>WNGG01007933.1_pt1 | contig 13438 bp, 8 predicted proteins | sample 5400661 | NCBI WGS metagenome assembly WNGG01 (sample SAMN13153372, study PRJNA577476) | soil metagenome | isolation source: 100 cm soil or saprolite under Garry oak tree replicate 1 | place: USA:California | collected 2016-06-15
TGGAGTAGCGCCCCCCAGCTTGATGAGCGAGCGCGGGATTGCTGCGCGCCTCCACTTCGTGGAGCCGCGCCAGCGGGACGTCGCTGCGCTCGGTCCACACTCCCGCGCTCGCGAAAGACGCGCTCACGTGCTCGTGGATCTGCTGGCGCTCGTTGTTGTCCTCGGGATGGAGCTGGCGGTAGGGCCCGGTGATGAACTGCGCCGCCTCGTCCGCCTTGAAGCGCTCGTAGAGCGCCTGCTGGGCCGCGGCCCGGGTGGCGTCGCCGAGCCCCTGCCAGCACAGCATCAGGTTGTAGCGGGCCTGCAAGTCCTCGGGATCGATGCGCAGCACCGTCTCGAACTCCGCGATCGCATCACGGTACTGGCGCTTCAGGAAAAGGATGCGCCCGATCTGGTTCACGACCACGCGGTCGCGCGGGTACTGGGCGGCGGCGGCGCGCAGGTGGTCGAGAGCCTCGTCGTACCGGCCGAGGCTCTTGAGCGCCGTGCCGAGGAAGTAGTGCGTCTTGGCCAGCCGCCCGTCGACCTCCAGCGCCTTGCGCAGCATCTCCTCCGCTGCCGCCATGTTGCCCTCCTGGATGTGCGCGCGGGCGACGTTGACCCAGCCGTCGGCGTAGCCGGGCTCCATCTGCGTGACCTTCAGGAACGCGGCCTCTGCCGCCTTGATGTCTCCCTGGAGCAGGAGGCCGATGCCGTAGTCGTTCCACCGCTCCCGGACCGACTTGTCCAGCACCGGCTTGTCCGCGGGGGCGGGCGCATCCTTGCCCGCCACCCTCAGCGTCGCCTCCGCCGAGGCCATGTCCGTGATCGGGATCTGCGGTATCGCCTTGACCTGGCCCGAGACCTTCGACGTGTCGCCGGTGAACACCCATCGGCCGTCGTCGTGGTCGGGCGTCACCGAGGGGTTCGCCTGCGCCGGATCGCGTATCCCCGCGAAGGCCCACTGCGTGTTCCACCACGAGAACTTCCGGTAGTTCACCTTCGCCTTGAGACGGATCGTGTCGCCGCAGTCGGGAGGGATGCGCAGCCGGTAGTGGATCGTGTCCGCCGCCCCCGGAGGGATCAGGCGGACGTAGGCCACCGAGCGCGTCATCCACGCGTTGCGCTTGTTGATCGGGTTGCCGTGCTCGTCGAGCTGGAGGCTGCGATAGAAATGCGCACCGGGCTCGACGCGGCCCCGGCCGCCGTCCTCGACGAGGCCGCTGTGGAAGATCGTTCGCCCATGGTCGTCCACCGCCTCCAGCTCCACCCACACGTCGAAGGCGTCCACGGTGCCGCCGGGGAAGAAGTGGCCGACCTTGCGCGTGCGCACCACGACCTCGATGCGCACCGACTCCCCGCGTTTGACGGTGGCCCCGACCTTATCGAGGGGTGCGATCACCTCCGCGGGGGGCGCGAGGAAGGCGGGGGCGGCGCCGAAGCTCGACGACTCCTCGCCGAGGGCGAACGTGCTGGCCAGCCGCGCCTCGCCGGGCGCCGGCGCCTTCGTCTCGCCGTGGGCGGCGCCCTCCGGCATGCGCACGAGGCCGAAGACGTCGACGGAGATCTGGCCGTCGCGCAGGAAGGCCTGGGTCACGCGAAGCTGCTCGGCGTCCTGGTTCACGAACGGCAACGCGGTGTTCGCGGCCGGGAAGCGGTGCGAATGGACCATGCCGTCGCGCGCCGCCGGGTCCTTCGCGGCCACCAGCGGCATGTGGCAGTCCGCGCACTTCTGCGCCTTGGCCGGGTAGTAGAAGCTCCGCGCGCCCTCGCCCGAGACGCCGGACGCCTGCCAGTTGTCGTACTCGTTGAAGCCCCGGAACCAGCGGTACTTGTTGACGGGAACGTCGAGGTGCACCTTCAGCCCAGGAGCTTGTTGTCGCTCACCGCGAGATCGTGCAGCGGCGGGTACTCGATCGTGAAGTCGCCCTGGCCCATCGTGCTCTTGACGTGGACGATCGAGTGACAGGAGGTGCAGGCCAGCCCCGCCTGCGCCTCGGGCGTGTCGATCTGCTCCTTGATCGGCCGATCGAACCTGCCGTTGAAGAACACCGCGTGGTCGTGGCAGCCCGCGCACCACTTCGAGGGGCGCGTCCCGACGACGTCCTGCATGTACTCGACCGACTTGCGGTACCACTGGTTGTTGAACGAAGAGAAGTGGTGCGCGGACGAGCTCCACTGCCGGTAGATGTCCTGGTGGCAGCGGCCGCAGACGGCGCTCGTCATGAAGAAGTTGGCGGGGATGATGCCGCCCACGTTGGTCTGGGCCGAGGACGGGAAGAACGGGCTCCTCGGCCCTCCTCCCTCGCCGTCCATCGTCGGCGGGACGTCGATGGGATTGAGGATCCGGTCGCGGTGCGGTGCGTCGGCCCGGTCCTTGACCGCCAGCGCCACGCCGACGACGAGGGCCGCATCGGCGAGCGCCAGGCCGGCCCAGAGGAGCGTCCGATCAAGGCTGGGCAACAGGCGCCATGCCCAGAGGAACGCCTGCAGCAGCAGGAGCACGGTCCCGGCCACGGCGCAGGCGATGTGCGCATTCAGGATCCAACGGTAGGGACGGGTCGCGCCGACGACCATCAGGACGAGGCCCAGCACGGTCGCGGCCCCGAGCGCCACGACGATGGGCACGGCCAGGCGCGATCGCGGGCCGCGCGCTCGCGCGAGCCGCATCGCCGCGGCGGTGGCGAGGGCGACGCCGAGGACCAGGTGGAGGGCGACGTTGGCGAAGTAGAGCGGGGAGGCGTCGGCCCGGGCCGCGAGGTAGGCGCTGTTGATGACGAGGACGACGAACCCGACGGCGAACTTCTTCAATGAGTTACCCGAACCGCGAGGCTATCGTCGGCGCAACGCCGCGTCAAGGCGGACTCCCCCGTCGAAAACGCCGCCCTGCCGCAGCAAGATTGGATCCAGGCGGGCGCGCACGCCCCCCCGGATCCGCCGGCTCCACGCAAAGACCCCGACCGCAGCCGGTTATGAACTTCCAGGCCACCGCGACGAGACCCCGACGGCGTCCGCCGTCCCATAGGGAGTACGCGCCGGCGGCACCCGTCACATCGTCCTTATGCGGCCGTTGCGGTACTCTCTTGGCAAGGAGGATCCATGCTGCGACGCGCTTTCGGCTCCGCGGTATCCCTGGGGTTCCTGGCGGCCTGCGTTCTCGCCTCACCGGCTTCCGCCGAAGACCGCTTCGAGGGCGTGATCACGGGGGTGGACGGCGGCTACATGACGGTCCGCAGCGACGACGGCCACGAGCAGCGCTTCCACATCGGCAACCGCACGCACGTCGTCTTCCAGTCCTCGGCCGACGCCGCCGCCTTCCCCAACGCGAAGGCGGACGTCCTCGCCTCCGGCATGCGCGTCCGCGTCAACCCGGGAGCGATGGCGGGCGCGGTCCTCGACCGCGTGCACGTCCTCTCCGTCCCGCAGGGATCGCATCCCCCGGTGGCGGCCTCCGTCCCTCTTTCGGGCGGAGCCCCGGGCAGCGTGATCAAGGCCCGGCTGCAGAACGTGGACACGCGTCGCGGCACGGTGAAGGTGGACGTCGCCGGCCGCAGCCAGACCTATCGCGTGCGCTCGCCGTACGGGCTGGGCAGCTTCCGCACCGGCGACCTCGTGCTGCTCACCTTCGACCGCGACGGCAACGTCAGCGACATCCGCGCCGCGACGCAGCTCGGCCGCGTCACCCGCATCGCCGGCTCCCTCGTCACGTTGCAGGTCGACGGCCGGGAGGAGACCTACACGCTGGGGAACAAGGTGGGCCGCGGGCTGCGTGTCGGCGACACCGTGCGCTTCGAGTTCGAGGATCGCCCCGGCGGCCAGAAGGTGATCACGGAGGTGCGGTAGCCCCGTCCCAGCGGGGCCGCTGGCAGGCCAGCGCGAGCAGGTACAGCGCGGCGCCGGCGAGCATCGCCTGGTTGAAGCCGGCCAGCAGCGCGATGGCCAGCGCGGCGGCGGAGCCGAGCACCGAGGCCGCGCCGTTGACGCCCCACGCCCACGGGATGAGCGCCGGGGATTCCCGGTTCAGCACCCGCACGCCGATCGGCATGGGCATGCCCATGACGAGGCCGAGGGGAGCCAGCAGCGCGACCGCGATCACGATGCGGTAGGGCCGCCCGAGCTGGACGAACGCGTGGAAGACCGGGGAGAGCAGGAGGACGTACACGACCACGGTTCCGGCCAGGATCAAGAGGACGCGCGGCAGCGTCGCCCGCAGCGCTCCGTCGGCGAAGCGCCCGCTCAGCAGGCTGCCGAGGCCGCTGAAGCCGAGGAGCGAGAAGAGGACGACGGCCAGCGAGTAGACCGGGTGGCCGAGGAACAGGATGCACTTCTGCACCAGCGCCACCTCCAGGATGATGAAGCCCGCGCCGAGGCCGGCGAAGTAGAGGAGGCACGACAGCTTCGTCCGCACGCTCGCGGCGAGCACGCCGTGGCGGGCCACGGCCAGCGGTCCGAGGATGAAGGCCACCGTGAGCACCGCCGTGATCGCGACCAGGCTGAACAGCACGAACGTGCCGAGGTTGGTCTTGCGCCACTCCCCCGCCGACCGCAGCGTGGCGCCCAGGTTGCCCGGCCGAACGGTGTTGAAGAAGAAAGGGCGGTTGTCGGTGGGGGGCGAGATGTCGTTCTCGTACCCGGTCCACATCCGCGACGGCTCCTCGGCCTGGGCCAGCAGGCTGAAGGGATTCGACGGCCGGTCGAACGGCGTGTAGAGCACCGTATAGCCGTCGCGGCGCGCCACCGCTTCCACCTGCTTCGCGTCCTCCTCGGTGAACTCGCCGCGCCCGAAGAGGAACGTCGCGGGGGCGCGGGTCGTGCCCGGCTCGGTCGGCCCCCGTACCAGCATCAGATGGCGGTCGGGGTGGTCGATTCCCATCTCCTGCATGGTGGCCCGCGCCAGCGCGAAGAGCCGCAGGAGCTGATCGGGCGGCTCCAGGTACCACCGCGTCATGCTGAGCACGCCGCGGTCGGTCAGATGGCCCACGTAGTCGGTGAAGGCTTCGACGGTGTAGAGGTTGTTCTCGGTGAGAGCGAAGGCCCCGGCGGCGGTGGCGGCCCAGGTGTCGACCATCGTGCCCTGGATGACGTCGTAGCGATCGCGGGAGGCGCGCACGAAGCTGCGGCCCTCGTCGACGACGAGCCGCACGTCGGGCTGCAGGTAGAGCCGGCCGGAGTAGCCCAGGAACGGCTCCGACAACATGATGTCGCGCGCGATGATCGGGTTGACCTCGACCCCCGTGACCGGCCGCGCGTCGAACAGCCGCGCCATGATCACGTCGTTGCCGCCGCCGGGGCCGATGACGAGCGCGGGGCCGCTCGGCCGCAGCCGATAGGCGAGGGCCTCCACGCGCTCGGCCTGTCCGGCGTGGCGTCGCAGGTTCGAGCCGTTGCGGCTCAGGAGCGTGGCCGCGTCGGCGTCGATCATGATGAGGACGGCGTCGTTGTCGAGGCTGCCCCACACCGTGACCCGCGAGAACGAGTTCCACCTCGAGAAGATGACGTTGCCCTCCTCCGCCAGCCCCTTGGCGCGCCGGACGTCCAGCCCGCGGGTGGTCGCGTTGTGGATGGCGCAGGCGCCGAGGCCCAGCGCGAGGACGAACAGGGCCGCCGGCCAGGCCGCGCCGGCGGGCGCGCCGTCGAGCACCAGCGCGGCCACCGCCGCCAGCGCGCCGACGAGCAGGATCGTGTCGACCGCCCCCAGTTTGTCCATGACCGGGATCAGGAGGAGGCAGCCGAGGGACGCGCCTCCGAGGTCGAAGAGGTAGAGGCGGCTCATCTGCTGCGCGTGGCGGGCGATGGCGAGCGTCACGACGCCGCCGGCGAAGAAGAAGGGCAGCGCCGCCGCGCCGTAGATCCAGGTGAGCCGGACGAGCGTCGTCCGTCCCGAGTCGAGCGGCGAGAGCGGATTGCCGAGGACGACGACGAGCGCGAGCGGGCACGACAGCGCGAACAGCGCGGCGGCCAGCGCGGGGGCCCAGGGCGTGCGCTCCGCCGCAAGCCGCCGCCCCATCAAGTACACGAACACGCCGCTGGCGCCCGCACCGAGGAGGGCGAGAGAGATGGCCAGGAACGCGAAGTGGTAGTACATCGTGGCCGAGAAGAGGCGGGTGAGCGCGAGCTGCAGCATCAGCACGCACAGGCTCACCATCCCGACGCCCGCAAAGACTCGGTTTCGGCTCATGGCGGGAGGCGCCCCGGCCGGCTTGCGGCTCGCCCCGTCCGGCGGAATACTCGGCGAAGCTCGAACTCCGGAGCGAGGTGATTGTGATGGACGACCGCCGCCTTCGCAACCTCGCCGCCGCGGCCGCGCTGGCGCTGGCCGGCATGGCCGCGGCCCCGCGCGCCGACGACGCGCTGCCCTCGGCCGAGCGGATCCAGGCGGTGCGCGCCTACATCAAGAAAGCGTGGTCGACGCTCGGCCGCTCCAACCGCGACCTGCCCCGCGCCGCGCTCGATCCCAAGATGAAGCGGGCCGAGGGACAGCCCTCGCCGGTCTACCTCTCTCCGCGCGAGGACCGCGAGCGCGTGGCGTCCGAGCTGAAGGCCCTGCTCGGCCCGACTGAGTTCGCGAAGATCGAGCTGCGGCCGCTTCCGCCCGACCCCAACACGATCACCGACCACGGCCTGCTCTATCTGCCGCGGCCCTACGTGGTGCCGGGCGGCCGCTTCAACGAGATGTACGGGTGGGACAGCTTCTTCATCCAGGTCGGCCTGCTCCGCGACGGCGAGCTGGAGCGGGCGCGCGACATGGCGGCCAACTTCGTCTACGAGATCGACAAGTACGGAACGATCCTCAACGCCAACCGCACCTACTACCTCTCGCGCTCGCAGCCGCCGTTCCTGACCGAGATGCTGCTCGGAGCATACCGGCAGGACCACGACAAGGAGTTCCTGCCGGCGGCGTGGCCGGCGGTCCAGTCCTACTACCGCTTCTGGACGACGCCGCCCCACCTCGTGGAGACGACCGGCTTGTCGCGCTACTACGACATGGGCCAGGGGCCGGCGCCGGAGGTGATGAGCGACGAGCGTGACGCCCAAGGGCGGACGCACTACGACCGCGTGCGCGAGTACTACCGCACCCACGCAGTGGACGATTACGACGTGTCGCAGTACTACGACCGCGCCACCGACCAGCTCACGCCGCTCTTCTATCGCGGCGACCGATCGATGCGGGAGTCCGGCTACGACCCCTCCAACCGGTTCGGGCCCTTCAGCGTCGACATCATCCACTACGTGCCGGTGTGCCTGAACTCGCTGCTCTTCCGGATGGAGAAGGAATCGGCGGAGATCGCCCGCGAGCTGGGCCGGGACGGCGAAGCCAGGACCTGGGACGAGCGGGCCGAGAAGCGGCGGGAGGCCGTCGACCGCTATCTATGGGACGAGCAGGCCGGCCTGTACTTCGACTACGAGTTCCAGAAGCGCGCGCGGCGCCGCTATCAGTTCGCGACGACCTTCTATCCCCTCTGGACGGGGCTGGCCTCGCCCGCCCAGGCCAGGAAGGTGGCCGCCAACCTGTTCCGCTTCGAGGCGCCCGGGGGGATCCTGACGAGCACGCAGGTCACCGGCAACCAGTGGGACGCGCCCTTCGGATGGGCCCCCGTGCAGCTCATCGCGATCCAGGGCCTGCGCCGGTACGGCTTCCGCGAGGACGCCGACCGCCTCACGCGGAAGTTCCTCAGCATGGTCACCAATGACTTCGACGAGCACGGCGTGATCGTGGAGAAGTACGACGTGAAGCGGAGGCGCTCGGACGTGGCCGCCGGGATCCGCTTCGGCTACAGCGCCAACCAGGTGGGATTCGGCTGGACCAACGCCGCGTTCGTGGAGCTGCTCGCCGATCTCGACAAGGGTGGCGAGCGCCGCCGCCGCTAGCCTGCGCCTGGGCCGGACCTAGCTCGACATGGCTAGCCGGATCAGCTCCCGGAGGCCGTTTCCGGAGCCGGGGCTCCACTGCACGCCCGACCGCACCGCGCCCACGTTGCGGTTGCCGGAGCTCCAGACGACGCGGCCGACCGCAGGAACGATCTCGGGGTCCCGGAAGAAGGCCAGATCGAGCGACAGCGTCTCGCCCAGCGGCAGGATGCCGTCGGTCAGCAGGCAGGCGCCGCCTTCGGAGATGTTGGCCACGACCCCGTACGAACGGGCTCGCGGCGGGCTCTCGATCGTGACCGTGATCGCCCGCTGCGGAACCACGCGGACGGCGCGCTCCTGCATCACACATCTCGCGGCGCTGGCGCCCCGCTGCCGGGACTCCTCGCCAAAGACGCCCAGACTAGACCCATCCTCAGCCTGGGTCAACAACAAGCATACAAGAAATGAGTATTTATTGTGCGATACCGGCGGGCTCCTGCTGGGTCAAACAGTGAAGGGTGCCCAGCCCCCAGACCAGCTCCACGGCGTGGATTCCCACGACCGGCCGGTCCCGGAAGAGCTCGGCGAGAACGCCCAGCGCGACGCGGTCGGCGGGGTCGTTGAAGGTCGGGACGAGGACGGCGGCGTTGGCGATGTAGAAATTTGCGTAGCTGGCCGGGAGGCGCCGGCCGTCGAACACGAGCGGCGCCGGCATCGGGAGACCCACCACCTCGGGCCGCGAGCCGTCCTCCAGACGCATCCCCTGCAGGCGCTCGCGGTTCTCCTCGAGGGGACGGTAGTTCGCCTCGCGGGCATCCTTCTCCCGGCAGAGCACGAGCGTGCGCGCGCCGACGAAGCGACAGAGGTCGTCCACGTGGCCGTGGGTGTCGTCGCCGGCGATCCCCTTGCCCAGCCACATCACGTTCGTGGCGCCCAGGTACTCCCGGAAGACGGCCTCCAGATCCGCCCGCCCGAGGCTGGGGTTGCGGACCTGAACCTGCGGGTCCAGCAGGCACTCCTCGGTCGTGATCAGCGAGCCCCGTCCATTCACGTCGATGCTGCCGCCTTCGAGGACGACGGACCGGCCGTGGGCGCGCACGTCGACGAGAGGCAGTCGCAGCGCCCGGGCGGCGCGCTCGGGGACGCGGTCGTCCCGGCGCCAATCGGGGTACTTCGCCCAGCCGTTGAAGCGGAAGCGCGCGATGGCGCGGTCCTGCCTCTCTGCACGGCGGACGAAAATGGGGCCGAAGTCGCGGGTCCACCCCCGGTCGGTTGGAAAGTGGAAGAAGTCGATGCGGTCGAGGGCGACGCCGGCGCGCCGGAGGATGCGCCGGGCGCGGCCTTCGTCGACCCGGCCGGCGATGATGTGCACCCGCTCGCCGGGGGCGAGCTTGCGGACGATCTCACCGTAGGCCCACGGGATCGGCGCGAAGCGGCCCGGCCAGTCGGACTTGTTGTGCGGCCAGCCGAGCCAGGTCGCCTCGTGGGGTTCCCACTCGGCGGGCATGCGGAACCGCGAAGGAGAGACGCTCAGTCCAGAAAGCGCTTGTCTATTCCGGCATAGGCATCGATGCGGCGGTCGCGCAGGAACGGCCAGTTGCGGCGGACGTCCTCGATCCGGGCGAGGTCCACTTCCCCGACGACGATCTCCTCCTTGTCGGTGGACCCCTCGGCCACCACGACGCCGAACGGATCGCAGAGGAAGGAGGTACCCCAGAACTCCAGGCCCGGCCCGCCGGGGACGGGCTTCTCGTGGCCCACGCGGTTCACGGCCGCGACGTAGACGCCGTTAGCAATGGCATGGCCGCGCTGGACGGTCCGCCACGCGTCGCGCTGCGCGACGCCGAACGCCTCCTTCTCGTGCGGGTGCCAGCCGATGGCCGTGGGATAGAAGAGCACCGCCGCCCCCTGGAGCGCGGTCAGCCGCGCCCCTTCCGGGTACCACTGGTCCCAGCAGATCAGCGTGCCGATGCGCCCGGCCTGCGTGTCGAAGGCGCGGAAGCCGAGGTCGCCCGGCGTGAAGTAGAACTTCTCGTAGAAGGCCGGGTCGTCCGGGATGTGCATCTTCCGATAGAGGCCCCGCACCTGCCCGTCGGCGTCGATGATCGCGGCGCTGTTGTGGTAGAGGCCGGGCGCGCGGCGCTCGAAGACCGGCGCCACCACGACCGCGCCCCACTCCCTTGCCGCGCGGCCGAGGGCCTCGGTCGTGGGGCCCGGCACCGGCTCGGCGAGGTCGAACAGGCTCGCGTCCTCCCGCTGGCAGAAGTATTGCGATCGGAAAAGCTCCGGCAAGCACACCACGTCGGCGCCCGCGCGCCGCGCGTCCTTGACGCGCTCGATCGCCTTGTCGAGGTTCCGGGCCGGCTCAGGCGACATCGCCATCTGCACGAGACCGACCTTGAAGCGGGAGCCCATGCCGGCGAGTGTACACGAGTGACCGCGGCCCGGCCTGATCACGAGGCTGCCGGGGCCTGCGGGAGTCCGGTCACAATTTTGTGATCACTTGATCCGTTAGGCCCGTTTTTGTAGGATCGCCGGGAAACCCGCCACACAACCCAAGCAAGCGAAGGCCGCGATGGAAGACGTCAGGAAGCTGTCGGACCTTCTCGAGATCAGCCAGACCCTCGGCTCGACGCCGAACCCGCGCGCCGCGCTCACCCGCGTCCTGGAGATCCTCGAGGATCGGCACGGTGCCGTGAGCGGAAGCGTCGCGCTGCTGTCCGAGCCGGGGACGGAGCTGGCGATCGAGGCCTCGACGGGCCTCAGCGGGGAGGTCGCGCGGCGCACCCGCTACAAGCTCGGCGAGGGCATCATCGGCCGGGTCGCGGAGAGCGGCAAGCCGGTGGTGGTGCCGCAGGTCAGCCAGGAGCCGCTGTTCCTCGACCGGACCGGGGTCGTGCGCCGCTCGCGCGCGGAGATGACGTTCATCTGTGTGCCGGTCGTCGTCAACGACCGGACGGCCGGCACGCTGGGGGTCACGCTCCCCTACCGCCGCGAGCGCGTGTACGACCAGGAGGTGAAGTACCTCGGCATCGTGGGATCCATGATCGGCCAGGCGCTGCGCGTCCACCGGCTCGCGGAGGCGGAGCGGCAGCGGCTGCTCGAGGAGAACAGCAAGCTGAAGCAGGAGCTGCGCGAGCGCTACGACCTGTCGAACATCGTCGGGAACAGCCGGGCGATGCAGCAGGTCTACGAGCAGGTGGCCCAGGTCGCGGGCAGCCCGACCACGGTGTTGATCCGGGGCGAATCGGGCACCGGCAAGGAGCTGGTCGCGCACGCCATCCACTACAACTCGCCCCGGGCCGAGAAGCCCTTCATCAAGGTGAGCTGCGGGGCGCTGCCCGAGAGCCTCATCGAGTCGGAGCTGTTCGGCTACGAGCCGGGCGCCTTCACCGATGCGCGCGCGCAGAAGAAGGGCCGCTTCGAGCTGGCCCACGGGGGCACGCTGTTCCTCGACGAGGTCGGCGAGCTGAGCCGGGCGACGCAGGTGAAGCTGCTCCGGGTGCTGCAGGAGCGCGAGTTCGAGCGGCTGGGCGGCGTGCGGCCGATCAAGGTGGACGTGCGCCTGGTCGCGGCCACGAACAAGGACCTGGAGGCGGCCACGCAGCAGGGCGAGTTCAGGGAGGACCTCTACTACCGCCTGAACGTGTTCAGCATCTTCATGCCGCCGCTGCGCGACCGGCGGCCGGACATCCTGCTGCTCGCCGACCACTTCGTCGAGAAGTACGCGGCCGCCCACGCCAAGGACGTGCGGCGCATCGCCACCACCGCCATCGACATGCTGATGAGCTACCACTGGCCGGGCAACGTACGCGAGCTGGAGAACTGCATCGAGCGCGCGGTGCTCGTCTGCGACGGTGGCGTCGTCCACGCCCACCACCTCCCGCCCACGCTGCAGACGGCCGAGGTCTCCGGGACGCTGCCCCGCCGCAGCTTGGCCAAGGCGGTGGAGAGCTACGAGAAGGACCTGATCGTGGACGCCCTCAAGAGCGCCCGCGGCAACCGGGCCAAGGCGGCCCGCCTGCTCGACTCCACCGAGCGGATCCTCGGTTACAAGGTCCAGAAGTACGGGATCGAGCCCCGCCGCTTCAAATCCTGACGACGGTTCCGTAGCTGTTCGCCTGGCATTCAGACATTCCTGTGGCTTTTCGGCAAAGGCAACCCGACCGACCTCGCGATGCAATCGCTTTGAAATCAGGTGGTTGCGCCGGCGAACAGCTCTGCACCGAGACCCGCACGCTTCTTGCTGTGGCTTCCGGCATTCCTGGGAGAAGGTGCGCACGCGACGGCGAAGGGCTTCATTACCCGTGATGGAGGAAAAGAGATGAACGCCGCCGACACCGCCTGGATGCTCGCCTCGACCGCGCTGGTCCTGCTGATGACGCCCGCCCTCGGGTTCTTCTACGGGGGTCTCGTACGCGCCAAGAACACCCTCAACACGATCATGATGAGTGTCTCCGCCCTCGGCTTCGTCGGCGTGGCCTGGGCGCTCATCGGGTACTCGCTGGCGTTCGCGCCCGGCTCGTTCTTCCTCGGCGCGCCGTCCTACGCGTTCCTGAGGGGCGTCGGGCTGCAGGCGCAAGGGACGATCCCCCACCTCCTGTTCATGGCCTACCAGGCGACGTTCGCGATCATCACCGCGGCGCTCGTCTCGGGAGCCATCGTCGAGAGGATGCGCTTCGGCCCGTACCTCGCGTTCATCACGCTGTGGAGCCTCTTCGTCTACGCCCCGGTGGCCCACTGGGTCTGGGGCGGGGGATGGCTGGCCCAGATGGGCGCGCTCGACTTCGCCGGCGGCACCGTCGTCCACATCAACGCGGGGGCCGCCGCCCTCGTCGCGGCGATCGTCCTCGGGCCCCGGAAGGACTACGGCCGCCAGGCGATCCTGCCGCACAGCGTGCCGTTCACCGTGCTGGGCGCCAGCCTGCTGTGGTTCGGCTGGTTCGGATTCAACGCCGGCAGCGCCCTCGGCGCCAGCCCCAGCGCCGCCCTCGCCTTCACGAACACGCTGTTCGCGCCGGCGGCCACGCTGCTCGTCTGGACGCTCATGGACCTGATGCGGACAGGCAAGGTCACCGCGGTGGGCGCGGCGACGGCGGTCGTGGTCGGCCTCGTGGCGGTGACGCCCGCCGCCGGCTTCGTGGGCCCGATGTCGGGGTTGGTGCTCGGCGCCCTCGCGGCGTTCCCCAGCTACTACGCGCTGTTGTGGCGCGCGCGCACCCGCCTCGACGACTCGCTCGACGTCGTCGCCGCCCACGGCCTCGGCGGCACCGTGGGCGCGCTCCTCACCGGCGTGCTCGCCCAGAAGGTGTGGAATGGCGCCACCGACGGCGCGCTCTTCGGCAACCCGAAGCAGCTCGGCATCCAGGCGGTCGCCGTGCTGGCCACGATCGTCTACAGCTCCGCGATCACGTGGGGCCTGCTGAAGGCGAACGCCGCGGTGGCTTCGTTGCGCGCGGCCGCTCCCGAGGAGGGCCTGGGCCTCGACGTGAGCCAGCACGGCGAGGAGGCCTACGCGCGCGGCGAGGGCGCGATCCTGATCCTCGACGAGCCGTCCGGTCCGCCGGCGCCCGCCGGCGCGCCCGTGCTGCGGACGGAAGGAGGCCGCTCA
>WNGG01031838.1_pt1 | contig 13438 bp, 18 predicted proteins | sample 5400661 | NCBI WGS metagenome assembly WNGG01 (sample SAMN13153372, study PRJNA577476) | soil metagenome | isolation source: 100 cm soil or saprolite under Garry oak tree replicate 1 | place: USA:California | collected 2016-06-15
ATTTCTGCAACGTGTTGGTGAATTCAGCCATCGCCCGCGGTCCGCGTTGCTCGCTCGGCCGCGACATTTGTCCCAACCCGTTCTTCAGAACCGCTGCAACACGTTCCGGAACAACTCCACCCTTCTCATCAACAAATAACTGATTTAGATCCCTGAGATTTCCCCTGTTTTGCCAGGTGCCTTCCAGTTGAGCAATTTTTTCTTCCAACGTCATGCGCCTTACTAGATCTGCTACTCGCTCCTCAACGGAACGTTTCGGATCTCGATAGGCTGGAATATCTTGCGCAACGGCGACAAGGGAGGCCGAATTGCAGAGTATTGGCAGCACAAAGACAGCAGCAAAGAACGGCACATGTAACCGGGTGCGGTGATTCAATCGGCAACCTCCTGTCGAGCTTGCAAACGCTCGGTCGCGTGGAACTATACGCGACCGTTAGCGCTAGCGCCAAGGATTTACTGCCTGCACGCATGTCCGTGCGATGAAAATCGACTCGCTACAGCCTCCACGAAGACAAGTTCTCGTTTGTCATATAAGATTTTCATCGGTTGCGACAAAAACGAGAACTTCGACAGCGTCAGCATGATTACGCGAACTCAGCAAGAGTTCAGCGACATTATCGAACATTTTATTGATGGAACTGTTGGCAATTGGGACTGGGATGATTTCTGTTCTCACCGAACAGCGGACCCTGACCTTGATCTAATCCGGGTCAAATGTTCCGGCCTAGGCTCCACGCATCGACCCACAGTGAAAGGTCACTTTTGTAATGAAATGGTATCCGGCTCATGCGTGAGACGGTACAAAGCCTCCGTGGCTCCGGAAAAGAATCCCCGGACACAAACGCCTGTAACCCTCATTGCTGTTGCTTACAAATAGAGGATTTAGGCGGCTCCATGAATCAATCAAGTACCCACCAGTCGTACAGTTTTGTATCTGTCGCCCCAAGTGTAGCTGACGCTCCTTCTCGCATTCAATTTTGGTTCCCGAGACCATGTTGGTTGCGGCATTTGGGGCACAGGGTCGCTTGTTGGGAGTTATCAATTTTATGTGGTATAGGCGGTAGCGCCTTGAGGTAAGCGAACACGGCTTTCAGGTCACTATCAGTCATATTGCGATAAAAATACCAAGGCATCGCGGAGTTGAGGGCCCTAGTGCCCGACTTTCCTGTCCTAATAATTTGAATGAATTTTTGCTCGTTCATTGCACCAATACCGGATGGGTCAGGCGTCAGATTAGAACTTGCGTCGGCTTGATTGTCGTGACGAAAAACGGTGCCACCAGCAAACTCCATCCCAGGGATAAATCCTTCCTGGTTGGTCGGCGTGTGGCACGTCTCACAGCCACCAAGTCGAACAAGGTACTCTCCACGTTTCACAGTATTTGACGAACTAGTGAGTCGAATTGAATCCATCGCCACTGTTGGTGGGTGATTTCCGGGTTCGTATTTGGCCATCTTGGAGAGAGTATGACTAACAGCTGGAATTGAACGCAGATATATCACGATAGAACGAAGTTCAACGCTGTTTAGACCACGGAAATAGCGGTAAGGCATCTCGGGATTCAGTAATCTCCCATCTCTTCCAACGCCTTCGCGAATGGCACGAATTATTTCATCATCGGACCATTCTCCGATTCCAGTGGTCGTATCTGGGGAAATATTGGGTGCGACCACTGGCTCAGGCGTGCTCTCACCGCTCAGGACGCGGCCACCGCCAACACGGCCTGGCGGAATGGGCCAACCCAACTTTGAGAATTCGCGCTCTGAATGACACTCGAAACATATTGCGACGGATTCCACGAGATACTTTCCCCGACCCAAAGTAGGTATCTGTTTTGAATTTCCGGCAATCGGGGAGGGCGTGCTAAAGATGGCGACGATTCCCATTCCTAGCGCAACCACGCTCGAAGCGAGAATCCGTCTTATTAGTGCTCTCATCAGCCTCACATAAAGTCCGATCAATGCTGCGATTGCGCAACCAAAGAATATGCCGCATGAACCAGTTTTTGCACGCGGCATATTTTTGCGAAATGCCGAAGTCTTTGTTCGCTACATTTCCTTCGAGCGATACTTTCTCGCAGCACTTTTCCGGCGAGATTGCCGTGAAGTTTCTTGCGGTACTTGAGACAGTCAGCGATTGTCTTTGCCACGCTGTAGATACGAATTGGAACGCCATCAATTCTTCTATTCTCGACTCCCTGTGTCAGTGCTTTGCATAAATAGTCGGCATCATCCCTATCTCTTCCGAAGGACTCATGCGACTAAATTGCCATATTCTACGCAAACATCGCGCTGCTCGAGTGTACTTCCACGGTCTTCTTCCACTTCACTCAGCTTCGTTTCAATGGCCATCGACTTCAAAGCCAAGAAGCCTGTCAATACGCACTCGCATGACGACCCGTAAATCTCGCATGAGTGCAGACGAAACGGCGCAGGCTGATACGAATGCGGCGAGAGTCAAGAAGTGTGGAGCTGGCGCGGGAGGAGCCCGGCGGAAACGAAACCTGATTACTGGATGGAACTATAGTTCTTCAACAGCCAGCAAAGCCCTTTTTGTGCCGATCATGGGAGAAATACAGGTTGAGACCAAGCCGACAAACGGAATGCCCTGCGCACCATATACGGCTTCGCCTCTAGCTCCGGATTATCGGCCAGAATCTCGACGCGCACGTTCGAATAGTCTACGGGAACACGCCAGCCGATCAATGGCGATTGGGCGATGAGTGATGGCTCAGGCCCTACACATACGCAGCGAGCGCTGATATCTGGTCGGGCGTAAGTTGCGCCCCGCCCATAGGCGGCATGGGGCTGCGATATTGTTTTGCTGCGACACACCTTCGGTTATCGTTTTCTTAATTCCGGAATAGCTGCCGTCGCTCCACAACCATTTTTTGCCCGTTAGATCGGGTCCCAAAGGAGTGCCTTCACCGCTATCACCATGGCAGCTTGTGCACGCCGCTCTGCCCAAGTGGCCGGCGTTGCTCTTGCCGTTGACCACGTACAGGGTCGAACCATCGGCACTGACGCTTACGGAGTTCGGATACCAACCCGTCGGAATCAAGCCACTGACGCCACCGCTGGGTGCTCCATCATCCGAAAGGGGAATCGTAGCCACGGAATTCGCGCCGCCGTTGGTTACATAAAGCCACCGCTCGTCGGGAGAAAGAGCCACGCTGTTCGGACTGCTGCCTTTGAAACCTCCGAGGTTGGCGAAGAATTTTTGAGGAGCTGTGGTATTGACCTCGGCGAGCACGTTGTGGGTCTTGGTCGAGATGACCGCAACGGAATCGCTGCTGGTTTCCGCCACGTAAAGGAGCGTCTGCTTTTTATTGAGGATCAAGCGCGTCGGCGAGCCTTTCAAAGGAATACGAGCCGTGACCGCGGGCGCATTGGTGGAGATATCCACGACGTCTATCTCACGATCGCGCGCGCTCGAAACAAATGCCGTGGTGTTGCCTTGAATTGCGACCCAGACCGGATATTGGCCGCCCGGCGTCCCATTGCCCGGCCTCAGATCGAGATCGGCAAGTTTTGTGCGCGCCGGGACATTCACGAGACTGATCGAATCATTTTCATAGTTAGCGACAACGAGGCGCGCTCCGTCCGCAGTAACGGCGAGCCCCATGGCACCGGGCGTGATCGATCCCAGGCCGAGCGCCTGTCCGTGTCCGAGCGCGATCGGGCTGGCTGCTTCTACCCAGCCGGAACCGCCTTTGGCGAAAACGTGGATGTTGTCGCTGGTGCCGCCCGGTGCGTAGAACTCGTTGCTGTTGGGATTCCAGACCAATCCATCAAAAGCATTCGGAATCTGCAGGACTTGGGTTTCGAGGGGTTTGCCGCCGGTGAGATCGAATACAAATATGTACTCGTTCGATTCGGCCGGATTCACATCTCCCGCATTCGGGCCGGAAGTGAAATTCTGGCTGTTGTACCCGCTGGTAAGAATAAGAAGAGTTTTTCCGTCCGGGCTGATCGCAGTCGTCACTGCCTGGCCGACGGTAAACGAAGGATCGGAAGCAAGGCCCGGATTTAGTGGCACAAACGTCGAGCCCGGTGCCGCGTCAGGTGTGATGCGAACGCCCGTAGGAATCAGCGTGCCATTTTTGATGGGGCCATCTTTCTCGGGGTAAGCCGAGGCACGGTTAACGAGCCCGTATTGCGCCGCGGCGCAAAGAGACATGAAGGCGAAGACTTTAGGGAGAAGAAACCTATTTCGCATGCACCTACCTCCAATCGATTCGTTTTTTTTGGAAACGCCATTCGAGCCGCGTGGGCTGCGGTACGGCACGGATCAGTGATGACGCGTTGGAGCGTAGGCCCTGAAGTGTTGCTGTTTGCTGGCGTGGTGATGAAATTTCGACGAATCCTTTTCCCTGTCTGAATGTCACGCGTTTAGTGCCTGGAGCTTTCTGTCGAGCGATGCACACTTGAAGATCTGGAGCTGGCGCGACCAGTTCAAGCGACAGGACGTAAGCCGTTTCACGGTACGGATGATTTCATCGATCTTTAATCGGATCTGAATCCTGGAGAAATGCGCGCTGAGCAATCTCTCGCTGCACGCTCGGGTCGTTCCCCGCCGCCGGGTTGTGAGGTGTCCTCACTTCGTGGTGCTGGCGTCAGTCCAGGTCCGTCTGACCCAGAGACCAGCTTCGTGTTCGTACTCTTTAGTTTGCGAGTGAAATCCAGTGAGAATCCTTAGAAGTGCAGTATTCGCAATTGTTTTCTTAATGGTCTCCGTGTGCGCAAAAGCGGAAGGAACCGGAACGGTTACGGGAACCGTCACGGATCCCACGGGCGCAATCATTCCTGGCGCGCTGATTCACTTGCGAAGCGTAGGCGACTTCAAGGCAACGGCAACAACCGACGCGAATGGGCAATACAAGCTGATGAATGTTCCTCTGGGACACTTTTCACTGACCGTTGAAGTTCGTGGATTCACTTCCCTCCAATACACAGGCGAATTGAAGAGCCCGGTCCCATTTGTGCAGGACATCCATTTCGAGTCCGTGGGAAGAAGACTGCAGCGCGTGACCGTCAAGGAGATCATCAACAACGAAGCCGCCCTTGAAACGCGTTCTTCAACGACGCGGCAGAATCTGGACCCGGAGCAATTCGAAAAGTGGCCCAGTGCTCCGCAAAACCAAGTCATGTCGGCGGTGATCGAATCCGTGCCCGGTGTGGTGCCGGAAGAAAACGGTCGCATGCATGTGCGGGGTTCGGAAATGCAACCGCAATACGTGTTGGACGGCGTGCCTTTCTCCGACACCTTAGGGGGTACTGCGGGAACAGGCCTCGATACGGAAAACTTGCGCGCCGCCGAAATGATCACCGGCAACATCCCGGCGGAGTTCGGGGGCAAGTCGTCATCCGTCGTCACAAATCAAAAAAGTCGGAATCTTCCTGACCGCCGATGCGAGCAACAGCCACCGGTTCTTGGATCCGCCGGAGATCCAGAATTTCCGCAATCGCGGCGGCTTGGTGCACGTGTTTGGACGCTTCGATTGGCAAGCCTCGCGCAACGATGTCGTGCGGCTCTCACTTTCTTCCAACGGCTCGGGCTTTCAAGTTCCCAATCTGCTCGAACAGGAGGAAGAGGGCCAAAGAGAACGCCAGGAATTGCGGGACGACTATGAGGCGCTGCACTGGACGCATGTCTTCAACAGCACGACGGTAGGCGACTTGGCATTGTTTCGCCGTTTCTCGACGGCCAAGCTACGCGATCCCGATCTGACCGGCTCGCCATTTTTCATAGAACAGCATCGCAACCAGCGGACAGAAGGTTTGCACGCTAGCTTGAGCAAGGACTGGGCGAGACACGCTGTGAAGGTTGGCGTGGAAGGAAGCCGGCTTCCACTGAGCGAGCGTTTTACTCTGGCGGTTACGGATCCCGAAGATGTGGATCCTGATTCGCCGGTCCTCGCCTACACAATAGATCAGCCGTTCCTGTTTAATGCGAAACACACTGGCACACGAGCGTCGTGGTACGTGCAAGACCATGTGCGCATTACCCAGCATTTCAGCGCCGATGTCGGTTTGCGCTTTGACTACTACGACTTGCTGATTCACGATACAGCCTTCAGTCCTCGTATCGGGCTCGCCTACTACCTCGAACGGACAGGGACTGTTTTCCGCGCATCGTACAACCGGCTCTTCGACACACCCTCCCTTGAAAATCTGCTCCTGTCATCGTCTCCAGACGCCGCGAAGCTCTCCTCCGACGATGACATTCCGGCCGTTCCGGTCCCGGCGGAGCGACAAGACATGTATGAATTCGGAGTGCAGCAGAAGTTAGGAAGCCGGTTGCGTCTTGATGTGCGGCGCTACGTGAAAACCATCCGGAACTCAGCTGACGACGAGCAGCTTTTTACGACCGCAGTGGTCTTCCCGGTCGCCCTGAGCCATGCGGATATCCGCGGCACGGAAGTACGCCTGGACTTGGCGCCGGTCAGGGGTTTTTCCGCGTATGCGAGCTATGCGAACGCGCGCGCCACGGATACGGGACCCTTGGTTGGCGGCCTGTTCCTCGGTGGCGACGAAGAAGGGGTGTTCGAAGGAGCGAGCAATTTTCCCGCAGATCAGGACGAACGCAATGAAGTCCAGTTCGGCGTCACTTACAGTCATCGATCCGGCGCCTGGCTCCATTTCACGGGCCGCCACGACAGCGGTCTGCCCACTGAATTCGATCCGGAGGAGTTTTCCGGGTTCGATCCCCGGATTCAAGCTCAAGTTGACGCAGTCCGTTCTCGCATCAAGCCTCGCACGATTTTAGGAATCGCAGCGGGGATCACACTTTGGCGCGATTCGCGTCTCTCGCCGGAGCTGCAACTCAGCGTAAACAATCTTACCGACCGCTTCTATCTCTACAACTTTCAAAGCGTATTTTCCGGAACTCACATCGGCCGGCCCCGGGAAATCGTGGGCAGGATCGCTTTCCATTGGAGAGGAAATAAGTAGCGGACGTGCGAAATCTTAGAGAGTCAAAAATGGTTCGAGGTCTAGAAGAGGAGAACGTTCGATGAACAACAATTTGTCATCATTCAGGAATTTCGGGATACCCAGGCTTGGATTTCCCCTGCTCTGCGCATGCCTATTTGCGCTTCTTGCCTCGCCCGCGGGTGGACAGAGCATCGATCCGAACAAGTGGGGTGAAGTCACAGCTCCGGTCTACGGTACGAGCGAACAAGGCGCCTATACGGGCGCTGAATTGTTCGCGGGCCCAAACAAGTTCGGCTCCTATCAGAGAGCGGTTATGTTTTCAACAACGCCGCGCGACATGGAGTCTCCTTCAAAGACTATGGTGCGCTGGTGCGTATTGAAGGAACGGACGCTGGAACGAGCGCTCCGACGTCACTGAACGATCCCACGAGCGGTCTTGTCGGTTACCCGCAACTGCAGAACGCCACGCAAGTCACGAATCCACTTGTCAACTTGGGGGATGTTGCCTCGGGCACACAGGGACTCGGGCAGTCTTATTTCTTGAAACTTCCCATTCTTTCAATTCTCGGCGGAAATAATCCGAATGGCGAACCGCGCCTTGATCGGAACTATCCGGGATACAACTTCAATATTTCCGACCAACGACGCGCGCTCGAGTTCATCAAGGATTTCGACCGGATGGTAGCTGCCGGAACGCTTCCGCAATTCTAGGCGCCCTGACGCGCCTCTCGACCCGCGCCGATGAGCTGCATCGCGATGCAGCGAAGACTCACCAATTGCAGGCGGCTTCGTATAAAGTTTCGCAGAAGCAGCTTTACGAAGTCGCGTTGAGAGTCGTGAACACGGCGGGTCCGCGGGATACGGACGACTGAGGGTGCACTGCTGCCGCCAGGGCGGGCGAGAATTCCGCCTTGGCGGCACACTTCGAACGCACTCCGCACTCCTAAAAGTTCTTTCCTTCCAGATTTCGCAGACCGTAACTCTTTCTTTAAGCGGCTACTAGCGCTTGCGGATACGTCCTCAAAACAAGCTAGCCGCGTAGTGAACGCAGATTCGAGCTAAGGCGCAACCGTCCGACGCAGACCTGAAGGGAAGCGCAGCGGCAATCGAGCAGGTGTTCGAGGAGCGATTTCAATCGGCGCGACCGACGGATGCTTTCTTCGACTTCTTGAATCTTTCGATGCGCCAGTCTTTTCCAGCGCGGACCGACCGGGGCATTGTCCCGCAAACCATTGAGAAATAGTTTGATCTCACCCAGGGTAAAACCCATATCGCTCGCGAAGCGTATGAGGAGCACGCGGTCGAGAGCATCGTCAGGATAGCGGCGCTGCCCGCCGATACGGTATGGGGAGACAAGAAGCCCAAGTTTTTCGTAGTAGCGAATGGCGGAAGGGTTGAGGCCGGCGCGACGGGCGAGTTCTCCAATCTTCATTACGGTCCTTCCTCGAAACAAACTATCTTGACTTAAAGTCGGCTTTAACTTTTAGCATCGTGCCATGGGCCAGGGCAACCCTGCTCGGAGGAACCACCATGTACATGAAAAACAAACGATTCGCGGGAGACAAGAGGCGGAGGGCTGCGGGAATGGCGCTAGTCAAAGCTCTCAATCCAGCCGAGCGCGTGCGCCACAAGGAGCTGACTGACAAGCTGATCGCGGCGCGTAAAGAGATCGTCGAGACAGAGAAAGGTTACGAATTTCAGTACAGCCCTTCAAATGTCTCGCTCGCGGAGTTGGCCGACTGGGTGGCGGCCGAGGGCAAGTGCTGCCCGTTTTTTGATTTTCACATTGACCTCGAGCGGGAGGGCAAACTGCTGTGTCTTCGGTTGACGGGCGAGGAAGGGATCAAACCGTTCATCCGAGCAGAGTTTCAGGTACCTGCGAAATAACAATTGGGCGGGAAGTGGCAGCCGGTCAGTTGAACCTGCGCCCTTTCACTGCTTGCGCTATAGGCCCTATTTTAGGATCGCGACAGGCCTCAGTCCGACTTCGCGTCGGCACGTTGTAAGCTCAGGATATGGCTCGAACCGCCATCTTGGAACGTGCCGCTGTCGTGCGCCACGGACGAAGGCTTGAATATTTCACGATCGCGTGGAATGGCTTGGAAGGTCTGGTGGCCGTCGTCGCAGGCGCAATTGCCGGGAGCATTTCGCTTGTAGGTTTTGGAATCGATAGCTTCATCGAAGTGACGTCCGGGTCGGTTTTACTGTGGAGGATGTCTGTTGACGCAGAAGTGCAGCGCCGCGAGCTGAATGAAAGGCGAGCTCTCAGGATTGTCGGCGTTTGCTTTCTTCTACTGGCGACCTACATTGCCTATGAATCTGTGTTGGACTTGTGGTCCCGCCACGCTCCTGAACACAGCATTCCGGGAATCGTTCTGGCATGCGTCTCCTTGGTCGTAATGCCCCTTCTCTCCGGGGCCAAGCGAAAGGTGGGAAATGCTCTCGGCAGCGCCGCGATGCACGCGGACGCCAAACAAACAGAGTTTTGCACGTATCTGTCCGCCATCCTGCTCGCCGGCTTACTGCTCAACGCCTTTTTTGGTCTGTGGTGGGCCGATCCTGCGGCGGCCCTCATTATGGTTCCTATTATCGCGAGAGAGGGATTCGACGGATTGCGCGGCAGAGCCTGCGACCAAAGCTGCGGATAGTGACACCCGTTAACCTGAGCGCTTCGGCCAAATTTTGTCCTTGACAATAAATAAGCAATGGCTTATATAAAGCATCACTTATGAATGACAGCCTGAACCTCGACGCCGCCTTCTCTGCTTTGGCCGATCCGACGCGTCGGGCGATTCTTGCGCGTCTCGCCAAGGGAGAAGCGACCGTGATGGAACTGGCCGCGCCCTTCGAGATGACGCAACCAGCAATCTCTCAACACCTGAAGGTGCAAACTACGACCGGCTAGACGAGGTTCTGGCCAGCATGGAACAACTGAAAAGAGGAGAAAAACGATGAGCAAGTTGACGCTGAAGACCGAAGGCGACACCCACGTAGTTGTGACAAGGCGTTTCGCCGCCCCTCCTGAGGTCGTGTACCACGCCCACACGGATCCGAAATTACTCCAGAAATGGTTGCTCGGTCCTGAAGGTTGGACCATGCTCGTCTGTATCAACGAAGCGACACCGGGCGGCAAGATCCGTTACGAGTGGACGAACGGCAAAGGCGGTGGATTCCACCTCACCGGTGAATATCTGGAACTTGAGCCCTACAGCAGGATTGTTCATGTCGAGCGGATGCACCTGCCTAATCCCACGCCGGACAATCATATTGAAACGCGATTTGATGCGGACGGCACGGGCACGTTAATGACAATGCGAATGACGCTGCCCGATGCCCAGACGCGGGCGGCCATGCTTGCGACAGGCATGGAACGCGGAATGGAAGCGAGCTACGTTCGGCTAGAAGGGTTGATTTAGCTTAGGTGCCATAAGATCGAACATCGAAGTTCCGGCAGCGTGTAGCGGCCGTTCGAACTTTGCTGATGCTTGCTAGCTTGCATGCACTGAGCCCGGAATTCGATCCGTCGTGGCGGGTAGTGAGTGAAGATGCAAACGGAAAGTATGGGTGGGGTTCTGTCATTTATGTTTGGCGCGTGGGCGCTCAGCAACTGGGCACTCGCATTCGAGCTTTGGTCGTGGAAACTCGAGCCGGGAAGGTTCTTGTGCTTTCTGATGGCTTCCGGCGTTGCTGAAGCGATGGCATCCGTATTCGATATCAACCGCCAATGCACGATCTTGCCGTCGCAATCGGTGTCCAAATGCCGGTAGCTGCGCTGATCACCGTGAGCCTTTGGTTGGTGCTTGCCGTGCAATCCCAAGTTCCCGTGAACGATCCAATGGTCCGGGCCTTTGAGTTCCACGCCGGGAGATTGAAAACGAATCTCCGGGAAACGATCGACGTCCAGAACCTGAGGACCTAGCCTCAAGGCATTTCGCTGTGTCGCCACTCGGTACGACAAGACCGATCAGAGCACGGCACCATACTCCGTCTGGCCGCTACCGCACTCGCGCTCGGATGAATGTCAACAGGTCCTAGATTCGAGGGACAAAGCCATGGATTCAAAAAGTGTGATTTGTTCGTCAGCCACTCCGGGCTGAAAATCTGAGCCTGTATACTTCAGGTGTGCGGGACACTCAATTCCTTGAACGCCTGGCGCAGGTGCTCAAAGCCGGAAAGAAAGCTGCGTGTCAACGCGCGATCGGAAGACTGCTTGCAAGCATGAAGAAGCGCTACGAGGACGGCGAATATGAAAGCCCCTCGCAAGCCGAGTTCGCCTTCCGAAGACTCGTCGACGAAGAGTCCCAATGTCAAAAATAGAGGCTCCAAAATTGGGCGGCTTGAAAGAATGGCAATGACGACGCTCCTGCTTCTTCTCGTTGTTTACGCGATCGCACTCGCCATCGGCTTGGCGCGCCGAGGACTCACGTCTGTGACCAAAATCTCGGTTGCGCCAACTGGAAGACCCTTGACGCGGATTTTGATCATAGGTGCGACCGGTGGAACCGGGCGTCAACTTCTGGTCCGTGCCCTAGAGCAGGGATACGTGGTCAGAGCGCTTGTTCGGGATCCTGGCAAACTCTCGGTCGAACATCCGCATTTAACGGTGGTGCACGGCGATGTGCTGGATTATTCCGACGTTGAGAAGGCAGTGCGCGGCCAGGACGCGGTGATCTCCGCTCTCGGCCATAAGCGGTTCTTTGTTTTGACTCGCATCTTGTCAGAAGGCACGCGGAACGTGCTGCGCGCGATGGAGACCCACAATGTGCGCCGGTTCGTCTGCGAGACTTCTCTGGGCATCGGGGACAGCGTCGGCCGCATGGGCCTTTACTACTCACTACTTGTGATTCCATTGGTCCTTCCCTTGTATTTTTGGGACAAGACTCGGCAGGAGCGATTGATTGCGGCCAGCAAATTGGAGTGGGTGATCGTGCGACCGGCAGTGTTAACGAACGGGGTCGCACGGGGTGTAAGTCACCATGGCCGCAAAGTTGGCAGTTTCTTGTGGACGGTTCGGATCGCGCGAGCCGATGTCGCCGACTTCATGCTAAAGCAACTCGTAAATGACTCCTATCTTGGAACAGCAGTAGGCGTCTGCCGGTAGGTCCAGGAGTTCGAGAGGCAGGCGATGAACCTAGGAAACGGAAACTGCAAAGAACGGAAAATAGGAATTAGCGAGATCAGGTGAAGCATTGCTTGGGAAAAGTCGAGGTCTTGTATGTGGGTATCACGGCTTTATGAATCGCACGACTACGATGATCCGATCCATTCTTTTTCCTGGCGGCGTTTTAGCTCTCCCCAATCCTGTTTTCGCGCAAGGAGTCAGAATAAGTAGAGCAAGCCCTCCTCAGCCGATTCGATCCACGCCATCACGCGCGGATCGGGCTTGAGGCGGACAACCTCGGAAATGCAATTCGTATCGAGTAAGAAGCCAGTCATAGATCGATGTCACGCCCCTCATCCTTGTCCCGTTCCAAGTCGAGGTCGACGCCGACAAGTGGTGATTCCCGGAAGAATTGCAATAGGTTTTTCGGTTGATGGGCCTTGCCCACAAGCCGTTCGTATTGCTCGTCGGAGATCATCACAACGCCTTCTTTGCCCTGGCACGCGATAAGTTGCGGCCCCTCGGAGCGGGCGCGGCGAAAGAGTTCGCTAAAGCGCCCTTGGCAACCTGGAGCTGCCAACGGCCCGTGGGCACCGTTTTTTGACTCCTTCCGCGATCTGTTATGGTTCTTCGTTTCTGCATAACACGCCTCCAAACCAGTCTCACTAGTTGATTATAAGATAAGGAACAATTGGAATTGACTTGCGAGGAGCAGGCTCTGTAGACGAGGTTGGCTGAAAATGGGATTCTTTTGGCAGCAAGAAAGAGTCCCGTTCGTATTCCAAACAATCTTGTCGCTGTTGACCGAAGAAATATTCGCTTCTCGTAATTCCCTACCTAGGACGTAGCTTCGAAAATCTCAATCCACAGCTTCAGAGTCCCATCGCGTCGAGTTTCTGAGATTGAAACAAGTGGTCGGCATCATCCTGTCCCGGTTCGACGCGACCGTGTCAGAGCGTCCATTCGTGACACCATTCGTGTCCATTCGTTGACTGGCCGCTGCCGCGCCCGTAAGATGAACCGGAAAGTTGGGCATCCCGTAGTGATCGACCAGACCATTTCGCATTACCGCATCGTCGAGAAGATTGGTGGTGGCGGCATGGGCGTGGTCTATAAAGCTGAGGACACCGAGCTTGGCCGCTTCGTCGCCCTCAAATTCCTGCCCGATGAAGTGTCGCGAAATCTGCAAGCCCTAGAACGCTTTTACCGAGAGGCGCGTGCGGCGTCTGCTCTCAATCATCCTAATATTTGCACCATCTATGAAATCGGCAAACACGGTGAGCAGTCCTTCATTGCCATGGAGTATCTAGATGGCGTGACCCTCAAGCATCTCATTGCGAGAAAGCCATTAGATGACGAAGCTCTGCTCTCACTCGCCATTGAGATCGCCGACGGGTTGGAC
>WNGG01006056.1_pt1 | contig 13433 bp, 9 predicted proteins | sample 5400661 | NCBI WGS metagenome assembly WNGG01 (sample SAMN13153372, study PRJNA577476) | soil metagenome | isolation source: 100 cm soil or saprolite under Garry oak tree replicate 1 | place: USA:California | collected 2016-06-15
GCTCCGGGCAACAAAAATCGACGATGAAGCGGCCGATCGGGTGCTGACGGCGGAATTTGCAGCCGTCGAGCTGACGGTCGCGAAGGGAGTCCCAAAGCTTCGCCTCGGTGGGCGTTTGCCCGTGCCGGAGCTGGCGGGCGCGTATCTGCATTGCTGCCGAGGTACGCCGGCGCCCTCTCCTACCGTCTCCAGCATTAGGCATAGTTGCGTAACTCTCCCCTTCTCTTGTCAATCCTGTCTTTTCCCCTCTCCTGCGTCAGCGGGAGAGGGGTGAGGGGTGAGGGCCTTTCTCGCCATCATTCCCGCCCGACCCCGAGCGCGTCGGCCACACGGTTGATGTAGTTGAACCAGGCAGCGATCAGGGTGATCTGCAAAATCGCTGTATCATCGAAGCCCACCGCTCGCAGGGTCTCCATATCATCTCGCCATATGGATACCGGGTTCTTGGTGAGCTTCTCGACATAGGCGAGCATCGCGCGGTCGCGCTCGTCCAGATTCGCCGTGCGCCAATCACGGCGGAGTGCCTCCACCAGTTCGTCGTCCAGGCTGACCGTCCGCAGAAACTCTGCGTGAGATTCGATTCAATAGTAGCAGCGGTTGAGCGTAGACACCGTAGTGGTGATCATTTCATGCTGACGCCGCGTGAGCGGCAAGGCCGGGTCCATGAGCGCGCCAAAGGTCGAGAAGGCGTGCAGCATCACCTTGGGAAGCAGGGAGTGCGCCAAGATGATGCTGTCGTTCTTCACGCTATCCGGGAGGTGCCGTTCGTGGCGGCGCGCCTGGTCGTATTCCTTCGGGTACAGGGCGCTCAGCGTTTGTAGCACCTCCCACACCGCAGCATTGTCCGGGCTCGGCGGCACGGTCTTAATCCAGGTCATACGGGGGGTCCTCCTTTCGCTCTGTCTCGTCTATCACAATTAGCCACAGCCTGACAAAGCGCCCAGGGCAGGCGCGCACAGGCTGCGACGCAGGCTGGGACCAACGCTCACGCCCACGCGTCGAGCGGCACTCCCTCCACCGCGTAAAACCCTAACCGCTCACCCAGACGGCGGAGTAACCCTAACTGGCGCGCGACCGTTTCGTCGTGGACGCGGCGGGACAATAACGACCGCAGATGACGCTGGCACACCCGGGCAAACAGGGTCTGGGCCCACCAGAGGTTGAGGGTCAGATCGAGCTGCTCGGCCAGATCAAGGAGACGCAACGCCACCGGCACCTCGGCACTCAGCGGATCGGCCACCAGACGGGACACCCGCTCCTCCAGGGCGAGACGAACCGTGGGCTCCGCGCTCTTGGTATCCAGAGGCACCTGCCATGAGTGCGCCTCAGCCAGCAGCTCCTCGAGACGCTCCCCGTCACTGCCGTCTTGCATCAGGCTGGCGATAGTGCGCGCAAAGGCCCGGTTCAACAAGAATCCCGCAGCCAGGGAAAAACCCGGCGGCAGAGGCACATCGAGTTCGCGCAGATACTCCATTAATCGCCGGTTCTGGTGATAGATCTGGCGGTACGTTTCCTCCAGACGCTCCAGCACTCCCCCACTCACTCTCGCTAGCACCCGCCGCCGGTCATCAAGGAACAAATCCTTCGCCGTGTAATACGCCTCACCAAAAGAGCGGTCGAGGCCCCGTACCACTTCCGAAAGCGAGTGGCGGGCAAAGGTCCGCAGGAGTGCTTCTTTCATCTCGTCATAGCGTGCACCGGCGAGCGCCTCACTGACCACGCCGTGCACGTCATGGTCGGTGAGTTTGAGCACGGCGAAAGCATACACGCCCGCTTCCAGCGTCCGACGTGACGTCACTGTCATCCGCCCTACGCCCAGGGCAGTCGCTCCATACGTGTCTTCGTCGTAATCGGTGCGCGTCAGGGTAAAGGCCGCAGGCATAGGGCAGTGCTGTCCCTGTTCCAGGATCGCGCAGATTGCCTGGTTCGCTACCAGCCGGGGGAAATCGACCCGCGCCGGCTTGACTTTCTGGGCATATACCTGGGCGCCATCTCCCAGCTCGGGCAGGTTGCTCGGAGCCCGGCGCAGACGCTCGATGAACCCGGGCTCTAGCCCCGCACCACACTCCGCGGCCAGCTCCAGGGCCCGCGCCGCATACCGCAGGATCTGTATCCCTTCCAGCCCGGACAGTTCGTCGAAAAACCAGCCGCAACTGGTGAACATCAGCAGGCGGTGATGTTGCATTTCTAGCAGCTTGAGGACCTCAACCTTTTCACTCAGGGCGAGCGCTTTGGTTGCGTGACGGGCGCAGAACTCTTCCACCCGCTCCGGGGTGCGGTCCAGGATGACCTCGATGTACTCGTCCCGCGCTTTCCAGGGATCGGCTAAAAGTGCGCGGCCACGGGACTCAAACACCTGGTCGATCTCGTCCCGCGCCCAATCCAGCGCTGCGCGTAGCGGCGCCCGCCACTGCTGTGTCCAGCCCGGCCGGGTCCCCATCTTGCAGCCGCAATCCGCGCGCCAGCGCTCGATGCCATGGGCACAGCTCCAGGACGTCTGCTCGGCGATCTCGACTTCCCAGCAGGGCGGGTGCAGAGCCAGATACTCCCCGTAGTTAGTCAGCCGGGCCAGGCCGCGCCGCTCGATCTCATGTAAGGCAAACGCTAGCGCCATCTCGCCAAAACGATGATGATGCCCATAGGACTCCCCATCGGTGGCCAGGTGCACGAGCTGGGGTTCCGGCGTGTCCGGTCGGAAAGCAGCCATGATCCGCTCGACCAAGTGGTCCCCGCTGTTGAGCAACCCCTCGAACGCTACCCCGCGGGCGAGGGGGCCATGGTAAAAGAACAGCACAAGCTGTTTTCCGCTAGGCAAGCGGCACAGATACGGCCGGGTGGTGTCGAGGTGCTCAGCGGTGACTGCCGTCCAGGCGGCCTGCCCCACGGGCCGCACGCGTCGGGCCTGATGCGGAGCCAGGATAGTGAACTTGATCCCGTGTGCGGCTAGGGCCTCCAAGGTCGGGGTGTCAACCGCCGTCTCGGGCAGCCACATGCCCTCGGGTAGACGGCCGAAGCGGTAGACAAACTCCCGGATGCCCCAGCTCACCTGGGTGGTTTGATCGCGGGGGCTGGCGAGCGGGAGGATCGCATGACCATAGGCTTGAGCCAGGGCGTTGCCGTGACCAGCGTGGCGCTCACGGCTCAGGCGATCGGCTGCGACGATCTGCTCGAGCAGGTCCGGCACATGGCGGGCAAACCACGCGTAAAGGGTGGGACCGACGTTAAAGCTCAGCGTGGCGTAGTTGTTGACAATCGCCGTGATGCGGCTGCCGTGCCCGAGTAACCGAGCAACCGCGTTAGGCCAGTAGCACTCGGCGGTAATGCGCGCGTTCCAGTCATGATACGGGGCAGCCGAGTCTTGCACCTCGACTTCATCGAGCCAGGGGTTCTCACGCGGGGGCTGGTAGAAGTGGCCATGGATGCAGACATAGCGCATGGTAGTAGGGTACAGGCTGAAGGTGACCGGTGACGGGGAAGCGAAGGGGAGCTCCTGTAAAAATCTGGACTACATGTGTCATGTCAGAGAAGGTCGTAGCTCGCACTGACCACCCACGACTGTCATTCTGAGGCCGCAGGCCGAAGAAGCTCTTTTCCTAAGAGATCCTTCGCTCCGCTCAGGATGACACGTACCGAGCGGTTGCCTCTGGAAGCGCTTCGACATGATCTGTCATTGTCAGTCATCTCAAATCCAGATTTTTACAGTTCCCTTCCTGTTCCCTGTCACCTGTTCCCTGTCATCTATCGGGTCTCCCCACGCTCCAGCACGATCAATCCCGAGGGGTCGCGGAAGAACCGGCTCTCGTCACTGCCTGAGCCGACGCCGATCTGGGTGCCGTCTGGAATAAGGTTGAAACGGTCCACGATCACTCCTGTGAGTTTGACGCCGGTGCCAATCTCGGCATAGTCCATCACCACCGATTCCTGAATCTCTGCGTCCTTGCCGATCCGCACGCCACGGCCAAGCACGGACCGCACCACCCGCCCGCCTTCGAGCCGACAGCCCTCGCCGATCAAGGCGTCACACACCTCGCCGGCGACGAGACGGGCGGGCGGGCCATCGTAGATCTCACCCAAAATCGGCCACTGCGTGTTTTGCAGGTCAAAAGCCGGGGTCGGGCCCAGCAGATCCATGTGGGCCTCCCAGTAGGCACGCAGCGTGCCCACGTCGCGCCAGTATCCCCGTTCCTCATACGGTTTCACCCCGGGCACCTCGTTGCTCAGGAAGTTGTAGGCGAACACCCTGTGTTCGGGAAAGAGTTCCGGAATGATCGTGCGGCCGAAGTCATGCTCGGTGCTGCGCCGGGAGTCTTCCAGTAGAGTTTCCACCAGCAGGTCGGTCTCAAAGAGATAATTCCCCATGGACGAATACGCGCATCCAGGATCGTTGGGCATGGGCTTGGGGTGGGTCGGTTTTTCCTCGAAGCCGATAATCCGCTGGTTGCGGTCTACCTCGATGACCCCGAAGCTGCTGGCAGCGGCGAGCGGGACGGGCAGTGCCGCCACGGTGGCATCGGCGCGGTTTTCCAGATGGCACATCACCATCTGACCGAGGTCCATGCGGTAAATATGGTCCGCGCCAAACACCGCTACCAGGTCCGGCCGAAAGTCGCGAATCACATTCAGGTTCTGGTACACCGCGTCCGCGGTCCCCTGATACCAGCTCTCCCCCAGGCGCATCTGTGGGGGGACTGTAGTAATGAAGGTGTCCTTGAGCCCGCCGCCGATGCGCCAGCGCCACGTCGTGCGCAGGTGCTCGATGAGCGACTGGGACTTATACTGCACCAGCACGTAGATGGCATAGATGGCGGAATTGATAAAGTTGGACAGGACAAAGTCCACAATCCGGTGCTTCCCAGCAAACGGCACGGCCGGCTTGCTCCGCGCTTTCGTGAGGGGGAACAGCCGGTCTCCCTTCCCTCCCGCCAAGATCATACCCAGAATACGCGGCCTGCGCATGGCGTGCTCCTGTCTTACGCAAACAAGGCCCGCTCTACTGTGGGAAAGAGAAAGTCTTGTTGCTCTTTGCTGGCCAGGTAAATCCAGTCATCCTGCTCCAACTCACCACGCGTGCGGACGTGTTGGACGACCTCCAGCAAGCGTTTGAAGTCGGCGTAATGGGCGATGAACCGTTGCTCGGCGTAGTCACGCGCAGCCCAACTGGTGATGAGGAACTGCCAGTCCGACGCCTGCATCAGCAGCAGCTCACGAGCGGCCTGACACAACACTCGCCCGACTAGGCCCTGTGCTGCCTGCGGATTGTCGTGCACTAAGGTCCAGAACTCGACCTCGCTGTCGTAGAGTCGCTCCCACGTCCAAGCGGTGTCGTCATTGAGCCAGGTGCGATGGTCACTCCCCTCTCCCCATGACCCCTCGGGCAGGGTGAGGGTCTTGACCGCCGGGTGATGGTCGAGGTAGGCACTACAGGTCACAGCCTCGACCTGCTGCCGTGCTAATTCTGGGTAGAGGAAGCTGAGCCACTGCGGCCCTTCATACCACCAGTGACCCAGGAGCTCGGCGTCGTACAGGGCGCAGACCACGCCGGGCGCACCCCCTTGGGCTTGGTGGCGACGCAGCACACCGGATACAGTGGCCGCGAAATGGCGTGCGTGTTCCCGCGCCCGTTCCTGCGCCTGCTCGGGCACATAGACTGCCTTAGCCCCAAGGTCACTTTTGTTCTCGCTCACCCGCCACAGGGTCAGACCACCGGGCAAGTGTTTTTTGTGAAATTCTAGATACCAGGGGTCGCCCGGGTAGCCGTGCTCGCGGCTCCACACTTGTAGGGCACTCTCCGGGTCACGGATGAACATGGTGGCTTCGCCCCTGCCCCCCCGCGAGGAGACCCGGTAGATCGCGTATGGAGAAGTGCCAGGTCGTATCGGCCACTCTACACGGCCGGCCTCGCGCAGGGCTGCCAGCTGGGGAAAGTAGTCGTCGTATGGCGGCAGCGGACGGCCGCCTACGACGGTCTGGCTGTCGGCGAAAAAAAACTCGAGCCCGCACTCAGCCAGGAACTCCTCAGTGCCGCGGCGCAGAGCCCGGCGCTGCTGGCGGTGCGGCCCGACTGGCGGGATCCACTCATAGCGCGGGCGATACGCACACTCCGGCAGCCACACTCCCCGGGGCCGGCGACCGAAGTAGGCCTCATGGGTGAGCACGGCCAGACGCAACTGCAGCCCCACGCTCTCATCGCGGCCCAGCAGTGGCAAGTAACCGTGCGTCGCTGCACAGGTGATGAGCTCGATATGCCCCTGCTCCATAAGGCGGCGAAACGCGCCAAGCAGGTCGCCATCCAGGGTGTGGAGCAGGTCAAGGGTATCGTGGTAGAAGCGGGCCCAATACTCGGTGAGCGCGGCTAGGTCGTTCTGGTTCTGGTCACGAAAATACTTGCCGGTGTCGGCGCAGGCGTGCAGCCGGATGTCGAGAAAGGTCTGCAGTTCTTTCTGCAGCAGCGGACTGGCGAGCTGTTCGCACAGCACAGGCGAGAAACTCAGGGTCGCTTGGGGAGAGACCCCGCGCTCGCTCAGCGTCCGCAAGGTGCGCAGCAGCGGGAGGTAACTCTGGACAACGGCTTCGCACAACCAGTCGCTGCCGTGCGGCCAGCGGCCATGCCCCAGAACGAACGGCTGGTGCGCGTGCAAAACCAAAGCAAATGAGCCAACGGCTGTGGAAGGCATGCCTTTTTTCTATCTCTTCCCGACCGGATTGTCACCTACAGGACAAATCCAGGCAGCGTGCGAGGGAAAGAGACAAATTGGTCAGGAAAGTGACAAACCTGCAGGAGTCAAACCGTTGCTCCCTACCGGCGCTTATGGTAGGGGGGTGAGCATATCTGCCACAGACTATTCAGAGATACTCACTCGTAGAGCCAAAAGGAGGGTTCACGATGACGTTCTACATCAAGAAAACCTACATCGATACCGAGCCAGGCATTGAGCTAGTCAACATTCATTATACCTGGACCCCGGTCAGCGAGATGCCCAACTGGGAAGCCCACCGCGAGACCCGGGCGATGCCACGGGGCGGCGTCCTCGTCCGGGGCATGGGCGGCACCACCCTGGACGAGTCGGGCCAGTACGTCCAGACGGCCAGCGATAGAATCGAGCTACCCGACGACGGCACCCGGCGCAAGGTGCTGCGCCTGCCCAAGGCGATTCCCAACCCGGCTACCGGCGGCTATACGGAGAACTATGCTTTCCATTACTACTTCGAGATCTTCCAAAACGGGCGGCGGCGGCTGAGCTCCCTCTACACCGAGGAGATCGTCAGTAGAGAGGTCGAGTACGTTGATTTCCAGGGCAACCTCGGCGGGATGTGCATCTTCTGGAGTATCTATGACTGGGACGCGCCGCAGTACCAACCGACTGAGGAACCGACCTTCATTGCCCGCTTCGGCGAGGACAATCCCTACCGCTCGCACAAGTTCTATGGAGTGGAGGACAAAGAGACCTTCTCTCGCATTCGCTCTGAAATGTTGGCCTCGCTGCCGCTGCCGCGCCGCTTCCTTGGCAAGATCTACGGCCCGAAGGGCGCCCAGGTCCACCAACGCTGGCACGTCGGTAACTTGTGGCAGCCCAGCCCAGCCGATCGCTGGGAAGACTACTGGGGCTATGTCGTCCATACCCTCTAATTGGGGATTGGGGGTTAGGGATTGGGGGTTGGTATTTCTCCGAGCAGTTGGGACTAAATCAGACCGCAAGAGATTGGCACATCGAACTTGTCACCCTAAGCCTTTCGGCTACGCTCAGGATAAACTCCTCGATGGGTCTCAAACGGCCAGACCTGTCCTGAGCGTAGCCGAAGGATTCTTCGCTTCGCTCAGAATGACAGTCATGAGCGGTCGCAGGACCCAGTGTCCCAAGGTCCTGGGGTTCGATTTAGTTGGTGCCCACTTCGGTCTCAACGAAGACCGGGGTCACCAGGTGGCCCTCAGCCTGTGCCAGATCAGGCTCTTCAGCTGCGCGAAACTCGCTCGCGGGCGACTCACACCGCAGGCACTGACGAAAGGCTGACTCATAGACGAGCCGCTCGGCCTCGCTGAACTGATACCGTTCCAGCACGCGATCGTTCGTCGCCTTCTCTTCGGCCGTCATCACGTAGTGCACCCAGCCGCACGCGCGACAGGTGAGAAACCGTCTGCCCAGCAAAACGCAGCGGGGAGCACGGTTTGGCTCGCTCTCGTTCGGCTTCACAACTCACTCCTCCCCCCTCACTCTAGCACCAAGCGGTAGTTTTGTCCCTGGTTGTTGTCCCAGGCTTCGAAATCGTCCTCGGGACGCGGCGAACCGGTGCGCAACAATTGGTAGACGTACTCGATAGTCGCTCCGCGCGGCCCCCACACCTTGGCGATATAGCGGCGTGGCAACGGCACAGTCTGGATCAGTTCGTACATCGCATTGTCAGCGATCCCTTCTCCCTCACGGTCGTGGCCCGCCTGCTCGTCGCCCATCTGCAGGTTCAGCCCTTCAAGCTTGGCCTGCGTCCAGTTGGGCGCGCTCCAGCCATTGACGCTCCAGAGCAGCCGCACCTCGGTGATCCGTCCTTCGCTGTCAAGGTAGGGAATTTCCCGCGCGACAATCTCTTCGGTGAAGAGCGGGGAAAACCCCTGCTGATGCTCCCCACCGCCGCCGTACCGATAGTGGAGGAGGTAAGAGTCTTTGCCGTTGAGATAGCGCGGGATCTCGAGCACAGCCTGACGCGCCTTGGGATGAGTGTTCGGCACGACCATCAGTACCTCCGCTTCTTCCTCCCCGTCCCATTGCGCCGGTTCTCCCAAGGGAGACCAGGTATAGCGAATCTCGATCGTTTCTATGCCCGGTTCTTGGTCAACCCACACTTTGGTTAGCTGAAACATCGCCCACCTCCTTAGCTCGGCCTCGTGGCCGCTTGCTCCCAGAGGTTCAGCTTCACCTCGTAGCTCCGCACCGTCGGCACGCCCATGAAGAGAGGGGCAATGCGCTTGAAGAGCTCTCGTGCCACCTCACTGTCGGCATAAGCGGCCAGATCCTCCTGCGTTTCCCAGTTCGTGATACCGACGATTTCGTTGCCGTTTTGCAGCACCTGGTTAAGGACGCAGCCCCGCTGTTGCTTCACCCGGTGCGCGAACTCGTGTAGCACCTCCCACGCTTCATTCTCCTTACCTGACTGAATCGTGCCATAAAATAATCGCGTATGCATGGCCCCTCCTTGAGCCAGGTCTGAAGCGCCTTGTCTGTGTCCGGGCTCTACCACAGACGGGTTGCTGGCAAACTCGTTTAGCGTGGCCGGCCTACCATATGACAGTACCCAAGTCAACGTCTTGCGGCCGGCGTTTGTGCCGGCCTCCCCGCCTTAGAGCGTCAATGGCGGAGGCCGGGACCAATGGCTCGGTCTCCGCTGCGACAGGAGTTGGAAAAGGTGCCATTGCTGTCACATCTGTCACCAGGCATGTCAGTTCTGGCAGGTGTGACAGCCTGAGACGGCGAGCCCGGCTGCGGCTAAGTGCTGAAAAAAGCTGCGGAGGTGCTCCTGGCACGGACTGTGCTTCTAAGCGCGAAGAGATCGCCAGAAGAGTCACCTGGCACCCTCTCACAGATTGTTGAGCAGTTTAGACGTTGACGCGAAGAACTGACGACCCCACGTGGTCACCATGGGCGTCAGGGAGCGAATGGTGAAACCGGCAGCGCATGACACGCTGCCGGTTTTTTTGTCCGCGCGCAAGGGAGGGCAGGTAAGCGGCGGGGGTGAGGGCAAGGAAAAGAGGCAGTAGTAACCGAATCCATCGCCCTAACACTTATTGTGCGGAGTCAGGAAACAAGAAGGTATGAAATCTTTTAATCGCTGGAGCAACGCTGCCTGGGTGATGACGGTTGTCATGGCGCTAATGGCTGCCTCCTATGCTACCCAGCTTGGGGACCGGCCGTGGGCAGCCAGCGGGACACGCAACCAGGGAGACCGCCAATCCTCGGCAGCCACTACCGCCACCGTGCAGGCCGCCTTGGGCAAACTGCCCCTCTACTTTGTTGAGAACCACGGGCAGCTCGATGCCCGCGTAGCCTACTATGTCCAAGGCCGCGACACCTCCCTCTACTTTACCTCTCAAGGCCTTACCTTCGCCCTTAACCGCCCAGCCTCTCAACCTGCTTCTCCACCGGGGCCGAGGGACCCGCGGCAGTCCGTGGCCTGGAAACCAGCAGCCGAACCAAACAGTGCCCGGCAGCGTTATGTGCTCAAGCTGGACTTTGTGGGGGCGAACCCCCAGGTTAAGCCCAGCGGGCAGGAGCCCACCCCGGCACTAGTCTCCTACTTTAAGGGACCCAAAGCGCAGTGGCAGACCGGGCTGCCCACCTATGCCTCAATAGTCTACCCTGACCTCTGGCCGGGCATTGACCTGGTCTACAGCGGCACGGGCAATCACCTCAAGTATACCTTTGTGGTCCAGCCGGGGGCGGATCCCCAACAGATTCAGTTGGCCTACCAGGGGGCCACAGGGGTCAGGCTCACTGAGGCGGGTCAGCTAGAGGTGGTCACCCCGGCGGGCAGCTTAGAGGACGCCCGGCCGGAGGCTTATCAAGAGGCAGAAGCGGGGCGAGTGGAGGTGACCACGGCCTATGCGCTGGAGGCACAGGAGAGAGAGGAAGCGTATCGGTATGGATTTCGCGTAGGCGCCTATGATCGGAGCAAGCCGTTAGTGATTGACCCGGCAGTGCTGGTCTATGCCGGCTACCTTGGTGGCAGCGGCGATGACTGGGGCAATGGCATCGCCGTGGACACCGCGGGCAATGCCTATGTTACCGGTTTCACCAACTCCACCGACTTTCCTGTCGCCCTAGGGGGGCCAGACGGGACCTTCAATGGCGCCGCCTACGACGCTTTTGTGGCCAAGGTGCGGGCTGATGGCACCGCCCTGGTCTATGCCAGCTACCTTGGCGGCAGCGGCTATGATGGGGGCAATGGCATCGCCGTGGACACCGCGGGCAATGCCTATGTCACCGGCATCACCACCTCCACCGAGGCGACCTTTCCGGTGACTGTGGGGCCGGACCTGACCTCCAACGGGTTCGAGGACGCCTTTGTGGCCAAGGTCAGTGCTGATGGTACCGCCCTGGTCTATGCCGGCTACATTGGTGGCGATAGCACTGACCTAGGCAATGGGATAGCCGTGGACGCCGCAGGCAATGCCTATGTCACCGGCGAAACCTACTCCACCGAGGCGACCTTTCCGGTGACCGTGGGGCCGGACCTCACCTTCAACGGTTTGGAAGACTCCTACGGGTTCGAAGACGCCTTTGTGGCCAAGGTCAGTGCTGATGGCACCGCCCTGGTCTATGCTGGCTACATTGGCGGCAGCAACGACGACCAGGGCTATGGCATCGCCGTGGACTCGGCGGGCAATGCCTATGTCGCTGGCGTTACCGAATCCGACGAGGCGACCTTTCCTGTGACTGTGGGGCCGGATCTGACCTTCAATGGCGCTGCCCAGGACGCCTTTGTGGCCAAGGTGCGGGCTGATGGCACTGCCCTAGACTATGCCGGCTACATTGGCGGCGACGACTCTGACTATGGCTATGGCATAGCTGTGGACCCCGCGGGCAACGCTTATGTCACTGGCTGGACTGGCTCCACCGAGGCGACCTTTCCGGTGACTGTGGGGCCGGATCTGACCTTCAATAGCGGCTTCTACGACGCCTTTGTGGCCAAGGTGCGGGCTGATGGCACCGCCCTGGACTATGCCGGCTACATTGGTGGCGACGGCCCTGACGGGGGCAATGGCATCGCCGTGGACTCGGCGGGCAATGCCTATGTCACTGGCTTCACCGAATCCACCGAGGCAACCTTTCCGGTGACCGGGGGGCCGGGCCTGACCTTCAATAGCAGCTACGACGCCTTTGTGGCCAAGGTGCGGGCTGATGGTACCGCCCTGGACTATGCCGGCTATATTGGCGGTGACGGCCGAGACGAGGGCTATGGTATCGCCGTGGACTCGGCGGGCAATGCCTATATCACCGGTCTCACCGAATCTACCGAGGCGACCTTTCCGGTGACTGTAGGGCCGGGCCTGACCTTCAATGGCGGCTTCGACGACGCCTTTGTGGCCAAGGTTAGCAGCCGCACCCCACGCTGTGGCGATGGAGTGGTGGAGGGCAGCGAGCAGTGTGATGACAGCAACACTACAAGCGGGGATGGCTGCTCCAGCACCTGCTCCATCGAGACAGGCTACAGCTGCAGTGGGCAGCCCAGTGGCTGTGCGCCCATCTGCGGCGATGGCCTGATTAAAGGCAGCGAGCAGTGTGACCTGGGACCGAACTGGCCAACGCACTCCTGTTGCTCCGACACCTGTCAGCTCAAGCCCACGGACACGGTCTGCCGCCCCACGTCTGGGGCCGCCTGTGATGCGGCGGAGACCTGCGATGGGCTGAGCACCGCCTGTCCAACTGACGGCTTCAAGGCCGCCGGCACAGTGTGTCGCGCAGCAGCCGGAGCCTGTGATGTGGCTGAGACCTGCGCGGGCACCAGTGACACCTGTCCAGCGGATGCTAAGAGCACGGCCGAGTGCCGGCCCGCAGTCGGAGCCTGTGACCTCGCCGAGAGCTGTGATGGGGTGAGCAACGCCTGCCCAACCGACGGCTTCAAGGCCGCCACAGTGGAATGCCGCGCCTCAGCCGGGGTCTGTGATGTGGCCGAGAGCTGTACAGGAGCAAGTGCCGCCTGCCCGGCCGATGCCAAGAGCACGGCCGAGTGCCGGCCTGCAGTCGGAGCCTGTGACCTCGCCGAGAGCTGTGATGGGGTGAGTAACGCCTGCCCAGCTGACGGCTTCAAGGCCGCCACGGTGGAGTGCCGCGCCGCAGCCGGGGTCTGTGATGTAGCCGAGAGCTGTACAGGGGCAAGTGCGGCCTGTCCAGCGGACGGCTTCAAACCGAACAACACAGCCTGTACGGATGATGGCAACGTCTGCACGAAAGACATTTGCAACGGCAGCAGTGCGACCTGCACCCATCCGGCGGGCAACGCTAGCACGGTCTGCCGTGCGGCGGCGGGAGACTGCGACGTGGCCGAGAGCTGCGACGGGACGAGCACCAGTTGCCCGACGGATGCCAAGAAGACTGCGGGGACAGCGTGCACGGATGATGGCAACGCCTGTACCCTGGACCAGTGCGATGGCAGCGCTGTGACGTGCCAGCATCCAGCGGGTAACGCGGGCGCGGTGTGTCGTGCAGCAGCAGGTCCCTGTGACGTAGCGGAGACCTGCACGGGGACGAGCACCAGCTGTCCGGCCGATGCCTTCGAGCCCAGCAGCACCGTGTGCCGTACTGCGGCGGGTGACTGCGATGTGGCCGAGAGCTGTACAGGAGCAAGTGCAGCCTGCCCGGCGGACGGCTTCAAAGCGAACAACACAGCCTGTACCGATGATGGCAACGCCTGCACGAAAGACATCTGCAACGGCAGCAGTGCGACCT
>WNGG01011167.1_pt1 | contig 13428 bp, 5 predicted proteins | sample 5400661 | NCBI WGS metagenome assembly WNGG01 (sample SAMN13153372, study PRJNA577476) | soil metagenome | isolation source: 100 cm soil or saprolite under Garry oak tree replicate 1 | place: USA:California | collected 2016-06-15
CAGCTTGACGCCGGTGCCGGCGTTTGAGTCCTGGTACTGCTTTTCAAGATTGGCGGCAATGTTTGTCATCTCCGCCTGCGCTTGCGCGAGAGTTACTGCGGGCTTCAAGCGCGCGACTCCGTACAAGCCAGGATGATTGCCTCGCTGTTGCCAATTTGCATCGCCTGATAATTGACCGACGGGAACCCACATCTCGACGCGACTCGGAATTTGAAAGCCCTCCGGCATGACCCCAATGACGTTATAGCTTTTTCCGTTGAAGGTCAGCGCTTGATTCAGGATGCTTGACTGGCCGCCAAACCGGCGCTGCCATAACCCGTAGCTCAAGACGATGACCGGCGGGCCACCGGGTTTGTCTTCCTCGTTCGTAAACACTCGGCCGATAGCGGCGTTCACGCGCAGAGCGGAAAAGATATCGGCGGACATCTGCGCCGCGAGGATGCGCTCCGCATCACCATAGCCAGTAAGGTTATAACTGTTGCGGTTGTAGACACCGACATACTCGAAGACATGGTTTTGGTTGCGCCAATCTGCGAAGTCTGGATAAGAAATCGAAATCTCGTCCATGACCCTGCTGGTCTCATTCAAGAACACCAGCCGTTCGGCCTCCTCAAAAGGTAAGGGACGCAGCAGCACTGCATTGACGACGCTGAAGATCGCCGTGTTCGCGCCGATGCCCAGAGCCAGCGCTACAATCACAATCGCAGTGATGGCGGGATTTTTCAGTAACATGCGCGCGCCGTAGCGCACGTCTTGCCACAGTGTGTGCATGTTCTCCTCCTGGCAGAAGCCCGACCGTTAGGGAGGGCTGGTTATCACTACTCAGGAGCCCTTGCTTACGCGCGGGCTTCTGCTTGAAAGTCAGCGCTATTCGTAGCGCAGCGCCACCAGCGGATCGACTTTCGTCGCGCGTCGCGCGGGAATGTAACTGGCCAATAACGCAACCGTCGCCAGCAAAATCGAAAGTCCGATGAAGGTCACCGGATCCGTTGGCTTCACCTCGAACAGCAAACTTGTCAGAACGCGCGTGGCGGCGAACGCCCCTGCCAAACCCAAGATCACTCCGAGCATCGTCAGCCAGGAGCCCTCGGCCAGCACGAGTCGCAGCACATCGCTTTGCTTTGCGCCCAGCGCCATGCGAATACCAATCTCTCGCGTCCTTTGCGCGACCGAATAGGACACGATTCCGTAAATCCCCACCGAAGCCAGAATGAACGCCAGTACCGCAAAGGCTCCGAGCAACTGACCGTAAAAGCGACGCGTGGCGATCGAAGCACCGACCACTGATGCCATCGTCGTTAGCTTGTCTATGGGTTGATCTTTGTCGATAGCTTGAGCTTCGGTGCGGATGGCGGCGGCCAAATTCATCGGATCGGATTTTGTCCGCACGACAATGCGCATGAAGGGCCAGGAGCGTTGAGAAAACGGAGCGTACATCTCCGGCTTTGTTTGCTGATCGAGGCCGCCATACTTTACGTCGCCAATCACGCCGACTACCTCCGCCACTTGTTCCTTGAAGCCGTGCTTAATCCGTTTTCCCAGCGGCTCTTCACCGGGCCAAATCTGGCGTGCCATCGTCTTATTGATGACCACCACGGACTGACTCGACGCCGTATCCCGATCGTCAAACCAACGTCCTTTCAGCAGCGGGATGCGCATTGTGCGGAAGTAGTCCTGGCTAACAGCACGAAAGCTGGCCGGAAATGCGCCTGTCGGTCGCCCCTCGACCGACGCCAGAAAAACCATGTTCGTTCCGCTCAACGGAAGATTGCTGGTACCGCCGGCGGATTCCACATCGGGCAATGATTTGATTCGTTCAAGGAGTTGTTGGAAGAAGGCCGTTTGACGCGCTTGGTCAGGGTACTTCGTCTTTGGCAGAACTACTTCCGCCACGAGGACCTTCTCTGGATCAAAGCCCGGGTCCACTGCGTTCAGCTTCCACAGTGTCTTGATCAGCAAGCCCGCGCCGCATAACAGCACGAGCGCCAAAGCGACTTCAGCAACCACCAGCGCCTTGCGCAAGGATTGGCGCGGAGCAGTCGCGCTTCTGCTCTCCCCTTCTTTGAGCGTCGAGTGTAAGTCCGGAACGGAAGCGCGCCACGCGGGAATCAGTCCCAGAAGAATGCCGCAGACGAAAGTCGTGGCTAAGGCGAACAGCAGCACCCAACCGTCTATATGCGCGCTCTGCAAGCGCGGCAAATCACGAGGCGCAATTGTTACCAGAAAGTCCGTGCCCCAAGTTGCCAGCAGCACACCACCGGCGCCGCCGAGCAGAGACAGTATCAGGCTCTCCGTGAGAAGTTGTCTTAGCAGGCGAGCTCTACTGGCGCCAAGCGCCGTTCGCAAAGCGATCTCTTTCTGACGCTCTGCGGCCCGAGCGAGCATCAAGCTCGTGACGTTCGCTGCGGCAATTAGAAAGACGAGCATGACCGCGCCGGCCAACATCAGCAGATACGCTTGAACTTTGCCCACCATATCCTGCTTCAACCCAACGGTTGTGACTTTTCCCGATACGAGCTTCGGGAATTGTTGGGAGATTCGCTGAGCAACGCCTTCCAGATCCGCGTGTGCTTGCGTTACCGATACGCCGGGCTTGATGCGGCCGACGACATCAAGATAATGAGCGCCTCTCAGTTGGCTCATATCCTCCGGCAACGATAACGGAACCCACACCTCGACTCGTTCAGTCTGGATCGGAAACTCAAACTCGCGGGGCATCACGCCCAGGACCGAGTAGCTCTTGCCGTCCAAAGTGATCTGGCGTCCAACCAAATCTTTCTCGCCGCGAAAGCGCCGCTGCCAAAGACCGTAGCCGATTAAAGCTACCTGATTCTGTCCTTGTCTTTCATCGGCTTCCGAAAAACTTCTTCCCAGGAGTGGCTTAATTCCGAGGACCGAAAACATGTTGTGCGAAACGTTGACACTCTGAAGACGCAGAGGCTCCCCGGCCCCGGTGAGGATGAAACTGCCTTCAGCGTATCCGGCAATATTTTCGAAGGAGTGATTCTGTTGCTGAAAGTCCAGAAGATTAGGCGGCGATACACCCATGCCTCCGCGCTCCTCGGTTTCATCGATCCGCACAATGCGATCCGCATCAACGTAAGGCAAAGGACGAAGCAATACAGCATTCAGTACATTGAAGATCGCCGTGTTGGCGCCAATACCGAGCGCCAGCGTAAGCACGGCGATTGCTGTGAAGACAGGCCGCTTCAGCAGACTTCTGATTCCGTAGCGAATGTCTTTGAATAGCGTTTCCATGACCGGCTCCGCTTGTAGGGGCGGACCTGCGTGTCCGCCCTGGGTCCCAGATAAGAGAGTTAATTCCAGGTGCGGGCGGACACGCAGGTCCGCCCCTACAAATCAATCGTGCTACTCGTAACGCAGCGCCACCAGCGGGTCGACTTTTGTCGCGCGTCGCGCGGGGAAGTAACAAGCAAGTAGCGCAACGGCGGTCAATACACTGGCCACAGCTATGAAGGTCGTCGTATCAGTGGGCGTCACTCCGAAAAGCAACGTCCTGATCAAGCGCGTGAGCGCGAAGGCCCCTGCCAGTCCAACCGCTTCACCGATCAGCGCCAGCGTCATCCCTCGTTTCAGAACCAGCGTCAGCACGTCTGGCGTTCGGGCGCCGAGGGCCATCCGAATGCCCAGCTCCTGCGTGCGTTGCGTTACCGCATAAGAAAGCAAACCGTAAATGCCTACGGCCGCCAGGATTAATGCCAACGCTCCGAACAATCCCATCAGCATCATGCTCAAACGCGGTTGCGCAATGCTGTCAGAGACGATCTTTTCCATGGTGCTGACCTCCGCAATCGGCTGATTGGGATCGATGGACCACACGGCTTTGCGGAGTGCTGGAACGAGCGCGGTTGGATCGTTCTGTGTGCGCACCAGAATCTTCATGTCCGGCAAAGGCGCTTGCGTCGCGGGGACGTAGTAAGCGGGCTCAGAGTCAGCATTCAAGCCCGCGGATTTCACATTGCGTGCAATGCCGACGATCTCAAACGAGGTCAGGCGCTGGTTCTTCCAGATTCTTGCTGGCGGACTCAGCCGGAGCCGTTGCTCAAGCGCGTTCTCGTGCGGGAAGAAGCGGCGGACAAAGGCCTCGTTGACGATCACGACTCCGGGATGATCCTGATCGTCTTGCGACGTGAACTGCCGGCCGCTGATGATTTGCGTGCCGACCGTTCGGAAGTAATCCCAGCTTACCGGATTAAAACTCGCTGAAGGCGATTCACCTGCTGCGGGAGCGGGTCTTCCCTCTATCGCAAAGCTGTCAACCCAGTTGGTCTGTAACGGATGATCGTAACCAATCGCCGCTGCCTGCACGCCCGGCAGACTAGAGATGCGTTCGATCAGTTGGTTGTAGAAGTTATTGATCTGCTGCGTGTCGCCCCACTTCGATTGCGGCAGCGTCAGGCTCAGTGACAAGACGTGCTCCGGCTTGAAACCGGGATCTACCTGGCGCAAGCGCCAGAAGCTCTTGATTAGCAGTCCCGCGCCAATCACCAACATCACCGCCATACCGACTTGAAAGACAACCAGCAACTGACGAAAGCGCTGGCGCCCCGCTCCCGGACCGGAAGTGCGACCGCTTTGCTCGAGGGTTGTATGCAGGTCGGGCTTCGAGGCGTGCCACGCGGGCACCAGACCAAATACCAAACAAGTGACGAGCGAAAGCAGAAGGGTAAAGCCGAGTACGCGCAAATCAAGTTGTGTTTGACTGAAGCGCGGAAACTGCGGCGGTATGAGCTTCACTATCGCGTCCACGCCAAATTTGGCCAGCCCAATGCCCGCCGCAGCGCCCAGCAGAGAAAGCAACAAACCTTCGAGGAAGAACTGGCGCACAAGCCGGGCGCGCCCCGCACCCAGGGCGGCTCGAATAGCAATCTCTTTGCTTCTGGCAGCGTGTTGCGCCAACAAGAGGCCGGCGATGTTGGCGCAAGCAATCAAGAGCACAAGACCGACCGCGCCCAGCAATGTGAGCAACGCCGGTTTGGCATTCCCAACGACCTCATTCATGAATGGATTAACAATAATCCCTTCTCCTTTATTGACGGCGTACTCCCGCTCGAGCCGGGCGCCGATCGTGTTCATCTCTGCCTGTGCCTGTTCGATTGTGATGCCGGGTTTGAGGCGGCCCACGACGCCGAGCACGTGCGCCGTGCGGACCGCCGCCCACTGAGCGTTGAAAGACATCGGTGTCCAAAACTGCTGCTGGCTTTGATCAAAGGAGATCTGTCCCGAGGTGGTGGGCCATACTGGATAGATTCCAGGAGGCATCACACCGGTAACTGTGTAGCTGGTCCCGTTCAATGTAATCGCCTTGTTGATGATCTTTTGATCCCCACCAAAACGGCGTTGCCAGAAGGCGTGCGCCAGGATCACGACCTGCCCTTTGCCCGGCTCGTACTCTTCCGGAAGAAACGAGCGGCCCAGCATCGGTTCAACGCCGACGACCTTGAGGTATCCGGCGCCAGCCAGCGTGCCCAGCAATTGTTCCGGCTCGCCATCGCCGGTTAAGGTCATCGTCCAGGCGCCGAAGGCGGCCATATCTTCAAAGACCGTGTTTTGCTTCTTCCAGTCAAAAAAGTTTGCGGGCGTCGTGCGCCAACGCCCATGCTCGGGCACATTTGCCCACAAAGAAACCAGTCGATCAGGATTCTTGTAAGGCAATGGACGTAGCATCACTGCATTGACGACGCTGAAGATTGCCGTGTTCGCGCCAATACCTAATGCCAGCGTGAGTATCGCAATTGCCGAGACGCCGGGGTTTTTTAGCAACATACGCGCGCCATAGCGCAAATCCTGCCACAGGTTGTGCATCCTTTTTCCTCCTCCGGCTACTCGTAGCGCAACGCAACCAGTGGATCGACTTTCGTTGCGCGCCGTGCCGGAATGTAACAGGCGACGAAGCCAACGATCCCCAGTAGTAAGGGAACGAGCGCGAACGTTGTCGGGTCGGTCGCGCTTACTTCGAACAGCAAACTCTGCATCAGGCGCGTCAGCGCGTAGGCGCCCGCCACGCCGAGGACCACGCCGAACAAGACCAGTGACATTCCTTGTTTGAGCACCATGCCCAAAACGTCACGCGCTTGCGCTCCCAGCGCCATGTGAATGCCAATCTCATGGGTGCGCTGCGTCACGGCGAACGCGAGCACGCCGTACAAACCGATCGCTGCGAGCAGCAAAGCAAGACCGCCGAAGATGCCGAGCAGCACAACCGCAAAGCGCCGCGTCTCAAGGGTGACGGCCACACGCTCATCCATCGTCTTGACATCGTAAACCGGTTGATTCTTGTCGACGGCGAGCACTTGCTCGCGAATGGCCTGGGTCAAAGGCCGCGGATCACCTGACGTGCGAACCACAAGTGTCGAAGCCGAGAAGTACGCCGGCAGATAGAAGGTGCCTTTCGACTCTTCGGCCAAGTCTTTTAATTGCGCGGTGGCAACGATGCCGACGACTGTGGCCCACGGACCTTCGCGACTCCAACTGATGCCCCCGCCGAGCGCATCACCATTGGGCCAGAAGCGCTTTGCCAACTCTTCGTCGACGATTGCGACAGAGTTGGGCGCAAAGAAATTACCGGCGCGCATGTCTGAAGATTGAAAGTCGCGGCCTTTCAGGATTGGCAGCCCGATCGCGTGAAAGTAATCAGATGAGACGAACGCGTAATCCGCATGCGGCGGCGGATCATTCGGATTTGCATGCCAACCGCGAATGGAAAAGATCGAATTGTCGCCGCCGGGAGTGAAAGGAGTCTGGAAGCAGGCGGCCGCATGCGTCACACCTGGCAAGCCGGCGATGCGTGGCAGCAAACTGTCGTAAAACTGGGCTGTGCGCGCAGCGTTGTCGTATTGAGCGCCCGGCAACGAAAGACGCAGCGTCAAGACGTTGTGCGGGTCGAAACCGGGACGCACATCGAGCAACTTATTAAAACTGCGCACCAACAGTCCGCCGGAGATCAGGAGCACGAGCGCGATCGCGACTTCGGCAACTACAAACGCGCGGCGTAGCCGATTGCGAGTGGTGCCGGCCGAGTCCGTTCTTTCAGACTCCTTCAGCGAATTGACCAGATTCGTTCGCGAAGCTGTCAGCGCCGGCACCAGGCCGAAAATCACGCCGCAGGCAAGCGAGATCGCGAAGCTGAACAACAGCACTCTTAGATCCAGATGAACGGCGTTGAGGCGCGGCAGATTAGTCGGCGCGAGCGCCAGCAATGCCTTAGTGCCCCACGAAGCAAGCAGAATCCCGAAGGCCCCGCCGACAGCAGCAAGCAATACACTCTCGGTAAGCAGTTGGCGAACGATGCGACGTCGGCCCGCGCCTAAAGCGGCACGCACCGCAATCTCGTGACTGCGTACACTGGCGCGAACGAGCGAGAGATTTGCTACGTTCGCGCAGGCGATCAAGAGAACGGCGACGACGGCGCACAGCAATACAAACAGCGGCTTACGCACGTCGCTAACGTATTCATCAGTCAGCGAACGGACCTCGATATTGAAATCACCAAGGTGCTGCTCGCCGGCTATGTTTCGCGCGACGCCGCTCATGATGCTCTGCGCCTGGCTGATGTTTGTTCCGGACCTCAAGCGCGCGAGCATCGTGTACGAGAGACTCTCACGACGCTCCTCCGACAGCTCTCTCGCCGAGAATGCCATCGGAATCCAGAGGTCGACATGCGGATAGATTTCTTCAATTCCCTCCGGCGCTACGCCGATGACTTGATAGCTGTCTCCGTTGAGTTGAATCGGACTATTGAGAACACTGCTGTTTGAATTGAAGAGTCGCTTCCACTGGACAAAGCTCAGCACGACGACGCGTTCGTTTCCGACCTTGTCTTCTTCCGGAGTGAAAAAGCGTCCGGCAAGAGGATTGATTCCCAGCGTGGAGAAAAAGCTGGCGGTAACTCTGCCTGCCTGCAAACGCTCGGGAACCCCTGTGCCGGTGAGATTGAAATTTCGGCCCGTCATCGCCGCCGTCGATTCGAAGGCGTTCTCGCGGCTGTAGTCGAGGTATTGCGGCGCGGACACCTGCGTGCGCGGCAGATTGAGCTTCGGCAACTGGTTGTGTATCACCACCACGCGTGCGGGATCATTGATGGGCAGCTTGCGCAGCAGCACTGCGTCGACGACCGTAAAGATCGCGGTTGTCGCGGCGATGCCCAATGCCAAAGTCAACAGCGCGATGATCGTGAAGCCCGGCTTCTTGATAAGCGTTCGCGCGCCATAGCGAATGTCCTGCCACAGTGTGTGCATAGGTACGTCTCCGTTTTTCCAACCCAGAAGCCCGCGCGTAAGCAAGGGCTCTGATACTCAGACAGAAACTGCATTGAACTAGCGGGAGCCCTCCCTTACGGTCGGGCTTCTGCCACGTCACTCATAACGCAGCGCCACCAGCGGATCGACTTTGGTTGCGCGGCGCGCGGGGATGTAACAAGCAAGCAGCGCGACACCCGCCAGCACCAGGGCGTCGATCAGAAATGTCGTCCGGTCAGTCGGGCTGATGCCGTAAAGCAGCGAGGACATCAAACGCGTCGCCGCGAAGGCAATGGCCAGTCCCAGGGCAATGCCGATCAGGGCCAACTTAAAACCATTCCGCAGTACCAACCTCAGCACGTCCGCGCGCCGCGCGCCCAGGGCCATGCGAACGCCGATCTCATGCGTACGTTGGGCCACCGAAAACGCCATGATTCCGTAGATTCCAATCGCCGCCAGAATCAGCGCCAAAGCAGCGAACAGACCCAACAGAAACATGTTGAAGCGCCGCGGAGCGACCGAGTCAGCAATGCGCTGCTCCATCGTCAGCAGATTCGAGACGGGCTGGTCCCGATCGATTGCCGCAACCTCGTGGCGCACGACGGCGGCCGCTGACAGCGGCTCGCTTGAGGTGCGCGCTACCAGATACATCGGCTGCACATTCGCCTCGGCGAACAACGGTTGCAGGAAGGGAACGTAGAACTCCGGCTTATCTTCAAGATCGAGCCCGCGATGCTTGACGTTTCCGACGACACCGACAATCTCGTACCACTTCGGATTCCGGCTTGAAAACGAAACGCGTTTTCCTAATGGCGCTTCGTTGGGCCAGTACTTGCGGGCCAGCGCCTGATTGACGATTACCACTTGCGGCGTGTCGGGCAGATCGCGCCCGGTGAAGTCGCGTCCCTTGAGCAAGGGGATCCCCATCGTGCCGAAGTATCCCGCGCTGACGAATCTGATCTGTTCATCAGGATGGGGCTCGCCGGGAGCGATGGGCTGACCTTCAATTGTAAAAGTCCGATCGCCGCCACTGCCCCCGAAAGGCAGAAGATTGGTCGCGCCGATGGATTTCACTTCGGGGCGCGCCTTCAGACGATCGAACAGTTGCTCGAAGAACGCCCGGCTTTGCTTAAACTGTGGGTACTTCGCCGTCGGCAGGGCGACTCGCATGGTCAGCAAGTTCGCCGGCTCAAATCCGGGTTTGACTTCCTGCAAGCGCAGAAAGCTCTTAATCATCAGCCCCGCCCCGATGAGCAACACCAGCGCGATCGCAAACTCTGAGACTACCAGCAAGCTTCGCAGACGCAGGCGCCGCAAACCATCGGTGCCGCCGCGTCCTCCTTCTTTGAGCGCTTCATTCAAATCCGTCTTTGCAGCTTGAAAGGCGGGCGCGAGGCCAAACAGCACGCCGGTAACAACCGAAATGCCGAGCGTGAACAGCACGACGCAGCGCCAGACCGGCGGCCCCTCCCACGGCCGACAGCAATAAGCTCTCAGTAAGAAACTGTCGCACGATTCGCCTTCGGTTTGCTCCCAGTGCCGAGCGAATAGCGATCTCCTTGTAGCGAGAGGCAGCGTTGGCCAATCGTAGGTGAGCGACGTTCGCACAGGCTAACACCAACACCAGGCCAACCGCACCCAGCAGCACAAACAACGTTCTTCGCAGATTGCCGACGAGATCTTCGCGCAGTGGGCGCACCGTCGCGCTAAAGCCGGTTGGGTAGGTCGTGCGATGCTCCTGCGACGCCCGCGCGGTTACGGTGTCAATGTCCGTCTGTGCTTGAGACAGAGTGACGTTCGGTGGCAAGCGGGCAATGACGTTGAGAAAATGTGAGCCGCGATTGTTTTCTGTTAACAAATCCGGCGAAAGCGCTAACGGCTTCCAGACCTCAGTGTCTTTGTCTGGAAAATGAAAGTCCGCGGGCATAACGCCGACAACGATTGCCGTCTGCCCGTCGAGGTTGATCGGCTTGTTGATGATTCCCACATCGGCGCCAAAGCGCCGCTGCCATAGTGAATGACTCAAAATCACCACTTGATCGTGTTCGAACTGATCTTCTTCGGCGAGAAACGTACGGCCTCGCTCCGCTTCCAAACCAAGGGCGGGAAAGAGACTCGCCGAGACAATCGCCCCGCGCAGTCGCTCGGGTTCGGCGACAGCTGTCAGGTTGAAGCCCTGCGCGGCGTAGGCGGCGATTTGATCAAATGCCTTGCACTGCGTTTTGAAGTCGGTAAACTCGGGCGCGGAAAGCTCGATCTCTTCCAGACCGGTCTTATGGAGGTTGCCCCAAATGACCATTAGCCGCTCCGAATTTCGATAAGGCAAAGGACGTAACACGATTGCATTTACCACGCTGAAGATCGCACTGTTCGCGCCAATACCCAGCGCGAGCGTGATTACCGCGATCGCCGTGAATGCCGGCCGCTTCAAGAGGCTCCTGATGCCGTAGCGAATGTCTTTGAATAAGGTCTCCATCAGATCACTTCCTTTTGCCAATTTCCAATTGCCAATTTCTTCAACTCCCTCTCCCTTTGGGAGAGGGTCGGGGAGAGGGCTTGAGTATTGAAACCGCCCCAGCGAAGTTCCTCTTCCCCAGCCCTTCTCCCAACCGGAGAAGGGAGTGAACTCATCGACAACTGGCAATGAGCTCACTCGTAACGCAGTGCCACCAACGGATCGACTTTCGTCGCGCGACGCGCGGGCAGATAGCACGCCAGCAACGCCACCACAATCAGAGCCACTGAAACGCCCGCGAACGTCGCCACATCCGTCGGCGTTACGCCAAACAAGAGAGCGCTCATCAATCGCGTCAGACCGAACGCGCCGGCGAGCCCGATGACGATGCCGGCCAACACCAAGCTCATTCCGGTGCGAACGATTAATTTCAAAACATCGGTTGCCTGCGCGCCGAGCGCGACTCGGATACCAATTTCATGAGTGCGCTGCGTTACCGTGTAAGACATCACGCCATACAGCCCAACCGAAGCGAGCAGCAATGCCAGCGCCGACAGACCGGCGAGCAGCCACATCATGAAGCGGCGTGGTCCGATTGAGACATCTATCAACGACTGGAGTGTCCTGACTTTCCACACCGGCTGATCTTTATCAACCGACCAAACCGCTTTGCGCACAGTTGCGGACATGCTCATGGGCTCAGCCCTGGTTCTGACCACCAGCGTGGCGAAGATGAATGGATTCTGCGCGTAGGGTACGTAGATTTGCGCGGTGCTCCGGTCATCAAGACCGTAGTGCTTCACGTCACCGACAACTCCAACGACTGTAACGGCGAGATTGTCTTTGACGATGCTGTCCCCAAATAGGCGCACCTGCCGGCCCAGCGGATCTTCATTGGGCCAGTAACGCTCGCGCATTGTCTGATTGATAATCGCTACCGGGGGTGCGCCCGCTCGATCCTGTTCGGCGAAAACGCGACCGGAAAGCAAAGGGATTTTCATGGTGGAAAAGTAATGAGGGTCAGCAACGTTGCGCTCGGCCTGGGGCTCCTGACCCTTGGGTGGTTCGGGACGATTGAGCGGAACAAAGCTGATGGAGCCGCCATTGCCGCTATAGGGCAGTGCGAGTATGACGGAAGCAGATTCAACGCCGGGCAGAGCACGCACACGGTCTGTGACCTGTTGGTGGAAGTTCCATTGTTGCGCGCCGTCAGGATACTTTGTGCGCGGCACGCGATATTCCATCGTCAAGAGGTTCTCGGAATTGAATCCTGGCGCGACGTTCAGAAGTTTCAGAACGCTTTTGATCATTAAACCCGATCCGATCAGCAACACCAGCGACAGCGCAACTTGAGTAACCAAAAACAAGCCACGCAGACGGCTCGGTCCGGCCGAGGATCTGCCGCCTTCCTTGAGTGCTTCGTGAACATCGGGTCGTGAAAACCTGAGCGCCGGCGCCAGCCCGAAAATGATTCCCGTCAACAACGATATTCCCAGCGTGAAACCCAACACCGTGAGGTCCAGTTTTGGGGAAACACCCGACGGGAGTTGCGATGGAGAGTTGGCAACCAGCGAGTGCGTGCCCCAAACGCCGGCCAGGAGGCCGAGTGTTCCTCCAGTAAAAGCAAGCAGCACCGTTTCAGTAAGCAGTTGTCGAACCAACTGGAGACGACTGGCGCCCAACGCCGCACGCAACGCGAACTCCTTCTGTCTTCCCGCGGCGCGAGCCAACAGCAAGTTCGCCACATTGGCGCAACCAATCAGCAGCACGAAACCGACAGCCCCCAATAAGACCAGCAATAAAGGACCAAAGCCCTCTACGACCACGTCCTGAAATCGCATTAACAAAACGCTGCGGTCTGCGTTGGTCTGGGGATACTGTTGGGCCAGGCGGCTGGCGATCGTAGTCATCTCCGCCTGCGCCTGGTTCAAGGTGACGTTCGGCTTCAAACGTCCGATGACCCCAGACGCGGTCTTGCTGCGATCTTGCGTAAAGTTTGGATAGTACTGGAGCGGCATCCACACGTCGGAATCGCCGTAGGGAAAGTGAAAGCTCTCCGGCAAGATTCCCACAACCGTAAACGGTTGGCCGTTGAGCGTGAGGGTCTTTCCGATCAGAGTTGCATCAGATCCAAAGCGATCGCGCCAGGTGTTGTGACTCACCACTACGACGCGGACGGCTCCAATCTGATCCTGTTCCGAGGAGAACGTGCGCCCTTGCGCCGCGTCAACTTTCAACACCCGGAAAAAGTTTCCGGTGACAAATGAACCAATGACGCGCGTCGGCTCTTCGCTGCCGGTGAGGTTGACACTTTGCGGCACAACGCCTGCGAGATCGCTGAAGAGCTGGCTCTGCTTTTGCCAATCCTGCAGGTCCGGATAAGCAACCCAGGTCCGCGGTGTTTTGCTATCCTTCGTAAACACCATCACGAGCTGCTGCGCGTCGGCAAATGGCAAGGGTCTTAGCAAGATTGCATTAACGACGCTAAAGATTGCCGTGTTGGCGCCGATGCCGAGTGCCAGCGTAATGACCACGATTGCCGTAAAGCCGGGACGCTTCAGCAACCCGCGAACGGCATAGCGAATGTCTTTCAGCAGTGTGTCCATGATCCCTCCCGGTCAGAACCACCTGCGGTAGCGGGTGGTTGACGTCGCATCAATTCGATTAGCGTGAAAAGCAATAACCACCCGCTACCGCAGGTGGTTCTGACCTCTA
>WNGG01009109.1_pt1 | contig 13420 bp, 15 predicted proteins | sample 5400661 | NCBI WGS metagenome assembly WNGG01 (sample SAMN13153372, study PRJNA577476) | soil metagenome | isolation source: 100 cm soil or saprolite under Garry oak tree replicate 1 | place: USA:California | collected 2016-06-15
TCCGTGAGCACTACCGACACATCTACGACGCCAACCACCGCTCGGACTTCTTCGCCCCAGAGAAAGGATTTCGCGATCTGTATCTCGATCTGAATCACGGCAAGGTTGGCCCGGGCACGCTCTCGACGCGGATCGGTTACCAACAGATTGTCTGGGGCGAGTCTGATCTCTATCGTTCGCTGGACATCATCAATCCCTTACGGATCGATCAGAACTTTTCTATCGGAGAAAAGTTTGACGAGTATCGCCTGCCGATCCTCGCTGTCAAGTTTCTCTACAGTCTCGGCAACGTTGGTCCGCTGTCGGACGTAGCCTTCGAGCCCTGGTACACACCACGCTTCCGTAGCGTCGTCACCAACCTGCTCGATGAAGGGCTCTATCGCATTCAGTTCCACGAGCGGGGCTGTCTGGGGTCCAATGGACAACTCCTTGATTACAGTCCTGAAAACTGTGCCCACGCCAGGAAGTTCCTGCCCTACCGGCCGTTCTGGTTAGGGAATCGACGCAGTGACAATCCCTGGTCGCTGACGCGTGTGGGCAATAACTCCCGCATTAATTCAGCCGATTATGTTTGTCTCACGCAGCGGTGCGCACCGGATGTCCCTGGTGACCGTGCTAGCCTCATCGTCAACCTGCCCAAGGGAGACATGCACCACCATACCCGTGGCACAGATCCCAGCAATAGGCTGGATGCGCGATCTGCCCGGACAGATCGGCACCCAACAATCGTTCCTCAGCTTCCAGTGGCTCATGCAATATAACTTCGGCAGTGGTGGTGGCGCAACTTTTGGAGTTTGCCGATCGATCTGTCCATGGGCACCAGTTGGTTCCCGGGCAGCCGGATGGACAACTCCTGGACGCTGTGCTCAACTACTTCACGAATCGGAACTTGTTATGGGTCGAGGGGACGTATTATCTCCTCTAGAAGCGTCCTGCTTCACTTGGTCAAAGATCAAACGACGATCGGCTGTTTCATCAATCCGATCTCCTCACACTTACTCGCTCGCAAAAAAGCTGGGCTGTTTTGCCCTGGTAGCCGACAAAGGCTCTAGAGGCGGAAAGACCAGAGGAGGAAAAAACATGAGCAAAGGCGACATGAAGCTCAACCCACAGCGGGTGAGCTATCACGTGAACGATGGGGTACAACTCGTAGGGGACGCCTGGGGCGCAAGCGATGCGGCCCCGGTTCTGCTGTTACATGGTGGTGGGCAAACCCGCCATGCCTGGGGAGGCACTGCCCGTGCCCTCGCCGAACAGGGCTGGTACGCGGTGGCCTTGGATTTGCGCGGGCACGGAGACAGCGGGTGGTCACCGGACGGCAACTATCAGATCGACGTCTTCGTGGCCGATCTGCACCGTGTCTTGCCCCACTTCACGCAACACCCCGTCCTGGTCGGCGCCTCGCTAGGAGGCATGACCGCCTTGCTGACCGCGGGCGAAGCACCTCAGCCGGTGGGTACGGCGGTGGTCTTAGTCGATATTACTCCGCGGGTGGAACAGAAAGGCGTCGATCGCATTCGCGCCTTCATGACTGCTCGGCCGGAGGGATTTGCCAGTCTTGAAGAAGTAGCGGACACCATCGCCGAGTATATTCCCCACCGGCCCAGACCACAGGACCTCAGCGGGTTGCAGAAAAACTTACGTCTACGATCAGATGGCCGTTACCACTGGCATTGGGACCCGCAACTTATTAGTCCCGAGCGCTTCGCGCGCCAACGTGATCCCGAACGCTTACTGGCCGCAGCACGCTCCCTGCGTGTCCCAACCATGCTGGTGCGCGGTGGCATCAGCGACGTGGTGAGTGAGGAAACGACGGAAGAATTTCTCGCCGCCGTGCCGCACGCCAAATACGTCGATGTTGCGGGTGCGGGGCATATGGTTGCCGGCGACCGCAATGACGCCTTCAGCAAAGCGGTGATCGAGTTTTTGACGGAAGTGAAGCCGCTGCTCTGATCCCGAACTCAGTTGCCGGGGCCGCTTCGGAGGACGATGGAGGAGTACGACAAACCGAGGAGTGCGGCCTTGGGCAACTGCAGCGCGTGGCTAGGGGTCGATAATTTCATTCAGTCCTTCGATGCCCTGAGCAAATTCTTCAGGACTCGCCTTTCCCAGGCGCTGGCCAATCTGCTCACTAAACCGAGATGCATGAGATTGGCACAGGCACCGCCTGGTGCTCAAGCACCAGGCTCAGGTTACAAAGGGGGCTGAAGCCCCCTGGGAGCCTGGTTTACCAGGCTTTGTGCGTTGAGCCCGACGCTTGAGCGTCGGGGTTGAGCCCGACGCTTGAGCGTCGGGCGGAGGCTGCACGAGGTGTGACCGTAGTGTACGAATCTTTTGCCGTCTGGTTTAGTGCTCGCGCGCGATAGGTCTTGGGGAATCACCTGTAGAGAAATATAGATGAAACAAAGGCTTTTCTGCTCCACAGGTTTGGTTATTCCCCAAGTGGGGGGCGATACTGGTCTTCTCTCCTCTCAGACTGAGCAGGCGGCCAGGGTTTGAGAGAGCCTCCGTCCCGCCGTCATCTCCTCAGGGTTCCCAATCTTCTTGAAGAACAGCCCGCTATGCGTGTGAGGACCTATTCCTGCCACCTCTTGCGCATCCCCCTTGCCTGCTCCGCGGCAGAACCGCTAGAACACCTCTGGCATAGCTATCCGCTGTGGTTGCCCTATGCGCCGTAAGCATACTGCTGTAGAGACCGAGATCCTGGGTGTTGCCGCCCGCATCATTAGTGAACGGGGCTATCAGGGCACGACGCTGGATGATATTGCCGCTGCCGCCAACATTTCCCGGTCCACCTTCTACAGTTACTTTGCCAGCAAAGAGGAACTCTTGCACCGCATCTACCGCCAGGTGATTTCCACCACCCAGGCGGCGGTTGCCCGCATGGCTGGAGAAGACCGACCGGCGCCTGAGAAACTGCGCCGCATCATTCGCTATCTGATCTCGTACTTGGCCGCCCACACCTCCCTCATGCAGGTGTTTTTCTCTGAACACCTCAACCTGTCGGGGACGACTGGCCGCGCGGTCAGGCAGGCGAACCGCACCTTTATCGAGACCATCGCGCGGGTGTTCGAGGAAGGTGGGCAAACAGGCACGCTCACTCCTCTCCATCCCAAGCGCTTCAGCTACATTCTGCTCGGCATCTGCAATTGGATGCACCGCTGGTATCGACCGGGTGGGGAATGGACGCCTGAGGTCATCGCAGAGGAGGTGATTACGCTGCTGGAGTCGGGCTATCTCCCGCAGGAGAGGGAGTCTCACCCGGATATCCTCTTGGGCGAGGTGCGGGCCTTGCGGCGAGAAGTAGCGCAGTTACGAGCCGCCGTAGTAACGCCGGTCGGGAGAGCCCTGGCCCCGTCGGGCGGAAATGCCGGCCCCCGACAACGAAGCAGGCTCCGCGCACGCTAAATCGAACCTTGGAAGAGTTCTCGCTGAAAACACGTCAGCGTTTCTACCAATCGGCTTTCAGTCTATGCCGCACGCGCGGAGCGAACCTGTAGCACCCCCTCCCTGACGCGGAGCCAGCCTTCGAGCACGATTGGGCGGTTGTGCATCTCAGGACTCTGCAAAGCGGAGAGCACTTTGGGGTCTGCCAGCAGCCGCAAGCCCAAGCCGGAAACCTTCTGGAGTTCCTTCTCAGCAGGGTAGGCCGGAATTATCGGCTCTACCTTACTGACCTGAAAGCGCCCTCGTGTATCGCCGATCCAGACGCTGAGCGATGGGAAAGCCGAAGGGTCTGGATCTTGCGTTACCTCCAAGACCCCGGTCAGCCGGATCTCTGGAGCGGGCTGGACCGGCTCTCCAACCTCAGCGTCTTGTGCTTGTGCTCGTGACGGCAGCGTCAGGCAGCAGAGGCTCATTACCAGGGCGGCGCTACCTACGAGTAAAATCGTCCGTGTATTGCCTGCTCTTTTTTCTGCCATAAGGTGTTCTTCCTTCCGCCTGAACAGCACCCCAGATGGGTGCGCTCCCAGGACGCACTTGAGGGCAAACCGCTAGAGGGTAATCTCTGCAGCGTTGAGATGGAGGCCTGTATTTTTGCTTTCTTGCTTCCCCAGGCTTGCTTGGCCTTTTAGCATGAGTGCAGGCTGTCCTGGCTTTCCAGCGCAATTTCATCAGGAAACACCGGTACGGTGATGCCAGTGTCCCAGTGAATAAGAATCAGGCGACGGCCCAGATTCTCCATTGCGTGCAGCACCGTGCCGTAAGTCCCGCGAGGCAGGTCCCCTTTGACGGTGCGAATGAAGCGTACCGTATAACACCGTGTGCCAGTCTGTGTCCGATCAATCATTGCGTGTTCTCCCCCTATAATTGCTTAGGGAGTGCGGTGCCGGTCCGCAGCCTGTGGACTGTACTCCCGTTTCTTTGGCTCCCGCTCGCGTGCGAGAGCCTTTACCAGAAGAGGCGTGAAAAATGACTGCACAAAAGACGTGCAGCCCTTTTTCACGCCTCCTGCAGTGAAGGCTCGAGCGAGCTTGAAGTAGCGCGCGCCTGAGGGATGCGCGCACAGGAACGGATGACGCAGCGCACGCTACTGAACGCTCTGAGCGAGGCTGCATAACAAGCAACACGAGATATGAAACCACAAGGTCAACCAAACCGTGCGTGCCCCATATCTGCGGCGGAGACCTGCGCAGATCTTGCTAGATTCGAGCGGGACATCTGTCTCAGACCTGGGGTCGTCGTCCGCCCTGGCCAGCAACAACCAGAAACTGCGGAAGAACGAGCACCCCAGAATAAATGGCTCATTCTCGCGCTGGTCATCGTCGGTACCTTTATGACGACGCTCGATGCATCCATTGTGAACATCAGTCTCCCTTCTATCGCGCGCGCCTTTCACTCCCCGTTTGGTAGTGCCGTCGAGTGGGTCATCATTGCCTATCTGCTCGTCCTCGCTGCCACGCTCTTACCGTTTGGGCGCTTGTCTGACATCTCTGGCCGTAAACCCATTTGGCTGACCGGGCTCGTGGTCTTCACGCTCGGCTCCGCGCTCTGTGGTGCTGCTCCTTCACTCACCCTGCTGATCGCCGCCCGCTCCTTTCAGGGGCTCGGCGGCGCGCTGCTCCTCGCGCCAGGTGTCGCGATCATTGCGGATACTTTTCCCGCGGCCGAGCGCGGGCTCGCCTTTGGCCTGAGTGCTGTGGCGGTTTCACTTGGGACCAGCGTGGGACCTATCCTCGGCGGACTGATCACCGAACATGTGAGTTGGCGCTGGATCTTTTACCTCAATGTGCCCTTTGGGGTGCTTTGTCTCATCGGAACGCTCCGGGTGTTCGACAACCCTGACCGGCGCGACCGCCAACACCTTGATCTGGCTGGAGCAGGGCTGTTCGCGCTTGGTTTTGCTACGCTGACCCTCGGACTCTCATTTGGCCAGCAATGGGGGTGGACCTCGGCTCGCGTCCTGAGCTGTGTGGGCAGCGGTTTCGTCGCACTCAGTGCCGCCGTGCTGGTTGAACGCCGCGTCCCCACTCCACTCATCAACCTTGCCCAACTGCACAACCGTGTCTTTGCGTCGGCTTTGCTGAGCATGATGGCCGCGATGTTGGCGCTGTTTGCGGTAAGCTTCATGTTGCCGTTCTATTGCGAGCAACTGCGCGGCTTTTCAACCGCTACATCAGGACTACTGCTGACACCTTTGCCGTTAGCCATCGCGGTGGCCGCACCTGTGAGTGGCGCGCTAGCGGACCGCATTGGCTCGCGGTGGTTGGCGTCAGCAGGCCTAGCCATTGCCTGTCTTGGCCTTCTCCTGCTGGCACGACTCGACGCTCACGCCTCCGTTTGGAGTATAGGCTGGCGTCTGGGAATCACTGGCCTGGGTCAAGGGATCTTCCAATCCCCGAACACGCGGGCCCTGATGAACGCCGCGCCGGCTGGCGAGCAAGGCGAATCATCCGGCCTATTGGCCACCGGGCGCGTGGTGGGGCAGACCCTCAGCGTAGCGATCGCTGGGGCCATATTCGCCAGCTCTGGCGGAGCGATGGCAGGCCAGATGCTAGCCAACTCGGTCCCGAGCGCCTTGCTCTCGTCTGCAGAGATCAGCACGTTACAACACCTCTTTCTCCGGAGCTTTCGCGCTGCTCTCACCGTCTGTGCGGTCTTCGCTGCCTTAGGCATTGTCACTGCGCTGGTGCGGGGCAGTGAGAGACCCACTGCGCGAGAGACCGAGCGCGGATTAGCCGTGCGTGAGTGAGGCCGACGGAGATAGCCATGAGACGAGGGGCTGAGGAAATCCTCGAAAATGTCGTCTGGTTCATTAGCCAACTTGACGAGGAAACCCTGAAGGACGTGCAGAACCTTCCCGTTCTGGAGATGGCCAAAGCTGCCTTCCTCTTGACCCAGGTTCCCCTGCCTCAGCGGTCAAAAATCTACGGAGCCCTAGCCGGGATTATTCATAAAGGAACAGAGAGAAACGCACGCCCGTGCGCTGGGAGTGACCAGGAGTGACAGTAGCTCCCGCTCGCGCCACCGAGAGCTTTGCCTACACCCGGCTGCTCTGTTTCCGCTGGAGAGTCGGCCAAGCCAAGAACGGTCCCCCCCACGCCTCACCACGTCTCGCCAAACGACCGGAGTTCAACGTTGAAGGACCAGGCGCCCGATCTGGTGCGCTCGTCACATCTTACTTAGTAGCCCCACAGCGGTCGGGGCGTCCAGGGATTGGCGTAGCCACCGAATCCCAAGCCGTTACCCCAGCGAGAGTCCCGCTCAATGGGACCTTCCTCATCGGCTTGATCATGGCGATCGCGCCAAGCGAAGCTGGGAGACAATAGTGCGAGAGAAGGGAGGGAAGGGTGCGACAATTCCTTTTTCAGGTCGTCAAAAGAGAAAAAGAGTACGGTACCCTCACGCTCGGCAGACAGGGCACACGTGGGTGTCAGCAGGACGGTGAAGGCAAGGACGGCGAGCAGGGAGTTCCTGACCTTGATGCTCAGTGCTGGGCCGGAAAGGACACGCTCACAATTAGTGTATTTATTCCACATTTGCATTCTCCTTACCAATGGTGGTTTCCTGTACTGACGGTGTAGGCTTAACGATGGCCGCCGCCAAAACCGCCTCCATGGCCGCCGCCAAAGCCGCCACCATGAAAGGTGCCAACCCCGCCGCCGAAGCCTTGCCCACCGAGGTGGTTTTCGCCGAAGCCGCCTCCCGAGCGGAAATTATTCCAGTGCGATTCGCCCAGGCTGCGTGCCGTGGACTCGCGGTTGAGCGACTCCACTGACTCATGCTCGCCGACCATTCCTCCAGCCCTCCCTCCAATCTGCTCGTGCCCCCGCAGCCCTCCACCCTCCGCCCCTGGCCGCTGCCGGAAGCTCTCGACGGCCTGAGCATGGTTTTGCTCCGTATTGTGGAACTCAAAGGGTCTCCAACCGTTGCCCTCATAGCGCTGCCACTGTCCATTGTAAAAACGGTAGACGTTCCCCTCATGTCCCGCGTAGAGGTCCCCTATCCGGGAGTTGTGGACGAATCGCATGTCACCGACACGGCCGGCAAACGCACTTCCTACATGGCCGACCACTGCTCTCTCGCCCCAGCGGTTGTAGACGTTGCCGTGGTAGAAGGGCCGGTGATCATGGTCGTGAATATCCAGGTGGATGTGTCTGTAGCCCCACCCCCAGCCCCAGCCAACCGGTCCCCACCAGGGATACCAGAAAGGGTCGCTCGTAAACCTGAGTGCGAACCCGGTGGCGCCTCCCCACTCGAACCCGGCGCCGAAGCCATAGGTCACCGGCGGGCCGATCCACACCGAACCAATGTAGGGCGGGTAGTCCCACCCCGTGCCGTAGACGACCACCCCGTCCGGGGCCACGTACGTTCCATAGTACCCAGGTGTGTAGCCGACATAGACCACATCTGGGGTTGATCTGTAGACACGCACGTAGGTCACGTAATAGAGCGGCGAGCTGGGCGGGATGGTGTAGATCACCGCCGGGACGGAAGTGGCAACGACCCAGGGCCCGGTGGGTGCGGTGGCAACGAACCAGACGCCGTTCTCGACCGCATAGTAGGTCTGCGCGTCCACGCAGATCACGGGCGTGGGCGAGTTGACCGCATACTGCAGCGACGTGCCCTCGATCGGCCTGAACTGCGGCCCGCCATCATACATCGGCTCCACTGTTGCCTCGCTCCGCTTCACTGTAGCAGTCTGCGGGATGGTGTTGGCGACCGCGGCTTCCCGCGCCTGCGGGGTTCCTGCAACCGATACCAGGGCGGTGCCCTTGGGGTGACTCTCCGGGATCTTGGCGAAATCGGTCGGCAGCGCGGTGGGGGCCACGTATCCCCACGGGCCGTCGAACGACCGAGAGCGGAACCAGCGACCCGAGACCAGCACGTAGTATTCCTGGTCTGTCACGTTCATGATGAGGGTGCTCAGCGTGTTCTTCACGTACAGAAGTTGGGTGCCGTCGATCGGTGTCCATTCCGGCTTGCCTTGCGTCTCAATGGGCTCGGCCGGGGTGGTGCTGACGTAGATCGCGGGAACGAGTCCCTGCTGCAAAACCGCCTTGGCCTCAGATCCAGGGTTAGCGAGCAAGTCGACCTGCTGGCTCTGGACGGCCGCTTGCTTGGCCGTCTCCAGCGAGGCCGGCGGATTGTCGGCTGCCGCCCAGGGTCCCTCGACTGCACTCGCTCTCAACCAGCGGTCGGTGACGGAGAGGTAGTACTGCCCACTCGCCTGGTCGAGCAGGAGCAGCGCGCGGGTGTTGATCACCCGCAAGAGGTCCGTGCCTGCGACCTGCCGCAGGGCCGGTGGACCATCGATCAGCACGAGGATGGCCGGCGTGGTACTGAAGTAGAGGCGGGGCGTAGCATTCTTGAGGGGCAGTGTCTGGGCCTTCTGCTCCGCCTGTGTGATAGCGAGGTTGGCCTGTAGGCGGTCGAGCGCAATGGTGTGAGGCCCGGGCTGTATGGCCTGACGCAGCATGCTGAGGTAGTCCTGCGTCGCCGTGGGAAAGGTGCCTGTGGAGATAGTGCAATCCTCCAGGGTGACGAGCCGGCGATCCTTATCCACTTCGGTGCTAGCTGAGAGCCAAATGACGCCATAGGTCGGCTGCGCGGACGCCGGAGTCTCTATTGCAACTGCCGCACGGGACTCGAGTTGGTTGCCGTCCCATCGCTCGACCTGTGGCTGGTAGATGGTGATGGTATTCCCACCCTGCTGGATCTGTCGGGGCCAGCCACTGTCCGTGACGCCGTCCTCCTGCGCGCGACCGGCTTGCGGAGAGATCAGGCTACAAGAGGTCAGGCTACAGAAGAGCAAAAGGAGCGTCGCGGTACTCCGCCGAGTCATCATTTTCATACTATCGAGCCTCCTGAGCCGTCTCCTCGGCCACGCTCACATTCCCCACATAGAAATTACGATCTGCGATGTAGAGGAAGCCTTGCAAGGTGACCGTTTTTCCCGCAACCGTGGGTTCTTCCAACAACGCCATGTTGTTCGTTGAACTCCTAATGTGGAGTTCCGGGGGAAAGATCTCGCTGAGGAGCATCAACCCGGGATCTGTGCCGGTTACGGTATCTACTCGGTTCACCCTGAAGAGCCACTTCTGCTTATCGTCGATGGTTACCGTGAGCGTGTTCAGGTCATGGCTTTCCTGCTCATTAACCGGCTGCAACGTGCCGCTCATGGTCACGACCAGGGGGGAGCGAAGAACGGGGGGAAAGGCTTGACAGACTCTCCCAAAGGCTCCCAGGATTGCCCCGATGGCAACGATCATCACCAGTGTCTGTCTCCATGTAAGGTGCATAACTATTCTCCTTCGCCCTGACTTGTTCGCTCGGGCGGTTATAGTGTTGAGTTCGCTCACCGAGGCAGCGTGCATAGGCTGTGTTGTCGCTGCCCAGGCGTGAGAGGTCAAAGCGCCACCCGCGGGATGCAAAGTGAGGCGGTGACCTAGTGAGGGGCGTGCCGCAGGACTCCGCTGAGACTCCGTGGGTCGTCCGCGCTTTACGCCGCCAGCCGCCGCTGTCCCTCCACCATGTGTGATCGTTTCTTCGGCGCTCTGGGCGGACGGCCTTGGCCCCAGCGCTTGAGCCCCCGCCGGATGTACTCCGGCTCCAGCCCGAGCACTGCGCAAATGGACACAAACGAAAAAGGCCAGCGGGAGTCATCGTTGAACAACCACTCCTCGGCTTCGCGCGCCAAGCGTTGGACGCGCCGTCCCTGATGGACCACCCCTTTCTGAAAACACCCGAGGGCGTCTGCGAGGACCGCCCGCATCAACTCTGCCTCTGGACGCCGGTTGGCGAGGCTGGCCCACAGGCCGTAGAACTGTTCGGGGAGCACGCTGGTATCGGAGAGTAGCTCGTTCTCGGTGTCCCGGTGGTCCGTCACGGGTAGCCTGGGGGCTGCAGGCTGGAGTGAAGAGAAGCGCAGTCGGTGAGTCCGGGGACGTGTGCTGTGCATGGTGACCTCCTCTGCAATGGCAGTGCGCGCCTGGATTGTCTGCGGTGGCGTGGCGAGACGGAGCCCCGGCTGCATGCCGCTCGTGCGTGCAAGCCGGCGACTTTCTCTGGGCAGCGCTTTTCCGGCAATTCGCTGGCGCGTTCACTGGACGAAGCGTGAAAAAGGACTGCACAACGGGGTGCGGCTCTTTGTCACGGCTTCTCCAGTGACGGCTCCCACACCTAAGAGGAGGCCGTCGGCAAGGTTTCTCCCCAACTCATGCAGACGATCCTCCCCGCACCGCTTGAAGAAATCAATGCGGAGTTGCTCAGCACGGGCCGCTGGGAGGGGGAACTCGTCCACACCAAGCGAGACGGGACGCTTAAGCCAGTTTTCTGTTCGTCTGCTCCCCAATACCCGATATTGGCACTTGTAAAGGAACCAGAGTATGACATTAATTCAACTGCTTATCCAAAGTTAGGACACTACCGACACCGTTCAATCCTGAATCGGGTTACTGAGCATGATCGCCTATAACCTGGGCAATCGTGCCATGTCGTCCGAGCGCACAACGGCGGCGCTATCACGACGGCCGTCCAGGGATCGGGACGTGATTCCCGGCTGCACAGCTTTGTGCAGCGATTATTCACGCCTGCCTAGTGGAAAGCTTGAGCGCGGCAAGGCGCCTCAGGGTCGGCCGATCCGGCGCGGATATGCGCGCTAAGAGCGGCATGTTTACCAAGGCAAAACGGAAATTCCGGATTAGACGCAATATGACGACGACGCTATCTCGACCGCACAACAGAGGCGGGTCACCGTTGCTTAAGTGAAGGATATGACCATGGTAGATAAGAAACCCCCTATAACGACCACTCCATTTCGATGCAGTTCGAGAGCGGCGGGCAGCCGCTGAAGGGCACCGACAGCCCTTTTCCCAAGGTCGATTTCCCGCCCACCGTGCCGTCCGATGCGGCCGCCAACACTTGGTTCGCCTATGGCTACCGCGAAGGTATTCCGCGCATGCTCGATCTTTGGGACCGCCACGGAGTCAAGGTTACGTCACACATGATCGGTGAGGCGGCCCAGCGCCATCCCGAGCTCGCCAAGGAAATCGTCGCGCGTGGCCATGAGGCTTCCGCACACGGTCCCCGCTGGACTTCGCAATACGCAATGAGCTGCGAGGAGGAAAGAAACTTCCTGATTGCTGCGTGCGACATGGTCGAAGCGGTCACTGGCCAACGTCCGGTGGGCTACAATTGCAACTGGCTGCGGCGAGGACCGAACACGTTATCCTTGCTGCAAGAGCTCGGCTATCTCTATCACATCGACGATGTCAGCTACGACGAGCCGTTCATCGAGCAGGTCAACGGCAAAGACTTCGTGGTCGTGCCCTACACCCTGCGCAACAACGATATTCTACTCATCGAGGGCCGGAACTATTCACCCTGCAAATTTCTCGAACAGATCAAGTTGGACTTTGACCAACTCTATGAGGAGGCTGGCAGCCGCCGCCGCATGATGTCGGTCAGCGCGCACGACCGCATCAGCGGTTCGCCGCAGATGGTGCAGGCCTGGGAAGCGTTCCTGCGGTACGCGAAAAGCCGACCGGGGGTGACATTCCTGCGCAAGGATCAGATCGCCCGCTTCGCCCTGGAGAGCCCGCTCACCCTACGCGAGAGCGAAACCATCTGATCCAGGGCTATCCCACGCAAGGCTGCCCCGACTATCCTGGACACAGGAGAGCAGCTTCCCGATGCCAGGGACAGCTCTCAAGGAACCACAACAAGTCTGTATCATACTGCGCGCCTGCGCTCGCATAAGGTGTTGTCATCGTAAACATCGTCGAGGCACAGGCAAGTCCCTACCGCACGGGGCACAAAGTCGCGCAACTGCATGGTCAGCTTATCCGCCTTTCCGCCAGTCAACTGTGGCGGAAATTCGTCGATCGGGTATTTAGTCGGTCGTGGCATGGGCTCTGGAATAGGTTGCAACTGAAGGTCTTGTCCTACAACTTGGTCCATACTGGCCTGCTGTCGGCTTGAGCACAACTCAAGACTGGAGTTCAGTTAGTCCGGCAAGTGATTCAAGGCGGGGGCAATATGCCAGGCTACGGCACGAACCTGGCGCCGCAGGAGGTGACCGCCCTCGTCGCCTTCATGCAGACATTGCGGCCGGCGAACGAGCCCGTGGCGCGTGACGCCGGATTTCACCACCGTGTGCACTCCTTTCTCACGCCTGATGAGTAACACTTATTAAGGAGGTAGTCGGTTATGCGTAAGAGTCGTGTACTGAAACCCTTCGCGGTGGCCGCCGGCATTTCGGTCCTCGCCTTTCCGGCCTTCGCCCACAGTGCGGGCGGCAGAGACAGAGCCGGATCCTTTCAGGCGACCGCCGCTGCCCAGCCCGTGGAGCCTGAGCCCCCGCAGTTGCCCGGCAGTGGCGAGATGGAGACCACCGATCGGACTGGAACCACCGGACCCTCGGGGAGCGAAGCGTTTTCTATCGACAGTGGGGCAGTGGATGCCCTTGAAAGGATGGCGAAACCTGCCGGTGATTACGCCGCCACGGATACCGACCGTGACCTCGCCGCGCGCATCCGGGTAGCAGTGGATGGAGATCCAGGCCTCGCACCATTGTTGGACGACAGCTTTCACATCAAAGTGGATAATGGGGCGGTGACGTTGCTGGGACAGGTGAGGAATGCGCGTGCCAAAGAGCAAATCAATGCTAAAGTCACAGCGATCGCCGGCAGCCACTCAGTGGAGAACAAACTGTTGATCGCCCAGCGTTAGAGCGGCAGTCTTACACGCTCAGTGGAGGAATGAATTCATGGACTTCGTCACACTCTCGGGCACGACCCTCCAGGCCTCACGCGTCGGCCTCGGCACCTGGGCCATGGGCGGCTGGATGTGGGGGGGCACCGACGAGCGGGAGTCGATCTGGCCGTGCGCTGGACGCTGGACCAGCCGGGCGGCACCGTGGCGCTCTGGGGTGCACGCCACCCCGAGCAGTTAACCCCTGCCGGCAATATGACTGGAT
>WNGG01006714.1_pt1 | contig 13414 bp, 7 predicted proteins | sample 5400661 | NCBI WGS metagenome assembly WNGG01 (sample SAMN13153372, study PRJNA577476) | soil metagenome | isolation source: 100 cm soil or saprolite under Garry oak tree replicate 1 | place: USA:California | collected 2016-06-15
CGGCCTCGGCATCCCGGTGGCCATCCACACGTCGGACCCCGACGCCTTCTTCGAGCCGGTGGACGCCACGAACGAGCGCTGGGACGAGCTGCACGAGTTCCCCGAGTGGAGCTTCCACGGCCCGCGCTTCCCGAGCAAGCGTGCCCTCCTCGACGCGCGCAACCGCGTCTTCGCGCGGCATCCAGCGACGACGTTCATCTCCCTCCACGTGGCCAACCACCCGGAGGACCTGGGCGACGTCTCGGGGGTGCTGGAACGGCTCCCGAACGTCGTCGTGGAGACGGGCGCGCGGCACGCGGAGCTCGGCCGCCAGCCGAGGCGCGCGAGAGAGTTCTTCCTCAAGTACCAGGACCGGGTCCTCTTCGGCACCGACTACACGCCGGAGGAGGGGATGTACCGGAACTGGTTCCGCTTCCTGGAGACGGCCGACGAGCACTTCGACTACTGGAACGCCCCCACCCAGGGGCGATGGAAGATCTCGGGCCTCGATCTGCCCCGGGACGTGCTCGAGAAGGTGTACGCGAAGAACGCGGAGCGCGTCCTCGCCCGCTTCAGGCCCGGAGGGCCCCCCTTGACCCCCCCCGGGGGTACGTTTAAGAGCGCTCAGACCCGTTGACCGACGCCCTTCAGAAGCTCCGGCCCAACGAGACGTAGGGTTCCTTGTAGCGCCGCGCCGAGCGTCCCCACACCCACTGGTTGTACCCCACCTCCGCCGACCACTCCTTGTTGCTCCCGAAGGGGACGAGGGCGGAAGCCCCGAGCTTCAGGTAGCTCGCCCGGTTGAAGTTGTTGGTGGCGGAGGCGCCGAAGCGGTCGTCGGGCTGGCGGGGCGAGTCGTGGCCCACGCTGTGCTCGAAGTGCCCGGTCGCCTTCACGTGGGCTCCCCAGAACGGGAGCGGATAGCCGGCGTCGGCGTTGGCGAAGACCTGGTCGGCGGGGGCCCCGTCGCGCCAGGTGTAGCCGGCCTCGAGCGTGCTCCAGCCGCGGTAGCTGGCCAGCGAGCGGCTGGCCATGTAGGAGATCGAGTAGTCGTGCTTGAGCAGCCCCCGCCACTCGGGGCTCACCCCGTCGACCTTGCCCGACGAGTCGAAGAGGTGCCGGTTGTAGGGCCCGGGCAGGTCGTAGAAGTAGGGGGTGCGGTGGTTGAAGCCGAAGGCCATGGGGAACGAGCCCTTGGCCACCTGGTACTTGAAGCCGATCCAGGCGTCCGAGAGACCGACGTTCTTCTCGTAGTCGTCCTTGGGCCCTTCGAGGCCGTAGAGCCAGGTCGGGGTGAGGACGATGGAGAAGTTCTTGAAGATGCCGACCTCGCCGAACAGGTAGAGGTACCGGAAGTCGTGCCACGACACCTTGCCCGTGCTCGAGCTGACGTTGTCGTACGCGTGGCCGTCGACCGCCCACGACGAGCCGGCGGCCTTCCGGCTGAATCCCACGTAGACGTAGCCGTGACCGGGCGCGGGCACCCATGCGCCCCCCGCGAGCGCGGGCACCGCCGCGCCGGACAAAAGCACGCCCACGGCGGTGATCCTCGAAAGGCGATTCATCGAAGACAACCTCCTGGTGCTCCGTTGATACGGAACGACTGAACGCGGTGATCTGGCCGGTGCTCTGCAAGACACGCGCCGCTCTCTTCAAGCGACGCTGGAGGCTCGCACCTGCCCTTGAATCACGTTCGACATCTGTTGGTTGGCGGTCGGGGCCAGCGGGTCGGGAAGGGGTGGGTTCGCGAGCGTCCGCTTGAAACCTATGATCGTTTCGTGAGGATTACGCCTGCAAATGCCGAGCTGCTCGGACCGCTCCTCAGGTCCTCGGCACCGAGGGCCAACCTCGTGCCCGACGCTCATCTCGCCGCGCTCGCGATCGAACACGGCCTCGTCGTCTGCTCGACGGACGGTGACTCCGCACGCTTTGCGGGCGTGCGCTGGCAGAACCCGCTGGCCTGAGCACCGCCGGACGGGCGTGGGCGGAGCTGGATGGACCTGGAGCGGACTCTACGGAACAAACTGCGGGCGTCTGGGCTGGTCAGACGCCCGCGGGATGCGGTCCCAACGCGCTTTCAGTCCACCGGAGTGAGGTTGAAACTGCCCTGCAGGACGCTGCCGTCGGCATAGGTCGCAGAGAACGTCGCATTGATGCACCATTCGAAGATGCTTTCACCCATGAACCTTCCGTTCACCAAGAACATGACACCTGCATTTCGGCCGAGGGCATGGACGAGGCTCGCCCGCTCGGCGTCCCGATCCGAGATCGTGACCTCGAAGGGGAATGTCATGTCGCCCAGCGTCGCCTGACCCATGAAGAAGGACGGCGAGGTGTCCCGCGTGGGGTCCGGCGGCGAGAGCATGACCTCGACCATCCCGAGTGGTTTGCCGTCGGACGACACGACGGGCCCCATCCAGTTGTGCACCTGGGAGAGCTGCGGCGGGTGGGTGGCCTTGAAGTCCTGGAGGAAGATCAGCGAGCCCGTGTCGGGCATGCCGGCAGCCGTTCTCAGCTTGAAGTCGCTCTGGGCAAATGCGGTCCCATCTCCGTTGACCATCAGCTCACCATGGTTGACCTCGAACTTCCCGTCGGACCCCCTGCCCACCACGGTGAAGCGACCGCTGGCCGCGAGCGTACCTTCGTACGGGATCATCAAGTTGCCCACGTCGAGGGTCCCGCCGAAGCGCCGGTTGCGCTGGTCCGTGTTGTTGATGGTGAACGGTCCGCTCTCTCCGGTCAGGGAGCTGAGGAAGAAGCCATGCCACATGCCGGCGATCGCATACTCGACCGCCGTGGGCGCCCAGGCTCGACCGGGAATGCACAGCACCGCGATCGCCGCCAGGACGAATGGCATGATCCGCTCTGTCTTCGCTCTACCCACAAGCCTCTTCATTCCTGCCCTCGCTTTCGTGACATGCCCTCGGTGCGGGTATAGGGCGGCTTCGCCCCGAAGTCAAGACGGCGTCAGAACGGGCAGGCTCCCGACCGGTCCTCGCAGAAGCCCCGGTTGCAGGAGAAGCCCGACTGGCAGGGCAGGCTCGTGCCGTCGCAGACGCCGAGGAGCGCCACCCCCGAAGGGGTGGTGCCGCAGGAGGCGCCGGAGGTGATGTTGTTGTTGCAGAGGCAGGGCTCGCCCACGGCGGTGATCACGCAGTTCCGCGGCGAGCAGGTGACGGCGCCGCCGCCGGTCGTCGACTTGCCGGCCTTGTTCACGCCGTAGAGCGCGCCTGCGGCCACGACGTTCGCGGACAGGATGGCCCCGATCTGGCCCACCCGCTGGCCGGCCGTGACCTTCTTCTTCGGGCCCTCCGCGGGGACCGGGCGGTCTCCCGGGGCCCGCTGCAGCTTCACCTCGCCGGAGAGGCGCGTGAGGGGCGTGGCTCCGGACGGGGCCTTGAAGCCGCTGGCCAGCGACTCGTCCCCCGTCTTCCAGGCCATCAGCCCCTTGAGGAGACCCTCCCCGTGGCGCAGGGCGAGGTTCCACTCGTTCCCGCCCGAGTCGGTGAAGCTGACCGAGCCCTCCTCGGCATGTACGGCCGGGATCGCGTAGCGCTTGCGGAGGGGCGGGCAACCCGAGCCTTCGGACGGCGCGACATCGATGGCCACGGAGCCGGTCCATTGCCCTCCGTCTTTCGTGAGCTCGAGCTGGACGGCAGGCGGGCTCTCGGCACCCTCGTAATGGCAGGTGAACCCGGGCCAGTCGTTCATGAGGACGGCCGGGCCGTTCCACGTCCCGGCCAGGTCGGGTTCCGCCGGCTGGGCGCGGAGAGGGGTGTCGCCAACGAGCCCGAGGACCAGGGCGGCGACGAGCAGGGGGTGGATCGCAGAGAGCATCAGGGAGCGGGACGGACCGCGGATCGTATCACGGGAAGCGCTTCTTGGCCTCGTCGATCCGGGCGTTGTTCTCCTCGCAGGACAGGGCGCCGCGCCGGCCTTCGGGCGGGTAGACGTGGCCGCGGTAGACGGGGTAGGCCTCGGTGCGGAGGTGGGCGAGCATGTGGTGGCCCCGGCGCACCGCGCGCTCGTGGCGGAGGGCGGTGATGTCCACCGGCGCCACCACGATCCGCTCGCCGGGCCCCGGCGAGGCCTGGGCCAGGATGCGCCCGTCGTAGTCCACGACCATGCTGCCCCCCGGCCACGAGTAGGGCGGGTAGCGGCGCAAAGCCGCCCCCTGGTTGGCCGCCACCACGTAGGCGATGTTCTCGAGGGCCCGGCAGCGGTTGACCACGGTCCACCAGTCCATCGGCTCTGTGGCCCCCCAGGGGTCCATGTAGGCGGAGACGCGCACCAGCACCTCGGCCCCGTTGGCGGCGAGCTGGCGCAGGGCCTCCGGGAAGATCCAGTCGTAGCAGATCGCGCAGCCGATCCTGCCGATCGGGGTCTCGGCCACCGGGAAGAGCGGCTCCGCGTAGCCCGCGACCTCATGGGGACTCGCGTGGACCTCGTAGGGAATCCAGGGATTCACCTTCCGGTACTTGTAGAGGATCCCCTCGGGGCCGATCAGGCAGGTCGCGTTGAAGACCAGGCCCGGATACTTCGGGTCCGCCTCGATCATCGACCCGCTCTGGACGTAGATCCCGTGCTCCTTCGCCTTCGCGTGGATCCGCTCCGTGTGCTCGTTGGGGATGGGGACGGCCAGCTTGTCCTTCAGCTCCTGCACCGTCACGTAGACGGGGGCCGCGTGGGCGAACTCCGGGAAGACGACCAGGCGCACGGGCAGGAAGGGCGCCGACCCCGCCAGGGCGGAGTCGATCATGGAGAGCATGCGGTCGGTGTTCCCTCGCATGCCCAGCCGGTCGATCGGGTTAGGGAGGTCGGTCTGGCAGCAGGCGGCGGCGTAGCGGACGGGATCCACGGTCACTGCTCCGCCGGCCGTCTGTCCACGGCGCGGAGCTCGATCGGGGGGAGGGGCCGCACGACCACGCGCGTGTTGTAGGCCTCGGCTCTCTCGGCCACGCGTCGGAGGCGCTCGGGCGCTTCAATCGGCGGGTAGGGATAGCGCGTCATCCCGTGGAACGGCATGGGCAGGACCACGTCGGGGCTGGCCGAGTTGACGTCCATCTCCTTGCTGAAGCCGTCCCCGTCGAGGAGGAAGGTCCGCGTCCAGCCCTTCGGGAGCGGCGGCAGGGCCCGCGCCTCGAAGGAGAGCGCGACCACGTCTCCCGGCTTCGAGACCACGAACAGGTCGTCGGTCTCGGCCAGCAGCTCGCGCACGTCGCCCAGGCGGGTGTAGCGGCCCGGCATCGTCTTCCAGGGCGAGACGAGGGACACAAGCGCGAAGTCGTAGCTCCAGGGCTCGCGGCCGTCGAGCGAGACCTCGGCCGAGAAGCCGCGCTCCCCCAGCTCCGCCCGGGCCGGGAGAAGCCGCGCGGTTTGCATCCCGCGGCTGTCCACCGGCGCTCCCACCCGCACCTGGTCCCAGTAGATCCGCATGTTCGTCACCACCCGCACGCGGCGGCTTTGGCCCCGCCACTTCCCCGCCAGGTCCACCACGATCGTCTGCGGACGCCCCACCGGGATGCCGATGTCCTCGACCACGGTCTGCCAGGATCCGCCCGCGTCCTGCACCTGCAGGAGAGGCGGCTTCATGACGAGGCCGGCCTGGTGGGCGGCCACGTTGTCGCTGGAGAACGCGTAGTCGGTCCAACCGGTCAGGAGCAGCCGCGTGTGGTCTTCCGGGAGCCCCGCCAGGTCGAGGACGAGCGCGTGCTCGTCCGCGTAGCCGCGGATGCGGCGCAGGCCGAAGCCGTCCACGAAGCGGCGATCGAGACGGGCGATGCGGTCGCGCACGTCCGTGCCCTGGTCGTCCGTCGCCACCGGCGGCGGGAACGCGTCTCTCACCGCGAGCAGGCGGAACCGCTTCGCCGGCTCGACCATTCCCTCGTCCGGGAACACCTCCACGTCCGCGGGATGGGCCACCGCCAGGAGCTGCAGGCGGTCGAGGTAGAGCACCTCCTCCAGCTCGTTCGTGACCCGGAGCTCGTAGCGGCCGTCCTTCGCGCGGAGCTGGTCCGCGCGGATCCGAACGTACTCCTCGGGATGGGGGACGTTTCTCACCCCGGGGGCGAGCCAGTATCCGATCTCGCCCCCGCCCAGGAAGTCGTTCACGAACTCGAAGCGCTCGCCGTTCCACGCGTAGAGGTACGGGCAGGACGAGGGCTTCCGGTCCAGCTCGGTCACGTCCAGGGCGGTGCGCACGCCGGCCGCCGCCTGGGCCGGGAACTCCGTCTCGGTCTGGACGACCCCCGAGGCCCAGATGACACGGATCGCGTCGGGGGCCGCGCGCTTTCCCAGACCGAACACGAGATCCGCCGGGGCCACGGCGGGAGTCGCGGCCGAGGTCTCGAGCTTCTGGCGCAGGCTGCCCGCCCGCATGTCGACCTTGGCCCCGACCCCGCCCTTGTTCGAGACCCGGCCGGCGAGGCGCAGGGCGAACGAGCGGTTCGCGTTGCCGCCGTCGTTGCGCAGGTAACGGAGGGACGCGGGCGTGGCCAGGAGCACGTCCTCGTCGCCGTCGCCGTCGAGGTCCGCGATGCCGAGGGCGGCTCCCGGGAGGGCCGCCGCCCGCAGGCCCTCGGCCACGGCGGTCGCGCTCACGTCCGCGAAGGCGCCGCCGGTGTTGCGGTAGACCCTCAAGCCCGCCGGGGTCGCGGCCACGAGATCGAGGAGGCCGTCCCCGTCGTAGTCCACGAACTGCGCCGCGCTCGCCCCCGCCGCCCCCTCCGGCGCCGGTTGCACCTTGAAGCCGAGCCGCCCGTCGCTCAGGGCCAGGAGGGAGGGGCCGCGGGCCATGCCGAGGAAGAAGTCCGTGAAGCCGTCCTTGTTCAAGTCGGCCGCGGCCACGCTCAGGAACGGTCCGCGGGCCGTGAGCCCGGCGTCCACGGCCACGTCCGCGAACGAGCCGTCGCGCAGGTTCTTGAGCAGGAGGGGCGGGCCGTCGTAGCGAAGGACCAGGAGGTCGATGTCGCGGCGGTTGTCGAAGTCGGTGGGGACGACCGCGATCGCATGGCCGGGGGCCCCGACCCTGGCCTTGGCGGTGACGTCGGTGAACGTCCCGTTGCCGTTGTTCTGGAGCAGGAGGCCGGGGGCTGGAGCGAAGTCGACGGGAAACGTGAGGGGGCGGCCGGAGTCCGCGGTGGCCGCCAGGTCGGCCAGGCCGGCCACGAACACGTCGAGGTCGCCGTCGTGGTCGATGTCCACGAAGGCCGCGGAAAGCGCGATGTAGGGGTAGGCGGGGAGCCGCGCCGGCGCGGTCACGTCCTTGAAGCGGCCTTCGCCTTCGTTGTGGAAGAGGGCCAGGGCGCCCGGCTTCACGACGAGCAGGTCGGGCCGGCCGTCGTTGTCGTAGTCCCCCGCCACCGCCGCCCGGGCCTCGAGGCCGAGGAGTCCCGCGGTGCTGGTCACGTCCGTGAACCGGCCGTTGTCGTTCTTGAGCACGCGCAGGACGCCTCCCCGGACGTCGATCGCGTCGAGGGCACCGTCCCCGTCCAGATCCACGAGGGTGACCGCGGCCCGGCCCCCGGTGCGGAGGGCGGCGGGCACCTCGCTCGGCTTCAGCATGCGGCCGAGCAGGGCGGGCTCCGGCGCCGTCGCCGCGGCGGCGGGAAGGAGGCCGGCCGGCTCGCTGAACGAGACCGCGGGCGTCTTCGGGTCGACCACGTCGGCTTCGGCGCCGGTCGAGGCCATGGCCTCGGCGTAACGGCCCTGCTCGAGGTAGGTCTGGCCGAAGCTCGTCTTGTAGCCGCTCTCCCGCAGCTCCTGGAAATGGGCCATCTGGGCCGCCCCCGCCTCGCGCTGGCCCCCGCGCGTGAGGGCCACCCCGAGGTTGTAGGCCGCGCTCACGTTGTACGGCTCGGCCGCCGCCGCGATCCGGAACGTAGCCACCGCCTCGTCGAACTTCCGCTGTTGCAGGTAGACCTGGCCGAGGACGAGGTTTGCTCCCAGGTCCCGGGGGTCGGCCGCGAGCACGTGCTCGAGGCTCGCGATCGCGTCCTCGCCCCGGTTTTCCATCCGGGCGATGAGCGCGAGCAAGTAGTGCGGCTGGGGGGCCTCGGGGGCGAGAGCCGCCCCCTCCTCCGCCTCCTTCTTCGCGGCGGCGACGTCGGGGACGTAGAAGAGCGCGAGGGCGAGGTTGATCTTCGCCATGGGGAGCTTGGGGTCCGCGGCCAGGGCCTTCTTGAACTGCTCCCCGGCGTCCGCGAAGCGGAACTGCTCCATGAGCGCGACCCCGAGGTTGTTGAAGCGGTAGGCGGCCTCGCGGTCGACGGGGACCGGAGCGGAGAGAGGAAGAAGGAGGAGGAGGGCGAGGGCCCCACTGCTCCCAAGGGGTCCGGGCGCCCGGGGCGTGGAGGAGGTCATCCCCCGATTCTGTCCGGGCCGCCGGTCCAACTCAAGGCTGGGCGAGGCGAGGTCCTAGGAATTTCCGTCCTTCAAGTAGCGGTCGAACCACTCGACCATCCTCCGCTGCGCGGGGGCGGGGAACCGGTGGGGACCGTCGTAGGTGAACGCTTCGAAGCGTTCGGGCTTGCCGATGGCCCGGTAACAGCGGCCGAGGTTCTCGAACGCCGCTTCTACGCCCTGGCGGGGGAACAGCTCGTCCCGCCATCCATGGACCACGAGCAGCGGGTTCGGCATGGTCAGGGAGCCCACGTCAGGATAGTCGAGGTACTCGAGGAGCCCCGGGACCATCCCGGAAGGAACGGTGTGGACCTCGTGGTGCGGCAGCAGATGGCGGAACGAGGTCATCCAGCCGACGATGCAGGAGGCCTTGATCCGCGAATCGAGCCCGGCGAGGAAGTTCGTCCGCCACCCTCCCACCGAGAGCCCCACGCAGCCGATGCGCTTGGGGTCGACCTCCGGCCGCGTCTGCAGGTAGTCCACGGTCCGCATGTCGTCCCACACGAGCACGCCCCCCCAGGTGAAGCCGGAGTGGAGGATGTTCCGGAAGACGACGCACTCGGACTCGCCCGCGCGCCCGTTGATCCTGCGGATGGTCGGCTCGGGCTCGAGCCGGGAACGGTCATTGATGCCCTGCTCCAGGTCCTCATCCAGCACCAGGCGCCGCTCGCCGTGGTAGAACATGTCGATCACGATCACCACGTAGCCGCGGCGGGCCAGGGTGGCGGGAAAGCTCAGGCCGTCGTAATACTCCTCCCGATAGGCGGCCAGCATCGGGTGCTCGTTCTCCGTCTGAACCAGCTTCTCCTTCCCCCAGTAGTAGAACCCGCCGTGGTCGTGCAGGGCCACCACGGCGGGCGCCGGCCCGCGGGCCCGATTCGGGATCAGGACGTAGGCGGGCACGGTCACGCCGGGAGCGCTCTGGAAGACGAGGCGCTCCCGCACGTAGTCTCCGAGGTCCACGCGCTCGAGGACCTGCGGGCCAAGGTCGCAGGCTTCGGGCCGGTAGGAGAGCAGGTCGACGACCCGGGCCCGCGCCTCCGCCTTCCACTCCTCCAGGTCCTTCGGTCGGCGATTCAGGAAGGCGAGACTCTGGCGGGTCCTCTGCTGTTGCTGCTTGACGAAGGGATACAGGCTGCCGAGGGCAGAGCCCTTCCATCGCCTGCCTTCGTCCGCGGCACGCGCTTGGGAAACGTCGCGCGGCGCGCCGGCCACGGGGGGCGTCCGGGGCCCCGCCAGGCCGAGCGCGCCCGCCGCGCTCAGGTCTCCCAGGAACGTGCGGCGGGTCATGGCGTCCGGCATGGAGCGCTCCGACGGTCAGGGCAGCTTCAGCGACCAGGCGCTGAGGCCGTGGGTGGCCGCGTAGATCTTGCGCACGCTCGGTACGATGGTCAGGCCGGCCACCTCCACGTTCGGCATGCCCGGCGCCGCCAGAGTCCAGCTCGTCGAGCCGGACACGAGGAGGTGGACCCCGAAGTCGGAGGCCCCGTACAGGTCGCCGGTCGCGTCGTCGCGGACGACGTCGGTCATCGGGAGGTCGCCGAAATCGTAGCTACGATCGGTCCAGGTAGCGGTTCCCGCGATCGGGTTGTACGTGACCTCGAACAGGTGCCCCGGAGTGGTCGGGGTCGCGGCGTTGAACCCGCTGTACGAGATCCAGGCGTGGTTCGGGTTGGAGGAATCGATGTAGAGGCCGCTCACGTAACGACCGGGGTCGTTGGCGGCGAGGCTGTCGAGCCGGGTGAAGGTCACGGCACTGGCCAGCTCCGCGTCCGCGTTGCTGGACACGAAGACGCGTCCGGTCGAGGTCGCCGCCCAGAGGGTCGAGGTATTGCTGGGCGCCCGCTCCACCGCAGCCACGTCGCCACCGGCGCGATCCGCCCCATACGAGGAGGACGTCAGCCGTGCGGTGACCGCAGGGCCGCCGAGCGGCTCCCAGTCGCCACAGATGACGGTGAAGTCGCCCGTCCACTGGTTGCAGTGGCCGCGGAACTCGTCCAAGGTCATCGAGCCCTGGCCGTGGGTCTTCGTCCGCCAAACGTGGGCGGTGCCCACGAACATGGTGCCGCTGACCCTGGGGTCGGAGATGATGGGGACGTAGAACTCGGCCGCATCACCGTTGAACAGCGGGTCGCCGATCCAGTTCCAGTCCGCGGTGTCGCCGTCGCTGAAGTTTACGTCCATCTGCTGGACCGCATAGGTGTGGAAACGGAAGTGGGGGTCCGCGACGTCGAAGCCGGACTGGCCTCCGTCGCCGACCATGGTCTGCGTCCACTTCACCGGGTTGCCGGTGGACTGCCAGGTGCCGTTGTCCTGGGTCCCGCCCTGGACGACGTTCACGTTGTGGGGGCTGAAGGAGAGGCTCTGGAACTGCAGGGTCGAGAGCCCCTTGTTGATGCTCTCGATCCGGGTCGGGACCCGGGAGAGGAGCTGCTGGCAGCGGGCGAGCTCGGCGGGATTCAGCGGTCGGATCCCGCCGTTGCCCCCGTTGAGTGTGGAGTCGAATATCTCGCGGCCGTTGCAGTTTCCCGAGACGTCGGCGAACTGGCCGCTCACGCGGATGACGCCTCCGTCCGAGGCCTCGAAGAACTGGAACGGGTCGTTGGGGTTCGCCACGAGAAAGTGCTGATCGGGATGGATGCCGTTCGGGTGGACGGGGTCGGTTGCGTCCATGGTCATGTCGGTGAACGACGCCCCCGCGTCGGTCGAGAGCACGACCCCGCGTCCGTTGGAGATGGCGCCCGTCTCGGGGTTGTACTGGTAGGAACCGCCCAGGTACACGACGTCCGGGTGCCCGGGCGGCGTGGCCACGAAGTTGTCGTACCAGCACTGGCCCCCGCAGTAGTTGAAGGAGCCGTAGCCGGGATCGGCCGGGTTCGAGCTTGTCAGCGACAGGAACGTGGGGACACCCGTCGCTACGTCGTCGCTGCGGAACAGCCGGCTGAACTGCGGGGGTTCCGGTGGTGTCGGCCGAGCTCCGGTATGACCCTCGGCGACGTACATCCGCGTCTTTCCGTTTGGCAGCAGCGTGACCGCGATCTCGGGCCGGGTCGTGGTGAACGCGGAGTTCAGTGAGGGCTTGATCTGCGTCCAGGTCGCGCCGCCGTCATTCGAGCGCCAGACGCCGCGCGCGTAGGAGGCGGCGTAGACGATGTTCGGATCGGACGGATCGAGGAGGACGCGTCGCACGCCGCGGGGGGAGCACGGTGTCCCGTTGCCCACCTCGGTTGCGTCGCCCGTGCAGCCCGCGGTGGTGGCCGCGCCGTTGTGGATGAAGGTCCAGTTCGCGCCGCCGTCCGTCGACTTGTACAGGCCCCACTTGGCAGCGCCGGGGATGATCGATACCACACCGCCGCAGCAGGACGAGGACACTCCGCGGATGGCTCGCGTCGAGGCCGCGTAGATCGTGTCTGAGTCGCCGGGCTTGATCGCGATGGTGCCCACGCCCCGGGCGTCGAAGACAGGCTTGCCGTCGGAGGCGTTGGACTTGCCGAGGGGGCCGGTCCAGGTGTCGCCGCCGTCCGTCGACTTGTACAGGCCGACCCCGGCCTCGCAGCCGCTGCCGCAGGCGTTGGCCTCACCGGTGCCGACCCAGATCGTGTTTCCGCTCGGGTCGTTGGGGTCCACGGCTATGGAGCCGACCGAGTTGATCTCGAACGGGGTCGAGAGGTAGGTCCACTTGGGCTGCCCATTGAGGGCCTTGTCGGTCCGCCAGAGGCCTCCGCCTGCCGGGCCCGCATAGAGCCGGCAATGCCCTTGGTCGCAGTCACCGGCGAGGGCCAGGGACGTGGTCCGGCCGCCGGCCACGTACTCGTTCGGTACGTACAGGGAGCTGGTGCGCAACGGGAAGAAGGGGTAGACCGCGTCGCTGGGGCCGATCGTGACCCAGACCCCGGGGCGGCCCTTGCCCTTCGGGAAGCCCTTCCCCTTGTGACCCTTGAACGCCGCGCGGGCGGCCGCGATCCGGGCCAGCGGGATGTCCGCGTCCGGAAAGGCGCGCTGCAGGAACGACGCCTCGGCGGCCGAGCTCGGGCCCTCGAGGGACTCGCCGCCGTTCGCGGGCAGGGCCTTCAGCCTCTCCAGATGCCGGGCCAGCGCCGGCGGCATCCCGTTCTCGGCAACCTCACGCTGCGCGTGGCCGCGCGTTTCGGGCGGTCCGGCGCGGCTCGTCAGGGCCACCGGCACCGCGGCACCGACCGCGAGCATGGCGGCGGAAACAGAGAGGAAGCCGTTGCGCGAACGCGACACTACCCACCCCCTCCTTAGTGCGTGGCCGACGTTCTCCAGGGACCTTGACCAGCTGCGCGAAGCATATCGCGCAAGTGCCGGCCCGGGTCAAGCGAAATGACTCCGGGGAATCACCGGGCGACCCGACCCACGCCGAACTGGTCCCCGGCGCGAACGGGGACGTCCCCGCGAAATCGATCTCGAGGAGCTTCTCGCTCTGCACCTGCCGGCCCTCCTCGTCCCTGAGGTGGGCGACGATCTTCCGGGTCCGGGTGTCGATCACCTCGCCCGTCGAGGGATACGCGGTGCGGCCGTCGAGGCTGAAGGTGACCCAGCCCGGCTGGTCCACGGCCAGCTCGATGCTGGTCAGGTACCTCGGCGGCAGGACGGTCGCGTCGAAGACGTGGAGGCGCTGGTTGGCGCCGTCCACCACCCACAGCTCCTTCTCGTCCGGCGTCAGTCCCACCCCGTGGCTCGGACAGCCGTGGCGCTTCACGGGGCCGGGGTGGTACCCCGGCACTTCCACGCGATGGAGCATCTTCCCGCTGCGGACGTCCCCGACCTCGAAGCCGAGCAGCCCGTTCACGTTCACGAAGCAGAGCGTCCCCTCGCCGTTCACGGTGTAGGGGCGGATGGGCGCGCTGAAGGGACCGACCCGCTCGACGACCTCCTGGGTCGCCGCGTCGGCGACGAGGAGGATGCTCGACCTGAGGTCCGCCATGAAGACGCGGGTCCCGCCCGGCGGCCAGACCGTGTTGTGAGCCCCCTGGCCGGTCACGAGCTTGCGGATCACCGCGCCCGTGGTCCC
>WNGG01006082.1_pt1 | contig 13413 bp, 11 predicted proteins | sample 5400661 | NCBI WGS metagenome assembly WNGG01 (sample SAMN13153372, study PRJNA577476) | soil metagenome | isolation source: 100 cm soil or saprolite under Garry oak tree replicate 1 | place: USA:California | collected 2016-06-15
GCTTTGGCGCAAGGTTCATTCATCCGGCCAATTGGCACCCGTTCGCCCCGAATGGCTGGCCCGGCATTCTTACCGGCGGTTCCATTATCTTTTTCACGTACATCGGCTTCGATTCCGTCTCGACTGCCGCCGAGGAAACAAAAAATCCTCAGCGTGACCTTCCCATCGGAATTATTGCCACGCTCGTGATCTGCACGATTCTGTATATCGCTGTGGTGGTGGTCCTCACAGGCCTGGTTCCCTGGCAAACGCTGCTGGACGACGCGGCCCCGGTAGTCAACACCCTGAAGCGCCTGGACCAGAGCACGATCCGTCTGATCGTGCTCTTCGGCGCATTGCTGGGAATGATCTCCTCCCTGCTGGTCTTCCAGCTGGGTCAAGCCCGGGTATGGTTCGCCATGTCCCGCGACGGTCTGCTGCCGCGGATTTTCAGCCGGGTCCACACGAACTATCGCACCCCGGATTTTTCCACGTGGGTCGCCGGTGTGGTGGTCGGCGTACCCGCCGGCCTATTGGATATCGGCACGCTCGCCGACCTGTCGAATATCGGCACACTGTTTGCGTTCGCACTGGTCGCCGGTGGCGTGCTTATTCTTCGGTACCGCGAGCCCGACCGGCACCGCGCATTCCGCGCGCCGGGTGGCCCGCTCGCGCCCATCATGACGATTCTCACCTGCCTGCTCCTGATGGCCGGCTTGCCGATCATGAACTGGATTCGTTTCTTCGTTTGGCTGGCCATCGGTCTTATGATTTACTTCAGCTATAGCCGCAAGCGCAGCACGCTGCGGCGAGAATCCGGAGTTGCGGTACGGTGATGCGCAGTTGCCGAAGTTTCGTTTTTCGATGGGTGGCCACCGGCACGGCAGTCGCGGCCATTTCCATTTTCGTTTGGCCCTCGCTGGCCCGCGCTTGGGGCGCAAATGCGGAACGTCTGGTCTCCAATAAGGCTGTGGATACGCTTCCGCCGGAAATCCGCGGATTTTTCGAGGCCAATCGCGATTGGCTGGGCCGCCACGCTGCGGACCCTTTGGATTGGCTGGAGAAGAATCCCCTGACCGAACGCCGCAATCACTTCCTCTATCTCGACCGGTACGGAAAATTTCCTTTCGAATCATTGCCGCGTGACTATAAAGCAGCGGTCACGAAATATACCAAGACCAGGCTGGAGGGCTCCGGCGTTCTGCCCTGGCAGATCGGCGTGTACAGCCAGAGGCTGACCGCGGCGTTCCGGGACCACGATTGGGAGCAGGCGCGATTGTCCGCGGCCTACCTGGCTGCCTATGTCGCGCAGGCGCACGACCCGTTTCATACGACGGAAAACTTCGATGGCCATTTGTCCGCCCAGCCCGGAGTCGATCTTCGCTTCGGATCGAGTCTAGTCGACCGCTTTTCGACGTTCTTCCCCCTGCGCCCGCAGGACGCGATGTTTCTGCGTGATCCGACCGATCATGCGTTCGACGCCTGCATGTCCGCGCATGCCTGGCTGGAAAACGTCCTTCTATCGGACCGCCGCGCGCGCGAAGGGTTCTCAGATTATACTGATGAGTATTATGACAAATTCTATAATCTAGCGGGTTCGATTCTGATACGCCAGCTCACCGATGCCGCCGCTGATGTCGGTTCCTATTGGATGACGGCGTGGATCAATGCGGGCCGGCCTCAACTGCCTCCCCAATAGGCGCCCACAGCATGAACACCCCCTCAATCGAACAACTTGCCGTATCCCTGCCAAAGGCCGAGCTGCACGTCCATCTGGAGGGCTCGATTGAACCGCCGACGGTCGTGGAGCTGGCGGCCCGGCATGGTGTCTCGCTCTCCGTGGAAGAGGCCGCCGCGCGTTACGCTCCCGGTGACTTCGCCCAATTCATCGAGGCGTTCATCTGGGTGACCTCATTTCTTCGCGGGCCCGAAGACTATGCCTTGATCTCGCGGCGTTTCGCCGAATCCATGCGCCGGCAAAACGTTCTGTACGCCGAGGTCACTCTTTCCATTGGAATTATGTTTCGACGCAATCAGGATCCCGCAGCCAATTTCGCCGCTCTCCGGGACGCTGCTTTGCAAGTTCCCGGCGTTCGCCTGAAGTGGATATTCGACGCCGTGCGACAGTGGGGCGCCAGCCCGGCGATGGAAGTCGCGAAGATCGCCGTGGAATTGCGGGCGCCTGATATCGTCGCGTTCGGAATTGGCGGCGATGAACTGGGTCTTCCTACCAGTGACCTCCGCCCCGTCTACGATTACGTGGCCAGCCAGGGAATGCATCGCCTCATTCACGCGGGAGAAATCGGCGGGCCCGAGTCGGTTCGTGAAGCGGTGGAAATGCTGGGCGCCGAGCGCATCGGCCACGGAATCGGAGTGATGCGCGACGAGCGCACGATGGATTTTGTGGCCGCTCGGGGGATTCCCCTGGAGGTGTGCCCCACAAGCAATCTCCGAACAGGAGCACTCGCACGCCAGATTGGTCGCGAAACTGCCGGATACGACCAGCACCCGCTCGCATCCTTTTTCCGACGTGGTCTGCCGGTCACGTTGTCGAGCGACGATCCTGCCATGTTTGAGACGACGGTCAGCAGTGAATACCTCCACGCACATCGCATGGGCCTGAACTCCGTTGATCTTGTCCGCCTCGCGGAAGCGAGCTTCCACCACGCGTTTCTAACGGATGCTGAAAAGACCGCTCTCCTACGCGAATTTCACTCGGGCACGGCTGCCCTCGGATTGGTATAATGTTTGCGATGAAAGCTCATGTCTGGGTAATGCCGAAACGTACGGTTTTGGATCCGCAGGGACAAGCGATTCAACACGCCTTGTCCTCGTTGGGCTTCACGAGCGTTCGCGACGTTCGCCAGGGTAAATTTTTTGTCCTTGATATGGATGGCGCCACGCGGGAAGGCGCCGAAAAGCAGGTCGAGCGCCTGGCGCGTGAGGTCCTGACAAACCCGGTGATTGAGGAATTCCGCTACGAGATCGTTGATTAGGCCCCGGCTCCCTTCGCGCTCACATTGTTAACGCCAGGAAACAAATCGCCTTGCCAAGCCGAATCTCCGTTTCCATTGTGCTAGTCTTTTCAATGCGGGCTTCTTTTCTTGGCGCCTAGCTCGAACGTCTGGAGAGTAAAAAGTGTGTGGAATCGTCGGATATATCGGCTCAAAAAAAGTTGTTCCCCTCATCCTCGACGGTCTGAGGCGCCTGGAATATCGCGGTTATGATTCCGCGGGCGTAGCCGTGGTCGGATCGAACGGCAAGGTGGAAATCCGCCGCGCTCCAGGCAAGCTGCACAACCTCGAAGAGACTGTCCGGCAATCTCCGATCGATGGCTCGTACGGCATCGGTCACACGCGCTGGGCCACGCACGGGCGTCCTACCGAAGAGAACGCGCACCCCCACCGCGACTGCACCGGCCAGATCGTGGTCGTCCATAACGGTATTGTGGAAAATTACGTCGAACTGAAGCGCCAGCTTGAAAGAGAAGGCCACAAGTTCGTCACTGAAACGGATACTGAAATTGTCGCCCACCTGGTGGAAAAGCACATGAAGGAGGGCGGCCCGCTTGAGGACGCCGTGCGGAAAACGGTGAAACAGCTCGCCGGAGTCTATTCTCTCGCCATTCTGTCCGCGCAGGACCCGAACAAGATTGTTGCCGCCCGCACCGGCCCGCCTTCAGTGATCGGCCTGGGCCAGGGCGAGTATTTCGTCGCCAGCGACATTCCGGCAATCCTGGGGCACACACGGGAGATGTTTTTCCTGGCCGATGGCGACATTGCGGTGCTCACTCCGCAAGGCGTCCGCGTCATGAATCACGATGGCCACACTGTTGAGCGGGCCGTCCAGCACATCTCCTGGGACCCGATCATGGCGGAAAAGGGCGGCTTCAAGCACTTCATGCAGAAGGAAATCTTCGAGCAGCCCCGCGCCGTCCGTGACACTCTTCTCGGCAGCGTGGCGCTCGATTCCGCTAAAGTCTTCCTCGACAAAATGGACATTTCCGAGGAAGAATTCCGAAATTTCACCAACATCAAGATCGTCGCTTGCGGCACGAGCTGGCACGCAGGCCAGACCGGAAAGTTCATGATTGAGCGCCTCGCGAAGATTCCCGTCGAGGTCGACTACGGCAGCGAGTTCCGCTATCGCGACCCCATCATCGATTCGAAAACACTGACGATTTGCATCAGCCAGTCTGGTGAAACCGCGGACACGCTCGCCGCGCAGCGCGAGGCCAAGCAGAAGGGTTCGAAAACGCTCGCCATTTGCAACGTGTTCGGCTCGATGATCACGCGAGAGGCGGCGGGAACGATTCTGACGCATGCGGGACCGGAGATTGGCGTGGCGTCCACAAAGGCGTTCACCGGGCAGTTGACGGCACTCATGTTGACGGCCATGTACCTGGCCCAGGTGCGCGACACGCTCACCGACGACTGCGCGAAGCATCTTCTGCAGGAGTTCATGCGCATTCCCCATAAAATGGAAACCGTCCTGCAGGGCGAGGAGACCGGGATCTACGAAGCCCTCGCCCGGCAATTCTTTCGCCACACGAATTTCCTGTACCTTGGACGGGGCGTTCATTTTCCCATCGCACTCGAAGGCGCTCTGAAGCTGAAGGAGATTTCCTACATCCATGCGGAGGGCTATCCGGCAGGCGAGATGAAGCACGGGCCCAACGCTCTGATTGATGAGAATCTTCCAGTTGTCATGCTTGCCACGCGGGATGAAAACGACCCTGAATCCATGACGCGGTACGAGAAGAGCGTGTCCAACATTAAAGAGGTAAAAGCGCGCGACGGCATTGTGATTTCCGTTGTTACCGAGGGCGATCACCTGGCGCGCGAAGCTTCCGATCACGTCATCGTCGTGCCACCGACGATCGAAATGCTTGCGCCGCTGCTGGAAGTCTTACCCTTGCAGTTGCTGGCATACCACATTGCCGTGCGCCGCGGCTGCGACGTGGACCAGCCCCGCAACCTCGCGAAGTCCGTAACCGTGGAATAGCTCACTGCTGTCCAAGCACCCCTCCCTCCAAGTTCCCGATTTGCCTCTGTTATTGTGTCGCGAGCTGGACAAGCGTACGATGTGCGCGAGCAGGAGGGACAAATCGGCAATTTCGAGTTCATCCTTGGAATGGCCGGCAACCACGCGCGCGCATTTTCCAAACCCTGCCGGGCGAGCAATTCGAAACCTCCTTGGAACGGTTTTGCACGATGAATGCGCAAAGTAGAATCGCTTCCATGACAAAGTGGTTCGTTGCGACAGCGTTCGTGTTTCCGACCTTCTGTGGTGCTTCACCACAAGGATTGTGTAAGCCGAATTTTTCCGGACCGACGTTTTCGAAGGAGCTAACCTAAATGCAAAAGCAGAGAATCGCCTTGAAATTGGTTGTTCTGAGTGTTGTCGTCGTCGTATTCCCGCTGTCGGCGCAGGAACCGAAACCCACGTGCAATCACTGCTCGGGTACGTATATCCCCAAGAGCGAGCTGGATGCTTATACAAAGCGGGCTATCGAGAACAAGCTCGTCGACCAGCAAGTTCGCTCCGTGGATCTGGGGAAGTCACAAGTAGGCATCGGCATGGTCACCCGTGGGAAGCTCGATCTAGGCTCGACCAGTGGAGATGCGGTTGCCGAGCATGAGCAGATCAGCGAAGTCTATTACATCATCGAGGGCTCCGCGACGCTGTTGACAGGCCCGGACCTGGTGGGTGCGAAGCAGAGGCCGAGTACGCTGAAAACCGTGCGGGAACAAAATGGTCCCGGCTTCGGCGCCACATCAATCAAAAACCCAGAGACCCACGAACTCAAGGCTGGCGACATGATGATCATCCCGGCAGGGACCGGGCATTGGTTTACCAAAATCGACGACCACATCACCTATGTGATGGTGCGCATCGACCCTGACAAGGTGGTTCCGCTGAAGAGCGAGGCTCAATCACGGACTTACCTGAACAAACCGTACAACCCCGAACAGGGGAACTTCTGAGCAAAAAGCGGGAGGCGAAGCATTCCGATTCCCAAGACAAAAAGTCTTGGTGGTAGCTCAGTTTCCGCGAAGGCCCAATGCGCGGATGCGACCGTTTCGGTAGCGCTGGCGTCCCGCCGGCTCCATGCCCTTCCTGGAACATCAAAACTGCCGGCAAGATGCCGGCGCTACCTCAGCACGCTGCCGCATCAGTTCCGAACAATCTCTGGCGCATGCCTCATCAGTTCAAAAGGGCTGGCATCTTCAATCTGCGTCTCTACCAGACTCTTGCTGAGAGTGTGGGGCGGAACTCGGCATGTTCCATCTCCGTGAGTGTGTGATCGCCCCAGCAGGGGCGGGCATGTTCCGATAAAGCGCTTATCAAGACCGGCCCTACCAATGGGGTGGTAACTTCTCGGCCACACGGTGTTCGCGTCGTACCGAGCTCTCGCTTCATTCTCACGTATTATTTCAGTCTAGCCCTCTTGGAGGATCCAGTGTCGTCCCGTCAGCTTGCCTATGCACAAAAACGTCGAAGCACGCGGATTGAGCAAGCCATGCCGCTCGCAGTACAGGGCGTGGGCGCTTTCCGTGAACCCTTTCACGAGCAGGTTTCAACCCTGTCGATCAGTTGTCACGGCTGCACATACCAGTCGAAATACGAAGTCATTCAGGGTGAGGTTGTGTTTTTAGAAGTAAGACCGCCCGACAATGGCGCATCTGAATGTTCCAGCCGGGCGCGAGTGAAATGGGTACAAAAGGCCGAGACCAAGGACCGAGGTTTCCAGGTTGCCGTGGAGTTGGAAGTCGCCGGCAATATCTGGGGGATCGCGTCCCCGCCGGATGATTGGTTTCCAGTCCGTGTGCCTATCGCGAGTGACTCTGCTACCCCGGGGCGAGAGTTGCGGGTTGTTACCCGGACGGAACCGCAGCCGGCGCCGGCGCCTGACGCAGTACCTGGCGGGGTCTCTCAGCTGGAGAGAAACGACAAGGCGGCGATTCCGTTGGCGTCGCTTGCTCACCTGATGGCCGGCCTGGGTGAACAGATTCAAGTCATGGCCTCCGAAGCCGCGACATCCGCTTTCGCCAAGGAGACGAGCCGATTCCTGGAAGAATTCCGCGTGCAACTACGAGAGGAAGCGGCCAAGGCCATGCAGTCTGTGATACAGAATTCCAAGGACAATTTGACTCGCCGCGCCATGAAGGAACTGAACGAGGCGTATGAGGCGGGCGCCCGAACCCGCTATGCACGCTGGATAACGACAATCGAGCAAGACATGGCAAGCGCCAGGCAACACATGATGGTTCAGGGAAAAGAAGTCGCGCAACGCCTGGACGGCATGGCTGTCAGCACGATCGAGCGGGTGCAACGCAACATGGAAACAACCCGCGGAGAGGCGGTAGACCGCTTCGTGTCGCGGCTGCGGGAACAGGTGGAACCTCTGCTCTCGGAAGCAAAGGCCGCCCTCCAGGCGCTGGCGGATACCGAAGCCGCATACAAAGGGGAATTTCAGGCAATTCATGCGGGACTCGAAAGCCAACTCGAAAGCTGCGCCCATGCGAGTTTGGCCAAGGCTCACGCTGAACTGGACAAACGCTCCGCTGCCGTTGCCGATCAGACCACCGAAACTTTGCTCAAAGTCTCACAAGACTTCGAAAAAGCTTCGAGGGAACATTTGCATTCTCTTCTAGTAACACTCGGAAACAATATCGCCAAGACGCTGGAAGACAGAAAGGCGGAGATCTCTCGCGAGTTCTCGATGGGCCTCGAAGAGTATACCCGAAGCTATCTTGAATTCATTGGCAGATCGATGGCCGAGATTCCGAGGAACGCGCCAGGTCACCCAGGCGATTAGTGGTGTAGACTGCCGCGACACCCTAGGAACCCTGCTTGGAGGCGCAAGAACATGCGAGTGATTCTTGCAGCGTTGCTTTTTTTTCAGACCCTTCAGGCAAGCCCCCTCCTGGAAAATGATTTCGTTCGCGTGTATGGGAACAGTGCGCCGTGCGCGGGGGGTGCGGCTTCCTGCGGAGATCGTGTTTTGGTTGCGCTTGGCACTATAGAGTTGAGTGGCCAAAAAATGGAGCGAGGCGACATTCAAGTATTCAAAACAGGCGAACGCTACTCTGCCCCCAAGAGTGGAGAATACCTCGAAGTCGTCATTAAGCCTGGGCATCCCAAAGCGATCGCCCCAAGCGTTGGGACACCTCCTCCACCGGATAACAGGGCCTTGTACGATGGAAACGAATTCACCATTTTTGAAGAGAAGATGCAGCCTGGCGAGACCAGTTCGCGTCACAGTCTCAACCAACGCCTGGCTATTTTTCTCAAAAAAAAACGCAAGTGCAGCAGTGGACGGATGGGAAATCGGAAACCCGGGACCTAATTCCTGATGTCGTGACGTTCCGGCCAGCGGTAGTTCATGTCTCCAAGGGCGTCGGCAACATTCCTATTCGCAATATCCTAATTGAATTTAAGCCTTAAGCTCTGCGCCTGGATTGACTCGCCGACCCAACTGCCCGTACTAATAACTTCGGCCACCACGAGTTTGCCGCTCTGAATACGGAGGACGACCTGCGGGGTAAATCACACAGGCCTAAGCTTTCGCTATTCACTATCGATGTTCACCGCATAGTAGGCAACCGTTTTCGTCGGAACTTCCTTGAACCAGTGCGGAGTTTTTGCCGGAATCGTAATCACGTCGCCCTTGGTCAGGTGGTGGGTCACTCCGCCTTCAATTGAGGCGGCGCGCATCTGGTCGGGAGCGGTTCGCTTAGCGTCAACCATGGTCCCCCCGGTGATGAACGTCGCCTCGCCTTCGACCAGGATGAAAACGTGGTTGGTACGATCATGGTATTCAACCGGACCCGCTTCCCGGCGATTGGCCAAAACGATCAGGCCCGGGTCGCTCACGATCGGTCCGCCTTTGGCCATTACGGCCGAGACCTGTTCGTGGCCAATGTAGTGAACGGCTGCCGGTACGCCACCCCCGAGGGAGTCCGCAGCTGCGGTTAGAAATACTGCCATGGTTAACAATGTCGCTAGCGTCAGTAAGAACTTCATTTCGTTTTCCCCTTTTTACGCCGGAAATTCATTTTAGCTTGGCGTTCCAGTTTGCTTTCTGTACCGACCGGCAACATACAACTGACCGCCCCAGAATGCAACGTCCCGATCCAATTCTCAACGCAAGCCGGGAGCCAGTTGCCGGTGACCGCGTATAATTGGGCCGAATCCAGAGGAGTCGCAAACCGGCAGAACGGCCGCGCGTCACTCCCCTTCGCCAATTATGGGTTCCTCGCGTAGAATATAAATGTCGTGGGACGCAAACTTCTCCAACTCTTCGCCGCCATCCTGATCGTGTCGGCTGCGCCAGGGATGCATTCGCAGTCGCCGGCACAGACCGCGCCGAAGGCGTCCAAAATTTCCGCGATCACAGTCACCGGAACGCGCAAATTCCCCACCGACCAGATCATCACTGCCAGCGGACTCAAAGTCGGCGATGTCGTCAGCGTGGAGCAGATTCAAGGCGCTACGGACCGTCTCGCCGCGCTCGGCATCTTTTCGACGGTCAACTATCGCTTCTCTTCCAAAGGAGACACGATCTCTCTTGATTTCCAGGTTCAGGAAGCCCACACGGTCCCGCTGTCGTTCGATGATTTTCCGTGGTTCACGGACGATGAAATCGCCGCGGCCATTCGTCAGGAAGTAGGCCTCTTTACAGGCGAGTCGCCTGAAAGTGGCGCCATGGTCGATGAAATAGCCGGCGTGCTCGACAAGCTGCTCGCTTCCCGCCACATCAAGGGGGAGTTGACTCACCAACTTGTCGCTCCACCGGTCGGCGACGGTATGATTCTCCTGTTCCGCGTTGAAGATCCCGCGCTCCGGGTCCAATCGGTGCAGTTCGGCGACCCACTCGCTTCCGACTCCGAACGGCTCAAAGACCGCATTTCCGACATCAAGGGTCAGCCGTACTCGCGCTTCGCCATTGAAATTTTCGAGAACGAGCATGTTCTCCCGGTGTATGCCTCGAAGGGTTATCTCCATGCGAAGATCGGACCTCCCCAGCCCCGCATGACGGGAAATCCAGATGATTCGGGAGGATCGAATATTGAAGTCCTCATTCCCATCACACCCGGCCCGCTGTATTCGTGGAACGGCGTGTCCTGGAAGGGTAACGTCGCAGTTCCATCCGCCAGCCTGGATGGCGTAGTTACAATGAAAACAGGTGAACTGGCCGATGGGATGAAGATTGAAGCGTTATGGCAGGATGTTGAATTGGAATATGGGAAGCGGGGATATCTGGACGCCAAGCTCGACGCTCAGCCGGATTTTGAGGACGCCGCTCGCCACGTTTCTTACCGCGTCAACATCGTGGAAGGCCCCCAATATCGCATGGGTGAAATGATTGTCACCGGCCTTTCGCTCGATGCAGAAAAACAACTGCGACATGCATGGCAACTCGCACCAGGTCAGATATTCGACAATGCCTACTTCGAGAAGCTGCTCCCAATCCTGGCCAGGCCAAAACCGGAAATTTTCGGCGAAATGCCCGTCCATTACACCCAGTGCGGTCACTGGCTGCGGCCCAATCCCGATAGGCACACGGTAGATGTCCTGCTTGATTTCAAGTAGTTTTCCACAATGCAATGTTCTGCGTTGCAGGGGCACCCGCCACGGCGGGCTGTGCCCCTACGGCGATAGCAAATTTCGCACGTCGATGACTTCATTTTCAGGAATGGATTTGCATTTCGAGTTACAATCCCGGTCTATGCGCAGCCGAATACGTATTCTTGTGTGCGTTTTGGCGCTGGGCGTTTCTGAAGCAGCGCTCGCGCGGCAGCAGTCTCCCTCCCCTCAATCCGATTCGCCGGCAAAACCACCCGCCGCACCGCAGAAAAAACCGGCAGCACAGGCAGCGCCAAAGCCAAAGAGCACCCCCGCGCCTGCGGAGCCCCAGAGTGCGGCTCCTGACCCGGACACAGAGCTACAAGTGGCCGTGCAGCAGGCAGGCAACGATAGAGCTGCACTGATTCGCAATCTCGAAGCCTATCTCGTCAAGTATCCCGATTCCCCGCGCCGCGCGGCAATCTACCGCGCCCTCGTGGAATCCGAAATGCAGCTTCAAAACCAGAAGCGCGCGCTCGAATACGCCGAGCAGATCATCGCCATTCAACCCGAAGATAGCCAGACCCTATTCCTGGCGGCCTCGCTGCTCGAAAAAATGCCGGACGACGCAAGCCAGGCCCGCGCGATCGGTTACGACACGCACTTGATCGAACTTGTCGCCAAGGCCGACCCGGAATCACGCTCTCCGCAAATGACGCTTGAAGATTGGCAGACCAGCCGCAATAAATTCACCATGAATCTCTACGTGCTGCGCGGGAAGATCGAAAGGCACCTGCACAAAAACGATGAAGCCGTGAAAGATCTGAGTCAAGGGTTTCGCCTCCTGCCCAATGTTGAGGCGGCTTTGAATCTCGGAGAAATCGCCGAGGAGAATAAAAACGCCGACGAAGCGGTTCGACAATACGCCGTCGCCTTCCTCCTGGCAGGACAAGACCCCGAAGATAATAGTGTGAGTCGTGACGCGCTGCGGCTCGAAATGGGAAACCTCTGGCGGCGCGCGCACGATTCCAACGCGGGCCTGGGCGACGTATTGCTCACCTCCTATGACAAAGCCAGAGCGTTAGCCAGAGCCGACAGTCCGGAAGCTCCCGCCTATAACAAAGGTCTGACCGATCCGTTCCAATTTACCTTGCGCCACGTGGATGGAAGCGCTGCCCTGAAATTGGCCGATGCGCACGGAAAAACGGTCATCCTCGACTTCTGGACCACGTGGTGCTCCTATTGCCGGATCACGGAAGCCATGTTGTCCGATGTCCGTAAGAAATTCGCCGGCCGCGACGATGTCATTTTCCTGGCGGTAAATAACGACGAAGAAGAAAGCCAAGTTAGCCTCTTCCTCAAGGAAAAACATTTCGAAGGAACGCTGGTCTTCGCGGACGGTCTCGACAGCTTGCTCAAGGTTGAATCGATTCCGACGATCATTGTCCTCGACCGCGCGGGAAAAATCGCGTATCGCACCCAGGGCTTCGCGCCTGACAATTTTGCCGACGCTCTTTCGACCGCAATCACCAAAGCGTCAGGCAGCTCAGCTCAATAGGCAATTGCGCTAACTTGGAGTTCTCACAACGGTTGAAGCATGCACTCTGCTCTCGTCCTATCGTGTGCACGGAGCATGGGTTAGTGGCGCCGGCGCCCCGCCGGCGGTTTTACGTCGCGATAAACATGCAAGAATCACCCCGGCCTGGCCGGGGCGCCACCAAACCCGGCAGTCCGCAGCAGAGTGTGGGGCCACCTGTCCACTTGTTCGAATCGTGGCAAAAGTGCAGTCGTAAGGCAGCGAGATTTCCAAAGTCACAATAAGGAGGGGTTCAGAGCTTTCCGGCCGAGGACTTCTGCACAACCACATCGCGGGCAGCGATAATCGTATTGACATGAATGCGAACCGTGTCGGCCACGCGCCTGGCGTAGCCGCCCGCCATCGTGGAGGCCACGGGAATCCCACGCTGGCGCGCGTGTTCGAACACCAGCCGGTCGCGCTTCTGCAGACCTTCCATCGTCAGGGCCAGCCCGCCTAGCTGGTCTTCGCGGTACGGGTCCGCCCCGCCCACGTAGAAGATCAAGTCCGGAGTCATCGTCTTGAGGGAATGAATCAAACCCTTTTCCAGCGCGTCCAGATATTCCGCGTCACGCGTGCCATCTTCAAGGCCAATGTCCTGATCCGAGGGAGGTTTCGGCATCGGATAATTATTTTCCTGATGGATCGAGAGCGTAAAAACACTGGCGTCATTCGCGAAGATCGCTGCCGTGCCGTTGCCGTGATGCACATCCGTGTCCACAGTCATCGCCGTGCGGATTGCCCCCGCCGCCTGAAGCGTCCGGATTGCTATTGCTACGTCATGAAGCATGCAAAATCCTTCGCCATGTCCGGGATACGCGTGATGGAATCCTCCACTGAGGTTCGCGGCGAATCCATCCTGAAGAGCCTTGCGCCCCGCCAGGATGGATCCGCCTGCGGCCAGCCAGAAAGCCTGCACCGTTAATTCCGAGAGCGGGATTTCAAGCTTCATCCGCTCGCTCAGCGTCAGTGAATCGGTCTGCAGCTTCCGAACATACGCCGGGGTGTGCACGCGCAGAACGTCGTCATCCGCAGCGGGTGCGGGCTCAAGGAAATCGCTCTCGTCGGCCAGCCCCTCTTCCAAAAGCGCATCGTGAACCATCTTGAATTTTTGTGACGGGAAAACGTGCGGTCCGAGATCCAAATCGTAGCGGGGATGATAAACGACCTTGAACGGCAGCATGGCAACAGTCTGGAACAGTAGTTAGGTGCTGAAAGGTGTTTTCAAATCTTCAGGGGTTAAAACGCCTGAAAAGAAACCCTTTTGTCGTGCCTAAAGGCACGAC
>WNGG01006636.1_pt1 | contig 13413 bp, 14 predicted proteins | sample 5400661 | NCBI WGS metagenome assembly WNGG01 (sample SAMN13153372, study PRJNA577476) | soil metagenome | isolation source: 100 cm soil or saprolite under Garry oak tree replicate 1 | place: USA:California | collected 2016-06-15
GGATGGCAAGTCCAAGGACGCTGGTTTTCCGACGATTCCGCCGAGGCCGTGGTGGGCGCGAATTTTGCCCGCCGTGCAGGCATTAGATCCGGACAGGCGCTCGAGGTCCGCGCCGGCGCCGCCAGCTCGCAGCTCGTTGTCACCGGAATCATCTCGAGTGGCGGGCAGGAGGACGACGCCATTGTTGCACCCATCGAGATCGCGCAGCGACTTTCCGGGAAGGCCGGACAATACCGGCGGCTGCTGGTGAGCGCGTTAACGAAGCCTGAAGATGCCTTTTCACAACGTGATCCCAAGTCGATGAACCCGACCGACTTCGACCGCTGGTATTGCTCGCCATACATCTCCTCGATCTCGCGGCAAATTCAGGAGCAGCTACCCGGCGTTAACGTGCGGCCTATCCGACAAGTTGCCGAGGGCGAAGGCCAAATCCTCTCGCGCGTCCAATCGTTGATGTGGCTGGTCACGTTTGCGGCGTTATTGGCGGCCGCGCTTGCCGTTGCGTCCACCGCGGGAACGACGGTTCTGGAGAGGACCGCTGAGGTCGCCTTGATGAAGGCCTTGGGAGCGCGCCGCAGGCTGGTCGGTGCATTCTTCCTCGGAGAACAGTGGTTCATGGCGATCGTGGGGGGATTGCTGGGTTACGTGGCTGGAATGGGCCTCGCGCACGTGCTGGGGCAGCGCGTTTTTGGAGTTTCGCCGAGCACAAGATTGATCCTGCTTCCTGTGATTCTGGGACTCGCCGCGGCCGTAGCGACCGCGGGAAGCCTGCTTCCATTGAGAAAGGTAATGCAGTTAGATCCAGCGCCCGCCTTACGCGGCGAATAGGTCCGCCCGAGCGCGCGCCGCTACTGCGCAATCCGAAAAATGTTTTGGCGCATTCTTTGGCGATTGCTGTATGCGAGCCGCGGCCGGCTTGCACTGGCCGTCCTGGCAGTCGCGAGCGGCGCGGCCGTTTGCGCGGCATTGCTGAATCTCGACCTGGATGCGACAGACAAGCTGACGCGCGAATTCCGGGTGCTCGGCGCCAACGTCGTAATCTCAGCGCCCTCAAGCGGCGATGCCGCAGCCACGGTGAATCTAGACGCCATACGCCAGATCGAGGAACTTCGTTTGCCGGAAATTGTGGCCGCCGCGCCTTATCTTTACCTCTCGGGTGAGGCCGAGGCGCAGGGGAACAGAGCTGCGGTGATCGTCGCCGGGACCTGGCTCGACGAAGTATCCCGCATGAATTCGTGGTGGAAGGTTGAAGGGAATTGGCTCAGCGCTCGCGATAACCGCTCAGATTGCATGATCGGTGAACAGGCGGCCTCGCGCCTCGGGCTGATCCCGGGACAAAGCGTCAAAGTGCATTATGCAGGGCGGGAAGCGACACTCAGGGTCGCCGGTATCGTCACGGCGGGCAGTTCCGAGGATAGTCAAATATTCATTGCGCTGCCTTTGGCGCAAGAACTGGCTGGCATGGGAGAGCGGGCGAGCCTGATTGAAGTCATTGCCCGAGGCTCGGCCTCTGAAATAGAAGACGTGATACGCCGCCTCTCAATTGCCCTGCCGGGTTTGGAGGTGCGGCCCCTGCGTCAACTCGCGCAGGCCGAAGGGCGGCTCCTGGAACGCATTCGCGGGCTGCTCTTCGGCACGGTGGTGTTGATTCTGGCGCTCAGTTCTCTGGCTGTTCTGGCGGCTATGGCGGGGCTCGCCCTTGAACGGAGACGTGACGTGGGACTCATGAAGGCGCTGGGTGGTTCGGTGCGCACGATCATGCGGTTTTTCCTCGCGGAGGCTACCGCCATTGGTTTTGCGGGCGGAATTTTTGGATTCATCGTGGGCATGGCTCTTTCCGAGTGGATTGGCGAACGCGTCTTCTCGGTATCCATAACGCCGCGGCTGATTGTCTTGCCTGCTACTCTGGCGTTGATGGTGCTCGTGTCGCTCGCCGGAGCGCTTCCCTTGCGCTTATTGGGCCGTGTGCGGCCGTCGGACATTCTGAGGGGCGAATGATGGCTGCGTTGGTCCAGGCGGAGGATATTTCCAAGAGCTACGGAGGTTTGCGCGCGCTCGATGGTGTCACGTTCGAGGTGCTCTCGGGGGAATGGATCGCCATCATGGGCCCGTCCGGTTCCGGCAAAACAACCCTGATCAATATTCTTGGCGGTTTGGATCGGCCGACGAGCGGACGCGCTATCGTGGATGGCGTGAACGTCGGAACTCTGGGCGAGCGCCAATTGACCCGATATCGGGCCGAGAAAGTCGGATTTGTTTTTCAGCATTTTTATCTCGTGCCCTATCTTTCCGCGCTCGAGAATGTAATGCTGGCGCAATACTTCCACAGCATCGCGGACGAGGTGGAGGCGGCGGAATCTCTGGTTCGAGTGGGGTTGGGAGACCGGCTTCATCACCTGCCAAGCCAGCTTTCTGGCGGCGAACAGCAGCGCGTCGCGCTGGCTCGGGCCCTGATCAATCATCCGAAGCTCATCTTGGCGGACGAGCCGACGGGAAATCTCGACGAGGCCAACGAGCAGATCGTGCTGGAATTACTGCGGGAACTGCATCGCTCGGGGCATACCATTCTGCTGGTGACGCACTCGCCGGAGATCGGCCGCATGGCCGACCGGAGGATTGAACTGGCGCATGGGCGCCTGATGCACATCGTCGCGAATTTGACTTAATCTTCGGACGCCCTTGTACGCGAAGCCGCAGTGAGACGCAAGCGATACACTGAAAGATGACCCATGCCGATCCCCTTGGACCCGCGAAAAAAACCGGCCGATATCAAGGTGCGCATCTCCACCGGCGCGGGCGTTGATATCGTATGGGCTGACCATCACAGCAGCCATTACGATTTCGCATACCTGAGAGAGCAGTGTCCCTGCGCGATGTGCGATGAAGAGAGGCGGAAAAAAGAAGACTTCGCCGCGCACGCGGGCAGCGGCCCGGGCGCCGCTCTGCCGCTATTCAAGCCGCGCCCGACCGCTCGCGCAGCCAAAGCCGTGGGGAATTACGCCGTGCAGCTCGACTTTTCTGACGGGCATACGACCGGCATCTATAGTTACGATTATTTGCGAACCATCTGCCCCTGCCAAGAATGCGCGAAGGCGTTTCGCTTGCACGCCCGCTGATCGCCCGCGCTGCACGCAACCAGAGTTCGATCAGCCGCCATAAAAAAATCCCGTATCGCGCAACGTGAGCGGCTCCGCATCATTGCGAACGCCTGCTTCGGTTACTTCGGCCACGAATACAGTGTGGTCGCCGCCGCGCACTTCGTTCACCACGCGGCACTCGAACCAGGCCGGAGGATCGACTAGCAGCGGAATCCCGTTTGGGCTGCCCTCGATGCCATAGCCATTCAGGCGATCCCCGGAGAGTTCCGCGCCGCGAAAAAACGCCGTGGCCAAGCCTTTCTGATCTTTTCCAACGACGTGGACGATGAACTTGCGCGAGGCCGTAATCGCCCGGTGAAGCGCGCTATCGGCCTTGATAGCCACCATGATTAATGGCGGCGTAAAGGAACTCTGCGAAATCCAGTTGATCGTGCCTGCGGCGGGACCAGAGTCATCCCGGGAAGTGGCCACGAACAACCCGTAAGTAATCATTCGCAGGGCCTTCTTTTTTATTGCGGGATCCATAGTGCTCCGCCTCCTTTCGCGAAGAGCTTCCAGAAATTCAGGCCGACCGGGCCATAATCGCGGCGGAGACCAAACCTCTAAGCACGAAGATGCTGCCAGTGGCCAGCAAGAGCCATCCAGCCCATCGAAACGGCGCCCAGGCGAGGGAGAGCATAATCAATCCCGCCAGCGCCAGCGAGCCGCCGCCAATCTTTGTGACCAGCCGGTCCACTGCAATTCTGCTGCGACGCGCGCGGCTCCACGTTCCCAGTCCCCAAAGAATGAGCACGACCGAGAGGGCGATCCATCCGGGTCGCCGTGGATTAAAGAAGTACCGGCCCGTGAGCGCGAATAAGACCAGTAACGCGCCTACCAGCATGAACACGAACTCGTTCACGACGCGGAAGAGATGGCTGGGACTGGCCATGGCCGCCTCACACGCGTTCAATGCGCACGTGCTGCAGAATCACGGGTGTTCGCGGGCGATCGTTCGAGTCGCGCGGCAGCTTGGAAATGTTGTCCGCCACATCCTGGCCCTCCACCACTTCGCCGAAAATCGTATGGCGCTTATCGAGCCAGGGCGTCGCCGCCACGGTGATAAAGAATTGGCTGCCATTCGTGTTTGGCCCGGCGTTGGCCATGGAGAGCCTTCCCGCCCCAGAATGGCGTAACGAAGGATGGAACTCATCGGCGAACTTGTATCCGGGTCCGCCGGTACCGGTTCCCAAGGGGCATCCGCCCTGAATCATGAAATCGGGAATGACACGATGAAAAGCGAGGCCATCGTAAAAGCGACGTTTCGCTTTCTGGCTGGTCTTCGGATCGGCAAATTCCTTTGTGCCTTCGGCCAAGCCGATGAAATTCGCCACGGTTTGAGGCGCTTCTTTCTCAAACAAGCGGCAGACAATGTTTCCCTGCGAGGTCTCGAAAATGGCGTAGGTTCCCGGCGTTCGTGTCAAAGTGACCTCCCGAATGATTCCTCTTGGCTTAAAGCCAAAATATCACGACGGAGCTAGGCCTCCGAAACTAGACCAGAAGCACAAATCTGTAAGATTCATCTCCGTCCCATTTTGAGGCAAACAGCTCGCGAACGAAAACGGCACCGGCATTCGCCCTCCGTTGCCGGGATGTTACACTACAACACTTTGCAGCGGACCGCTGCAATTGCAAGAAATTTGCCGCATGCTGCGGCCATTCCAGGAGGAATTCGGTGCATAACGTGGTCATCATCGGGAGCGGGTGCGCCGGACTGACGGCTGCCATCTATGCGGCGCGCGCCAATCTCAAGCCGCTGGTAATCGATGGGTATGAACCCGGCGGCCAGCTCACTTTGACGACCATGGTCGAGAATTTTCCTGGTTTTCCCGACGGCATCCTCGGGCCGGAATTAATCGAACATATGCGCAAACAGGCGCAGCGCTTTGGCGCGGAGTTTCGCGCGGGAGCCGTTACGGCGGTCGATTTCAGCCAGCGGCCATTTCACGTTACCGTCGGAAAAGAAAACTTCCCGGCCAAAACGGTCATCGTCGCTGCCGGCGCTTCCGCGCGCATGCTGGGCCTCGAGTCGGAACGCAAGCTGATCGGACATGGCGTCTCCACCTGCGCGACGTGCGACGGATTTTTCTTTCGCGGTAAGGAAATCGCCGTCGTGGGCGGAGGCGACACCGCGATGGAAGAAGCGATTTTTCTGACGCGTTTCGCCAGCCGCGTTCACTTGATTCATCGGCGGCGAGAATTTCGAGCCACCAAGATCATGTTCGATCGCGCGCGGGCCAACGAGAAGATTCACTTCATCACGCCGGCGGTCGTGGAGGAGATCTCCGACGTGGACAAGAATTCGGTCGAGATCGTGCTGCTTCGCGATACGGAAAGCGGAAAGGTTTCCGAATTGCCGGTGGAAGGCGTTTTCGTGGCCATCGGCCACGAACCCAACACCAACGTTTTTCGATCCGTCCTCGAAATGGATGAGAATGGATATCTTTCCACCCGCAACGGCAGCAAGACCAATATCCAGGGAGTTTTTGCCGCCGGGGATGTACAGGACTACCGCTATCGGCAGGCTGTGACAGCCGCGGGCTCAGGTTGCATGGCCGCCATGGATGCCGAGAAATTCCTGGAAGCGACGGGCCATTAAGCCAGGCTGCTTGACACTAGAAGATGACCGCCGTATGGTTTGCGCAACGCTTTAAATACGGCTGGAGATTCCTAGTCCAATGGGTAAGGGGGAACCGCCATGGATCTGAAAGACATGCTGAATTCTAAAGTCGGCCGACGCGCCCTCTTGAAGTCCTCACTAGCCGGCGGCGGAGCGGCACTGGCCGGCGGTTTGTTTGGTGGCTTGATTCCGAGCAATGCCTGGGGCGGCGACGCGACTGCCAAGTACGAGACCGCCGTAGTGGAAACGGCCTCGGGGAAACTTCGCGGCGTGATCCAGCAGGGCGTGCAGACGTTTCGAGGAGTGCCGTACGGCGCCTCGACCGCGGGGAGCAACCGTTTCATGGCGCCCCGCAAACCGGAGCCATGGACAGGCGTACGCGATGCCTTCCAGAACGGGCCGACAGCGCCACAGTTGGGCGGTCCGCCCAACCCGCTGATCCTGGGCCACCGTGCGCCGAGTTTTGAAAGCGAGGATTGCCTGGTGGTCAACGTATTCACCCCCGGCGTGAGTGGCAAGCGGCCGGTGATGGTCTGGCTGCACGGCGGCGGCTTCGCCGGAGGCGCGGGCTCGGCGCACTCTTTCGACGGCAACTACCTGGCCCGCGCGGGGGACGTGGTGGTGGTGACGGTGAATCACCGGCTCAACGTCTTCGGCTATCTCTACCTCGGAGGCGTTGGCGGCGAAAAGTATACTGATTCTGGCAACGCGGGCGTGCTGGACATCATTGCGGCGTTGCAATGGACCCATGACAACATCGCGCATTTCGGCGGCGATCCTGGCAACGTGACGGTGTTCGGCCAATCTGGCGGCGGCGCGAAGGTGAGCACGCTTCTGGGAATGCCTGCGACGAAAGGCCTGATCCACAAGGCGATCATCGAGAGCGGCTCGGCGCTGAAGGGAGTGAGCCGGGAAAACGCGAATAAGACCGCCGAGAGATTGCTGGCGAAACTGAATTTGCAGGCCAACCAAGTCGATGAACTGCAAAAGCTCCCCATGGAGCGACTGCTGGCGGCGATCGACAATCGCGGCCAAGGCGCTGCGGGCGGCGGGCCGTTTCCTTTTGCGCCGGTGGTGGATGGCAAAAATCTGCCGCGAGATCCGTGGGATCCCACAGCGCCGGAAATATCGGCCGACGTGCCTGTGATTATCGGCTCGGTGAATACGGAAGGCACGTTCTTCATGCCACCCGACTCACCTCAGTTCGCGCCTCTCTACTCGCTTGATGAAGCCGGACTGAAAGCGCAACTGACACAACGCTACGGCGACGCGGCGGAAAAGCTCATCGAGGCGTACCGCAAAGAAGCACCCGAGGCTAATCCGAGCAAGCTCTTCTTCATGGCCGCGGCTTTTCCGGGGGATGCAATCAAGCAAGCCGAGCGCAAATTCGCGCAGGCGAAAGCGCCGGCGTACATGTACCTCTTTACCTGGGAAACGCCAGTGGAAGAGGGGAGGCGGCATTCTCCGCATACGATCGAACTTCCATTTGTATTCGACAATCCCCAAGAGCAGCCGGACGAAGTCGGCAATGGCCCCGATCTGCAGCCGCTGGCGGACAGAGTGAGCGGCGTATGGACGGCCTTTGCGCGCACGGGCAGCCCGAATACGTCGCTCACGCCGAAATGGCCGGCCTACAACACTGACCAACGCGCGACCATGATCATTAACGATGAGTGGAAGGTCGTAAACGACCCGCGCCATGAAGTGCGGCTGCTTATGCAGAGCCTGAAAGGCGCGGCTGCTTCGTAGTTCGCGGGGACCAGGACGCGGCTCAGCGCCGCGAAGAGTTGCAAGAATAAGTCCGCAGTTTTCTCGGCATCCGACGCCGCCTGCTATTTCAGATGATAGATACGCATCGTGTTTTCGGTTCCGATTTTCTGCCGCACTGCCGCGGGAAGCTGGTTGAACAGCAACACGGCGGCCCGCCAGCGCTGCGGCCCCGAGCCCTGCGGGTAATGCTGGTCGCTGCCGATGAAAAAACGGTCCTGGAAATCGGTAAGGAGCTTCAGCCACTCCGGCTTGATGGTGCCTGAGGCGCCATTCGTCAGTGGCGAGGTCTTGCCGGTATCCACCGGGTCCAGCTTGATCTCCATAAAGAGATTGGGGTGTGCCTCCAGCAGTCGCCGCATCAGCTCCGGCGTGCGATAGCCGGTGTTGTCCCATGCGAGATGCGCCCAAACGATCTTGGCGCGCGGATTATGGGAGAGCAGCCGCTCGAATGCGGCAATATTGGCGTGCAGCCGCGGCGGGTTGGGCGGAGACTCGAGGGGCGCCGGCAGGTCCATATCCTGCGGCACGGCTTCCATATGGATCGAGATGGGAACGTCGTGCTGCGCGGCGATATCCGCCAGCAGCAAAAACAGCGGGTGATCGGGCGGAGCGTACTGATAGGGAGTGGCGGAAGGAAAATGCTCCGCCGCCATCTCGCCAAATCCCACCGCGCCCGCCGCGAGAATGGCTTCGGCGCGTTCCCTAAATTTTTTCTGTACATCGGGACCCGCAGCTCCCGTGCGCGCCGCGTCAATGATCATGGGGTTGAGCGTGCCGCCTCCTCCGAGCACGGCGATCTTGCCGGGATATTTTTTCGCTGCGGGCAGCAGGCGCTCGACGTCAAACCGGTTCGCATCCGCCAAAGTAAAGGGCGAAGGCATGAAAACGATCTTGGCGAGATTTTCCTCCGGCATGGCGCGAACGGCCGACTGCATCGAACCATCAACGTCGGACTCGTCCAGGTGCGTGTGCACGTCGACGTAGGGACTGAGCGCGGCAGTGGGTCTATGCGGCGCGGATGAGTTTCCCGTCTGCGCTGGCTTGGCTTGCGCATGCCCGATTTGCGCCGGGAGAACGAGCATCAGCATCGCGCCGGCCAGGGCCATGCCCAAAATTAGCGTCGGTTTGCGGAGCGAATTTGCCTGTCTTTGCCGAAGATTGGGCTGCATGGCGGCTCCTCGGATTGATGGGCAACGCAGCTAGCGGACAGCCGTATCCTCGATGCGCGTCTGGTAGCTCGCGGCTTCCATCCAATGCCCGCCGCGTTTGATCCAAATCCGCGTGATGTGCACGGGCTGGGCGTGTTCGGGCTGATGCTTGGAGATGAGAATGGCGGCCGTGCCGAAATCAAGCACGCGCATTTCCACCACTGGCATGGGAGTGTACCCGGCCATCTTGCTGCGCGCGAGATCTTCCATGCGGCCACGCTTAGTGAGCGTTTGATCGCTATTCGAGTTTGCGGCCTCGAATTCCTCGGCGACGTACATTCCCCAATTCTTCGCGTCATGCGCGACGGTGTAGGTTTGCAGGGCCATAAAACCGGCAATGACGTCGCGCTCGTTCTGGGTCTTTGGCTCAAAGGGCATATCTTTGCAGGGGTTCTCGCAGGCGGCGCGCGTGCGCGGAGCGGCCTCCGGCGGCGCATCGAGCAGCCGCACTTCCTGATAGAGCAGCAGCCGCCATCCGGCCGGACGGTTCACCCATACGTGGAGGGCGTGATCTTTTCCGCTGTGGATCTGAATGCTCTCCAGGCTGCCGTAATTGTGTGCGGTGAACTGCGCGTCGGCATCAGTGATGGCAGGCTTCGGCGCTTGCTGGAGGACTTCCTGGCGCGTCAGCGTTTTGCCGCTGGCATCGGTCCATGTGAAGCGCACATCCAGCAATTGATCAAGCGCCGCGGGATCCGATTTGGCGGCGGCTTCGACGAACGCACGTTCAGCTGTCAGAGCGCGCTGCTGGAAATCCTTTTGGCCTTGCGGGGCCTGGGAGGATTCCTGCAGGGCTGTAGGGGAGGCCAGCAGGCGCGGCAAGCAAGGCACGATTGCGCAAGCTGCAGAGAACGTGGTGAACATCACGACGTGTTTGAGCCGGCGGTTCATGGCTCCTCCATTCGCGCGGGCGCGTCGATGATTGTAGTGCCGCCCCGAGGGTCGCGGCAACTCAGACAACTATGAGCGCGTTTAAGCCCATCGGCGCGCGAAGCGCGGCAAATTCCGCCGTGCACTCAGCGGCTTCCGGCATTAATATAGGCTAACGAAACTGCCGGCGGGAGGTTTGCCTCATGCCCATCGAATTTACCCTCAACGGAAAAGCGCAGCGCGTGAATGTCGCTCCCAATATGCCGCTGCTGTGGGTCCTGCGCGACACTTTGGGGATGACGGGAACGAAATTCGGCTGCGGCATGGCGCTGTGCGGCGCTTGCACGGTGCACATCAATGGCGAGGCGGTGCGTTCGTGCGTCACCCCCGTTTCCAATGTGGCAGGCAAGCAGGTAGTCACGATCGAGGGGCTTTCCGAAGATCGCAGCCATCCCGTCCAGCGCGCGTGGATCGAACTGGACGTTCCGCAGTGCGGCTATTGCCAATCCGGCCAGATCATGTCTGCCGCCGCGCTGCTGGCGAAAAATCCCCAGCCCAGCGATGCCGAGATTGATGACGCTATGCGCGGCAACATCTGCCGCTGCGGCACCTATCATCGTATCCGCCTGGCCATTCACCGGGCCGCGCGGCTGAAAGATCCTCAAGCGGAAAGCGCCAAGGCCCGCGCCGGTGGCGCTGAATTATTGCCGACGGCCGAATTTGCCGCGCAGGGAGGTGGCAAATGAGCGGGCGCGAATCGCAGCCTATCAACCGGCGTAGTTTTCTCAAGCGCGGGACGCTTGGGACGACGGGCTTGCTGATCGGTTTCTATCTGCCTGAATTGCGGCAAGCGCATGCGGCCGACTCCGTTGCGTCCAATTCCGCTGCGTCCGGCGGAAGCGTGACGCTCAACGCCTGGATCCACGTCAGTGCGGACGACACGGTAACGATTTTTATCGACAAGTCGGAGATGGGCCAAAGCGTTTTGACTGGCCTCGCCATGATTGCCGCGGATGAACTCGAGTGCGATTGGCAAAAGGTCCGCACCGAATTCGCTCCTGCGGACAAAGTGTATTTCAATCCTCAATTCGGGGCGCAGGGCACCGGCGCCAGTACCGCCACGCGAACCTCCTGGGAGCCGTTGCGCAAGGCCGGCGCAGCCGCACGGATGATGTTGTTGCAGGCTGCGGCGCAGAAATGGGGCGTGGAACCCTCAGAATGCCGCGCCGAAAAAGGCGCGATCCTGCATGCGCCCACGGGCCGCCGCGCGAGCTACGGCAGCGTCGCCCAAGCGGCCGGCAAAATCCCGGTGCCTCAGGAAATTCCGCTAAAAGATTCGCGGGCCTTTCGCATCATCGGCAAGCCTACCCGGCGGCTCGACACTCCCGATAAGGTGAACGGCCGGGCGGAGTTTGGCATCGATGTGCGGCGGGAAAACATGCTCTATGCCGTGGTCGCGCGCTGCCCTGTGTTCGGCGGCCAGGTGGCAAGTTTCGACGCGAGCAAAGCCAAGGCCATTCCCGGCGTCAAGCACGTGCTGCAGATCTCGAGCGGCGTCGCCGTGGTCGCCGACAATACCTGGACGGCGATGGAGGGCCGCCGCGCGCTCGACGTGAAGTGGGACGAAGGTCCGAACGCCGGAGTGACGAGCGACACCATCCGCAAGCTCTTTGCGGAGCGCGCCAGCCGGCCCGGACACATCGCGCGAAAGGACGGCGATCCCGAGGCACAGATCAAGCGCGCCGTGAGAAAAATCGAGGCCGTCTATGAAGTTCCCTTTTTGGCGCATGCCACCATGGAGCCGCAAAACTGCACTGCGGATGTGAGTGCCGAGCGATGCGATGTTTGGGCACCCACCCAAAACCAGACCAACGCACAAAAGACGGCGGCGGATATTACCGGCCTCGATCCGTCGAAAGTCTTTGTGCATACCACGTTTCTCGGCGGCGGATTTGGGCGGCGCTTTGAATCCGACTACGTCAGCGATGCCGTCGAGGCTTCTAAAGCAGTGGGCAAACCGGTAAAGGTGACGTGGTCGCGCGAAGACGACATCCAGCACGACTTTTATCGCACGGCCTCTTACGCGCGATTCACTGCGGGTCTTGACGCCGACGGATGGCCGACCGTATGGATGAACCGGATTGCATGTCCCTCGATCATGGCGCGCTTCGGCCCGCTGAAGGACAATTTCGACGCCCGCAGCGTAGAAATTTGCGACGCCGTGCCTTACGCCATTCCCAACATCCTCGTGGATTATCAATTGGCGGAAGCGGGTATTCCCGTCGGCTTCTGGCGTTCGGTGGGAGCTTCTCAAAACGGCTTTTTCCTCGAAAGCTTCATTGATGAAATCGCCGCCGAGGGCAACAAAGAGCCTTATGAGCTGCGGCGGCGCTTGCTGAGAAATGCGCCGCGGCACCTTCGCGTTCTGGAAACGGCTGCGGAAAAAGCGGGCTGGGGCACGCCGGCTCCGGCGGGAAGATTCCGCGGCATTGCAGTGGTGAGTTCGTATTTCGGCTATGTAGCCCAGGTGGTGGAAATCTCGGTGGACCGGACCAAGCGCAGCCTCAACGTGCACCGCGTGGTCTGCGCGCTCGACTGTGGGCGCGTCGTCAACCCCTCGAGCATCGACGCCCAGGTGAAGAGTTCGGTGGTGTACGGCCTGACGGCGGCGCTGCACGGCGAGATCACTATCGAGCGCGGGCGCGTGCAGCAGAGCAATTTTCACGATTATCAGATGCTGCGCATCCCGGACATGCCCGTCGTGGACGTGCACATCATTCCCAGCGAACTGGCACCAACCGGGACGGGCGAATTCGCGGTGCCGCCGGTCGCTCCGGCGCTGTGCAACGCGATCTTCGCGGCGACGCGCCGACGCATTCGCCGCCTGCCGGTCCGGCCAGAAGACCTGGCCTGATTTATTCTCGCGCCTCAGGCAAGCCACGCCGTTGGCGCCTAAAACCCTCAGGAATGGAGTCCGATGACCAAGACGGCTGAAGCCAAAGTAACTCTCGAGGACATTAACTCTGCGGCGAAGCGGCTGAGCAATTGGGGGCGTTGGGGCCCGGAGGACGAAATCGGCACGCTCAACAACGTCTCGCCGAAAGAGGTCGTGGAAGCCGCGCGCCTGATTCGCAAGGGAAAAGTGTTTTCACTGGCGCTGAATTTCGATAATCAGGGTCCGCAAACCGGGCTCTGGGGCAACCGGTTCAATCCCATACACACGATGCTGACCTCGGGCGTTGATGCAGTCGCAGGAGCGCCCACAAAAATGGCATCGAAAAAACCAAAGATAAGATGGTGGGCCGGGGAGTGCTCCTGGATGTTGCGCGCTTCAAAGGTGTGCCCTTTCTCGAAGACGGCTATGGCATCGCAACCGATGAGCTAGAGAAGTGCGCCGCCGCTCAAGGCGTCGAAGTACGGCGCGGCGACTTTGTGATCGTCCGCACGGGGCAGATGGAGCGTTGTCTTGATTCCGGCGAATGGGGCGGATACGCCGGCGGCGATGCTCCCGGCCTGCGGTTTGAAACCGCCGACTGGATTCGGCGCAACGATCTCGCGGCGATTTGTGCAGACACGTGGGGGTGCGAAGTTCGGCCCAATGAGTCCACAGTCGCCAGCCAGCCCTGGCATTGGATCGTAATTCCCATGATCGGCATTAGCATGGGCGAGATTTTTTACGTCAAGGATCTTGCGTTCGACTGCGCCCAAGACGGCGTGTACGACTTCTTCTTTTGCGCGCCGCCCTTGCCCATCACCCGCGCGGTGGGATCGCCCACGAATCCTATAGCCATCAAGTAAAGCGATTCTG
>WNGG01020131.1_pt1 | contig 13412 bp, 10 predicted proteins | sample 5400661 | NCBI WGS metagenome assembly WNGG01 (sample SAMN13153372, study PRJNA577476) | soil metagenome | isolation source: 100 cm soil or saprolite under Garry oak tree replicate 1 | place: USA:California | collected 2016-06-15
GCGAGGACCACCAGAGCCATTCGGAGCCTTGGGCCGAGGCCGGCGGGCGTGGCTATCCCCTGCGCGCCAGGTCCGGAAACCCCGGCGAGCGCCTCCAGATCGAAGGCCAGATCCCGCGCGGATTGGAAGCGCGCCTCCGGGTTCTTCTCGAGACAGTGCCTCACGATCCGCTCAAGGGCGGGCGAGACGCTCGGTCGTGTGTCTGACACCTCCGGCGGCTCTTCTTTGAGGATCGCGGTCAGCGTGTCCGCGGCGGTCTCGCCCTTGAACGCGCGCCGGCCCGTGAGCATCTCGTAGAGGATCGCCCCGAAGGAGAAGATGTCCGAGCGTGGATCCGCCGCGCGCCCGCGCACCTGCTCCGGAGACATATAGCCCACGGTACCCATCACCGTCCCGGGATCGGTCCCACGAGAGAGGGTCGGCGAATCGGTCTCGGCCTCGGCGGGGAACGCCGGATCCCTCAGCTTGGCCAGGCCGAAGTCGAGGATCTTGATGCGGCCGTCGTTGGTAACGAAGAGATTCTCGGGCTTGAGGTCGCGGTGCACGATGCCCTTGTCGTGGGCGGCGGCGAGGCCTTCGGCGATCTGAAGCGCGTATTCCACTGCTTGGCGCGATGGCAGCGGCATCCCAAGGCGCGCTCGCAGCGTTTCTCCTTCGAGCAACTCGGACACGACGTAGGGCGTGCCGTCGTGTGTGCCCACGTCATGGATGGCGAGGATGTGGGGGTGGTTGAGGAGGCTGGCGGCCTTGGCCTCAAGCTCGAAGCGCCGGAGCCGGTCCGGATCGGCCGATACCAACGCCGGCAGGACCTTGACCGCGACATCGCGCCCGAGACGCGTGTCGCGGGCGCGGTAGACCTCGCCCATGCCGCCCGCGCCAAGAGGCGAGAGAATCTCGTAGGGTCCGAGACGCGAGCCCCCGGACAGCGGCATGATTTGTAGCCCGGCGCGATTCTACGCCCCGTGACTTCCTCAAAGAACTCTTAGCGACCGCGTCAATCGGTCTCCGTCCGCTCACTCTCCGGCTGGAGGACGTCGATCTCGTGGGGCGCGAGATCCGGTGCATCGCGCCGTCTCCGCAGATGGAGCAAGTCGCTGCGCTCCGGGCGATTCGAACGGCCGACCTAGAGATTCGAATTCATCTGTGCCTTGAGCATCTCACTTCAGCCCTTCGACGACGTAGAGATGCTGGAGGAAACGGCCATAGGTGTAGGCATAAGACTGCTCGTCGGGAGTGATGATGACCCCATACATGAAGTTCACGCCCGTGGCGTCGTCGGGCCGGAGCACCTTCCAGAGCGTTCGGCGTCCGGTGGTGAGATCCAGGCGTTCGACGCGGATCGGGACGCGCCCAAACTCGCAGATCAGCAATGCGCGACCATCCCTGCTCAGACTTACCGGTGTCGCCCCGCGAGGAAGCCCCACGGCGATCGGCTGCGGATCGCCTCCGGCCAGCGGGTATCGGGCGAGGGTTCCGTCGGCTGCGGAGCCGATGACCGAGCCGTTCCGGTCAGAGTACTCGGCGGGAGAGATGCCTTCCGGCGTGATCGCGCGCGGCTCACCGCCGGAGAGGTCAATGACAAACGTGCGTCTGATCCGCCCGGGTTCGCTGGCGTCCAGCACGACGCGCCCGGGGCCCGCAAACCAGCCGCCCTCCGGGCGCTCGAGGTGGCCTAACGGCAGCTCCCGCGGCTCGCCCGGCCCCGTGGGTGTGAGCGTGAGCCGAGGGTGCTTCGAGAAATCGCCGGGGACGATCAGAACCCATTTCCCGTCAGGAGAGAGTGCGAACCCGACGCCTTCGCCCAATCGCACGGGCGGCCCGTCCCGCGTCGAGCGCAGGAAAACCGACGAAACCGACGGGCTAAGCCCAACAGTAAGGAGAAGCTGTGTCCCATCCGGGGTGAGGTCCGAGAGCGCAGACCAATCGAACACGCCAACGTCGAGCTCGCCAGGTCCGCCCGGAGGCTTAGCCTGGACTCCCACGCGGCCCCAACCGGTGTGGAACAGGATACGGCCATCCTTCGAAACATCGTGCAGAGCTAGATCCCCAGCCGTGCGGAAGACTTCGCGAGCCTTGCCGTCCAGAGTCACTCGCCAGAACCCCTGGCTCATAAGGCTTTCACCGGCATTGGCCCAGATGGCGTCCCCTTGCGGCGACCAGGCGATACCCCATACAAATGATGGAAGCTGGACAGGTGTCTCGTGACCGGCACGGTCGAATATGGAGACCTTGTAACTGCCGGAGGCGGCACCGCAGAAGGCGACCCGGTCCCCGTGAGGCGCGACGCGGACGTGCCAGAACGCGTAGCTATAGACCGGACGCTTCAGCACCGTGCCGATGGGATACTCGAGCTGCGCTTGGCCGCCTACGTCACGGACGACGGCCAGGTCATGCCCGTCGGGAGACCAGTCGGCAGCACGGACGTCCTCGACGAGCCGTCGCGGCACACCCCCGGAAAGAGGAACCCGTGCGAGGACGCCCTTGGGGGCCGCGCTCGTTTCACCGGGCGGGGTGAGGAGGATCGCCAGCTCGCCCTGAGACGACACGCCGAGCAGCAGGGCGGGGGACAAGCCAAGCGACCGCGACTCCGGGCTCTCCACCCGCACCGAGAAGATCTCGGGCGGCAGGCCGTCCCAAGTCGCGCTGTAAACGACGGTTTGCCCGTCGGACGTGAAGCGCGCGCTGAGGACACTTCCCCGGCGAAACGTGAGCTGCTTGAAGGTGGGCAGCGGTTGTTGCCAGAGAGCGTTCCCCACCCCGAGGCTCAGCATGCCGCCGGCGAGAAGCACGAGGCCGCCGACCACGGGCAAAAGCCACACCCGACGCGGCAGCGTCGCGACCGGCGGTCGCCCGGCGACCCGCGACGGCTCGGCGAGCACCTCGAGGGCGAAGGCCACGTCGCGGGCGGACTGCAGTCGCTCCTGGGGGTTCTTCTCAAGACACCGACACACGATCTGCTCGAGCGTCGGAGTCGGCGTGCCGTTCGCGCTCAAGAGCTCGGGCGGATCCTTCGTCAAAATCGCCGTCAGCGTGTCCGCCGCGGTCTCGCCCTTGAACGCCCGCCGCCCCGTCAGCATCTCGTAGAGGACCGCCCCGAAGGAGAAAAGGTCCGAGCGGTGATCGGCCGGCTGCCCCCGGACCTGTTCCGGAGACATGTAGCCCACTGTCCCCATCACCGTTCCCCGCTCGGTGTGATGGGACAGCGTGGGAGAGCTGGTGTCGTCAGCGCTCGGAACGACGCTGTGACGGGCCAGACCGAAATCGAGGATCTTGATCCGCCCGTCCTTCGTGATGAATAGGTTCTCGGGCTTCAGGTCCCGATGGACGATCCCCTTGTCGTGGGCCGCCGCGAGTCCTTCAGCAATCTGGACCGCGTACTCGATCGCCTTACGCACCGGGATCGGACCGGCACCCAAGCGCGCTCGCAGCGTCTCACCATCAAGCAATTCCGTCACCGCAAATGCGATGCGGTCTACCCGCCCGACGTCGAAGATCGCGAGGATATTCGGATGGGACGTTGCGGCGACCGCCTTGGCCTCTCGCTCGAAGCGTGCGAGAGCGACCGGGTCCTCCGCTAGGTGCGAAGGAAGGACCTTGACCGCCACATCGCGGTCAAGGCGCGCATCGCGGGCCCGGTAGACCTCGCCCATGCCTCCCGCCCCAAGAGGCGAGAGAATCTCGTAGGGTCCGAGACGCGAGCCCCCGGAGAGCGGCATGATTTGTAGCCCGGCGGGATTCTACGCCCCGTGAGTTCCTCGAAGAACTCGTAGTGACCGCGTCAATCGGTCCCCGTCCGCTCGCTCTCCGGCTGGAGGACGTCGATCTGGTTCGCCGCGAGATCCGTTGCAGCGCGCCCTCTCCGGATGCGAGCGAGTTGGTGCGCCTCGGGGTGCCGCTGGGGCCGGCAGGAACGCCGCTATATGGTCCCGTTCAGCCGGCGAAGTGGGTACAGTACGTCGGCCCCATCAAGCTGCACGGGACGCGATCATCCCACCAGACAAGCTGCGCGATTACCTTCTGTCGCCGACGCACCCTGACGGGCGCGCCAAGGCCGAATACCTGGGCAGGCTCGGGTACTCCCAAGACACGTTTCTGCAGCTGGAGGCGGATCTCCGCGAGCAAGTTCTGTGTCGGGACGCTCAACCGGTGCGGGCATCCCTCTACGGGTAGAAGTATGAGATCCTCGGACCGTTGACGGGACCGAACGGCAGCACCGGCTTGGTCCGCACGATGTGGATGATCCTGGCGGGGGAAACGGCTACAAGCGAGTCGTCCTGACGAGGGACCTTCCCGAGGAACGCCTTCGCGCGGGCGACGTCGGCGTCATTGTCGAGCACTATCCGGCGCGCGCCGACGTTCTCGAGGGCTACGAGCTCGAGATCTTCGCGGCCACCGGCCAGACGATCGCCGTCGTTTCCGTTCCGGCATCCGCGATCCGCGAAGCGACGGAGCACGAGGTCTTGAGAGTCCGGGACGTGGCGCGGGCCTGAGTCATCATCCGCCGCCAGTTTTCGGACTGTCCCTCAACGACCCGTCCTAACCGCCCCCGCCCTCGCATGGCGATGGCGAGCCTCAGCTAGGCAGCTGCTAGGCAGCTTCGCGCGGGTGCACATCCCGTACGATTCGGTCTGCTGACGCCCGCTGAGCCGCGTCAAGATCGTAAGCGGCTTGGAGGCTCATCCAAAACTCAGGCGTTGTTCCAAAGTAACGGGCCAGGCGTAGAGCCGTGTCGGCAGTAATACTCCGACGACCGTTGACGATCTCGCTGACTCGCGTCACTGGCACCCGCAGATCCCGCCCGAGGCGGTTGATGCTGATCCGGAGAGGCTTCAGGAGGTCCTCCCGCAGGATCTCGCCCGGATGTACCGGCGGCAGCCGGCGTGCCTTTCTCGGCATGGTTCCTCCGTCAGTGGTAGTCCACGATCTCGACGTGCTGCGCTTCGCCGTCCTTCCACACGAAACAGATCCGATACTGGTCATTGATCCGGATGCTGTGTTGCCCCTGCCGATCACCGCCAAGGGCCTCGAGGTGATTGCCCGGAAACGCGCGCAGATCGTCGAGTCGTTGGGCTGCATGCAGCTGCGCCAGCTTGCGCTGAGCGACCCTGGCAATGTTCCGGAACCGGCGCGTCGCGTACCCCTGAAACAACGTCTCGGCGTCTCGGTTCCGGAAGGACCGGATCACCTGCTCAGGGTATTACGGATGGCATGACACGTCAAGCGTTATACAGGGGCGGTCTATTAACAAGAGGGCTGGCGTAGGAGGCTCATTCTCGGCTCGAATCCCACCTGAGGAGCCAACCCTCTTACTGCCCGTCAACGATTTCCCGCCGCCGTCTCATCTAAGGCCTTGCTATGGTAATATCACCCACAATGTGGTTTAAGATCAAGGCACCGGTCCTCGGCGATTTCGAACAGCTCGTCCTTCTGGGTGTGTTACGGCTCGAGCTCCAAGACTCCGCGTACGGAGCCGCCATCCGACAGGAGATTCACGCGCGCTCGGGGCGCGACGTGTCGATCAACGCCGTCTACACCACGCTCGAGCGGCTCGAAAGCAAGGGCTTCCTGAAGTCGTGGGTCGGCGATCCCACACCGCAGCGCGGCGGCCGCCGGCGCAAGTTTTATGAGCTGCGGCCTGCCGGTGTCGCGGCGCTGCGGCAGGCGTACCGCGCGTTTACCGCCATGGCCGACGGCCTTCAGGCGCGGCTGGAGACGAAGTGAAGAGCAATCCCCCTCGGCTCGCGATCTGGCTGCTGAGCATGCGGCTGCATGACGAGTGGCGCGACTTCGTCGTGGGCGATCTCGAGGAGGAGTTCGCAACGAGGAGCGGCGATTCGCGACTCGCGGCGCGTGGCTGGTTCTGGTGGCAGACGATGCGCTGCCTCGTCGCGCCGCCCGCCGTGCGGCCCCATACACGGCAGTTCGAACCCGTACAAGGAGACTCCACCATGCGTAGGTTGATTGCCGATGTTCGCTATGCCTTGCGAGTGATGTCCCGGACACCATCGTTCGCCGTTGCGGTCGTCAGCGTGCTGGCGCTTGGCATCGGCGCCAACACCGCGATCTTCAGCCTCGTCAACGCGGTCTTGCTGCGTCCCCTGCCTTTCGAGGAGCCGGAACGGCTGGTGCGGATCTTCACCAGGACGCCGGGGGGTCGCCCTTTTGAGCTATCGCCGGGCAAGTTTTATGGCTGGCAGCGAGAGGCACAATCGTTCGAGGGCATGGCGATGTATCGCTTCAGGCAGTTTGCCCTCAGCGGCACGGGCAGCGCACGGGCGATCGAGGCGGGAGCCGTCGGCGCGGGCTTCTTCGAGATCGTCCGCGTCCGGCCGGCGCTCGGACGCGTCTTTCGGCCGGAAGAGGACTCGACAGGCGGCAAGTACGTCGCAATCCTGAGCGATCGGTTCTGGAAGGCCGAGCTCGGCGGCGCCCCTGACGTGATCGGCCGCACGTTGAAGCTCAACGATGAAGCGTACACCATCGTCGGCGTCATGCCAGCCAGTGCCTCGGTCGCGTCATGGGCCGCGATGGCGTGCGACATCTGGGTCCCGATGGCACTCACCGACGAGCAGCGCGCCGCGCGTGGGAATCACAATCAGCAGGGTGTCGCCCGCCTGAAGGCCGGCGTCGAGCTCGCTCAAGCGCGGTCCGAAATGGATGCGATCTCGACGCAGCTCGGGCGCGAATTCCCAAAAACGGACAAAGGCTGGGGTGCGGTGATCATCGCGATGCAGGATGAGATCGTCGGCGACAGCCGCACGATGCTGGTCATGCTGCTCGGCGCAGTCGGCCTAGTCCTGCTCATCGCCTGCGCCAACGTCGCTAACCTGCTATTCACTCGCGCCCTGAGCCGACGCAAGGAGATCGCGATTCGATCGGCGCTTGGCGCGGGACGCGGACGCGTGTTTCAGCAACTGTTGGTCGAAGCGTTGCTGCTCGCGGTCGCCGGTGGTGCGCTTGGACTTCTGCTCGCGCACGGGACCCTCACCTCAGCCTCGACGCTGCTCGCCAGCCAGGTGCCGAGGGCGGAGGAAATCTCGATCGATGCGCGAGTGCTGCTGTTCGCGGTGGGTGTGTCGATTCTCACCGGCGTGCTCGCCGGCACGCTGCCGGCCGTGCGCGCAGGCCGGTCCGACCTCAACGACGCGCTCAAAGAAGGCGGGCGCGGCGACGGTGCGATCGGCGTCGGCACGCGCCGCTTGCTGATCGTGTGCGAAGTCGCGCTGTCGCTGGTGCTGTTGATGGGCGCTGGCGTGATGGTCCAGAGCCTGCTGGCCCTCAGGCACGTCGACACCGGCTTCGATCCGAATAACGTCCTAACGATGGATGTGACGCTGGTGGAGACGCGGTACCCGACGCCGGCGCACCGATCATCATTCTTCGACGCGGCGTTGCAACGCATTCGGGCACTTCCCGGCGTCGAGTCTGCGGGAACGATCGACGACCTGCCCCTCGTCGACGGATCCTCACAGACTCTCGATCTTGAGGGATATCCGCCTCAGCGCGATCCGGTGGCGGTGCAAGTTCGGCAGATCAACCCCGGCTACCTGCGTGCCATGCGGATTCCGGTGCTGCGTGGACGCGACATCGTCCAGAGTGATGCGGAGGTGCTGCTCGTCAGTCGGGACGCTGCGAAGCTGTATTGGGGAGCAGACGATCCGGTCGGACGCCGCGCCACCCTGCCCTTCTCGAGGACGGTGCTTCGGCAGGTGGTCGGAATCGTGGGCGACGTCAAGCAGCGGAATCTCATTGAAGGCTCCACGCCCACGGTGTACTTCTACACGCGCGAGCCTTATGGCAGGGCAACGTTCGCCATACGGACATCGGTGCCGCCCGCCACGCTCGCACACCCTGCCGTCGCAGCAATCCGCGCGATCGATCCAGAGCAGCCGGTCGAGGACATCCGGACAATGGTGCAGGTGCTCGACGGGAAACTGACGTCGCAGCGCTTCAGTGCGCTGCTACTTGGAGTCTTTGCGGGAGTCGCGCTGCTGCTCGCCGCGGTCGGAATCTACAGCGTGCTCTCTTACATCGTGCGCGGACGCAGCCGCGAGATCGGAATCAGAACAGCGCTTGGCGCGCGGACATCCGACGTCCTTCGTCTGGTGATCGTCGAGGGCATGTCACCCACGCTCGTCGGCATCGCGGCCGGGACGATCGCCGCGCTGGCGTCGGCGAGGGTCATGGAAACGCTCGTCTTTGGCGTGAGCGCATCAGATCCGCTGACGCTTGCTGCCGTCGCGGCCACGCTGGCCCTTGTTGCATTGATGTCAAGCCTAGTGCCGGCGTACCGTGCCTTACGGCTCGACCCGGTGAAAGTCTTGCGCGCGGACTAGGGATTGAGTGTGTCCTTGCGACAGCAATAGCTCTGGGAATTCTCTGTGCCAAGCTCCTCGATGCAACCCGCGTGAATGCCTGCAGCCCTGAGGAAGTTGTGGTACCAGTGCCGGTCCATTGACCAGAACGCGACCCAACCTGTTTGCCGACAACACAACAGTCGAATGTTACTTCTTGAATGACGATTAGGTTTTTATCCGCAGTGCGGGCACGCGGAATTTCACACAGCGGCTATTTCTCTCTGGTCATCTTTATGGATTCAGGCTCGCCGCCTTCTTGGGTCAAGTTGCCTTCAGCCGGGCCAGTCAGCGCAAAGCGAAAACTGACCGGGGGATCGGACTGCGTCCCCGGATGCGCACGGCGGTGGCTCACCTGGAAGGTGAGATTCTTGCCGTCCAATTTTGGGTTGAGCAGCGGCTCAGGTATTCCCGGCGACGAGCTTGGCGGTTTTCCCTCATCGCGTCTGATGAGAAAGAAGAGAATAGCACCGGCCAACTTCCCGCCTTCGTCCGTGATGGTCAGCGTAACAAAGGGAAGATCATCCATCTTGGCCTGCCAAACACCGAGAATGGCGGTAGAGTCTTGCGGCAGGCCGGCCGCGGCCAACAGCGCAAACGACAGTACCGGATTAAGCAATATCGCTACCTCCTTTGGGGCTCTGTTACACAAATGATTTTAAGGATTCCGCACCCCGAGTGTTGCTGAATACACATTCTGAAAGCGGTTGTTGCGCCGAGACGATTATCCAATCAGATGGCGGCCTCCGTCATTCAGTCACTCGGGATCACCGCGCCGCAGGCGCAAGAGCCATCGTGGCCCAATTGCTCGCAGCGACGGAGATCCACTGATCGTTACCGTGAGGGAATCCGCTCTCAAAGTAGGGCTGGAAGGGAATAGCCCGCGATTTGACGTGCCAGGAACCGTCCTCGAGTTGCGTGTTCAATAGAAACTGGATTCCGCGCTTGTGAGCCGGATCAGCCGTCGAAAGAGCTCCGCCTTGCTGCAATGCCACCAGTGCCTGGCCTGTGCCATAGGCGTCGCTTGCAAGCGAAGGAAGCTGGCCCCAGCCGCCATCAGAACGCTGCTCAGCGAGCAACTCGCGCGCGGCCTTCTGAGTGACTTTCTTGCTCGCGCCGGCCCACGCGAGGCCCAGCAGCCGGAACGCTCGTTCCTCCGTCGTTCTGGGCTGGGATCTCATCAGCCAATTTGCCGCCCGCTGCTTAGACTTCTGGTATTCGGGCCGCTGCGCCGTGGGGGCGTAGACTTGAAGCGCCCTCAGTGAAGCCGCGGTAACCTGAATGTCGCTCGATTCAATCGGCGGTCGATGCGCGAGAATTCGCCATCGTCCATCCGAGGCTTGCTGGCGCTTCAGGAAGTATGCCATGGCATCGGTGGCCGCATCGGGCTCGTATTTCTCCTCGGCCATCCCAATCAGAATGTAGCTGACCGTGTCGGCATCACCGGGAATCCCGATGCCCTGCAGCACGCGGTCGCGCCAACCCTCGAGGTACGAGGCGATGGTCTTGAGCTGTTTCCGCGCGATCTCGTCATCGACGGGCAACCCGTTTTTGCGCGCGGCCGCGACTGTCATTGCGGTCAAGGTGTTGTTGTGGCAGGAAACACACCCTGACTTGCGGAAAAAAGTCACATCGCTTTTCTGCAGCAGCGGAATGATCCTTTCCATAGCCGCCCGAACGGAAGCGGCCGGCTTGGGCTTCAGCGCGGATTCGTTTGGCGTCGTGGCTGTTTTCGCTCCGGCCTTGACGAGCAGGTCGACGACCGCCGTGTCTCCTCTTTGTTTCGCCAGGTCCAACGCGGTTTGACCGGCGGCACTCTTCGCATGGATGTCCGCTCCCTTGTTGATCAGCGTCTCTATGGTCTCCATCGGTAGAAGGTCGGAACTTGCCGCAAGCATAAGGGTGGTGCGGCCCGCCGGATCCTTGGCATTCGCGTCGGCTCCACGATCGAGCAGCGCTTTCGTTCCAAGACCATCACCAAACGGCGGAGCGAGAAAGAGCGACGCCATGCTGAGGTCGCGCTTGTCCAGAGATGGGAGCAGCATGTCGACGCATCTGGCACAATTCGCTCGCACCGCAAAGTACAGCGCCAGAGACCCCGCGGACTTCGGTTTAGCGCCGCGCTCAATCAACAGTTGCATGACCTCGGCGTCTCCGGTGCGTGCTGCTTCCGTTAGCGGAGTCGTCTCGCCGAAAAGGCCGACGGCCTTTGCGGAGGGATCCGCGGCGTGTTCGAGCAGCAGCTTCACAACCGCGCTCGAACCAAACCGGCCCGACGCAATGAGCAAGGGCGTGCGGCCGTTTTCCGACCGCGCATTCACATTGGCGCCTCGCCGCACCAGCAGCCGGGTCTTTTCGACATCATCCGTCGCCCACATGAGAGGCGTTGCGCCTGCCTCATTCTTGATGCCGGGGTTGGCGCCGCTTTCCAGCAGCAGCCGCACAGACTCGTGATCTCCGTACAAAGCGGCATACATGAGCAGCGTCGAGCCGCCGGAGGTTTTGAGGTGCAATTCGGCACCCTGCTCGATCCATGTTTTGATGGTGGTGATTTGTTCCGCGCTCAAGGGTCCTGTTGGCGGCATCTGCTGTCCGAATTCATTTCCAGTGAGCCTGAGATAGAGCCTGCTGAGCGCGCTGTTCCCCGGCACGATCATCACAAAGGTGCCCCCCCTCAGCGCGGAACTGCGGCGGTCGAGGCGGAAGCCGTTCATTTGTTGTGTCGGTCCGTGACAGTCGATGCAGTGCTGCTTCAACAGCGGTTGAACGTCACGACGGAAATCAATCTTGCCGGTATCCTGGGCGGCTGACGGCTCGCCGGACACGTAGGCACACAGAAAGGCCCCGAGAAGAATCTTCAGCATAAACCCTCCTGATGTGCAAAATTGTTTAGCTGGTTTAGCTTGGGCAGCAGTATAGCAGAGTATCATCCGGCCTTAAAACCATTTCTCGAAAGCGTGTGCGATTATGAAGTGCGAGTCACGTTCGGTTCCTGCCGGAGGTTCAGCACCGGAAGCGGCAGCAACCGGGTCAGTGCCAAGACTTAACCCGCTCGCCACCTCTGGTACTGAACGAAGACACAAAACCTTGCCGAGCCGCGTTCCCGGTCGCCTTCGGTCAGCGCGATGGGCACCCACAGGTGGCGTTCGCCACTCCAGAATTGGAAACGGAATTCCGGCGGCATGATGCCCACGACAGTGAAACGCTCGCCGTCCATTTCGACCGCACGGCCGACGAGGGTCGCATCGCCGCCGTAGCGCCGCTGCCACAAACCGTGGCTGAGGATGACGACGCGATCTTTCCCGGGCGTTTTCTCTTCGGGCAAAAACGTGCGCCCGTACAGCGGCTTGACACCCAAAACGTCGAAGAAGCTGCCGGACACGCGAACGCCGGAAACCTGTTCGGGCTCGTCCGTACCCGAGAGGTTGTAGCCGCGTCCGGCGGAATCAAAAACTCCGATGCTTTGGAAGACGCGATTCTGGCCCTTCCAATCCTCGTAGTTGGGCCAGGAGACAATATTCGGCTCGCCCGGCCGGCGGACATCGGTCTCCCACACCAGGACGAGGCGCTCCGAGCGGGGGAACGGAAGGGGCTGCAGCAAGACCGCATTCACCACGCTGAAAACGACGGTGTTGGCTCCGATGCCGAGCGCCAGGGTGACAACCGCAACCAGCATGAAGCCCGGCGATCGCAGGAGCTGCCGCGCGCCGTACCGGATGTCCTGCACGAGCTGTTCGAGCAGCGCGCCGGCGCGGACGGCGCGCACCTGCTCTTTCACCTGCTCGGGGCCGCCGACCTCTATACGCGCTGCGCGGCGCGCCTGCTCCGGAGCCATTCCCGCGGAGATTTTTTCTTCGACGAGTTGGTCGAGGTAGGCGCTGACTTCTGAGTCGAGATCGCGCTCGACCCGGTCCTTGCGAAAGAGGTTGCGCAACAGGCTGGAGAGACGGGGCAGGGGGCTCATCCTGTGTCTTCTTTACGTGGCGGCCTGCAGCGCGCGGGCGATGGCCTGCGAGACGCGCTCCCAGTTGCGTTCCTCGGCCTGAAGCTGACGCTGGCCCGCCTTGGTGAGCTTGTAATACTTGGCGCGGCGGTTGTTTTCTGATTCGCCCCACTCGGATTCGAGCCAGCCGTTCTCCTCGAGGCGGTGCAAGGCGGGAAACAGCGATCCGGGCTTCACATCAAAGGTACCGCGCGTGACCTGCTTGATGCGGCGCGCGATGCCCAATCCGTGCTTGGGGCCTAACGCGAGCGTTTTCAGGATGAGCAGGTCGAGCGTGCCCTGCAGCAGGCCGGTCTTGGCGGCCATCGGGACCTCCTATAGAAGTTCTGCAGGAGCGTATGCCCCACTCGTATAGAATGTCAATGGGAAACTGCGATTCAGACGCCATGCGAACCTTGACCGATCTGTGAACTTTGCGTCCACCAAGAGTACCTGGCGCCTTCAAAGTGTTATGTTCGGGGCGTGGGGTTCAGCCTGGCCGGAGGGCGGCCTGAAGGCTGAACTCCAAACCTCGCTCGTTGCTTACGCCGGCGAGCGGAATCGTGTTCTTGATGGCATCCTCGAAAGCATCGCAAATGGCGAGAACCCTGCCACCGTGGCTTCGGTTGTCTTGGAGGCGGTCACAAGCCGCTCCCCCCGACTGCGGTATCCAGCGGGGCGTGAGGCAAAGTTTCTCAGCCGTTTGGCGCGGTTGGTCTCCGCCATGTTCCTGGACAGGGGTCTTCGCAAACAGTTCGGGCTGGGAGCCGCATGAAGAAGCCGAAGCCTATGGGACACCGAACCTCACGGATCCAACGGATGAACACGGTACCGATCTTATCCGTGAGGTTTCGTAAGATCCGTGTTCATCCGTGTCCCATAAAGCACTAAGGGTCATGGTCGGCCAACCGTGAAGCTCAGGATTCCGCCCCGGCTCACAGTCGACCCGGTTTGGGCCACCGCGCGATAGTAATAAGTTCTCGGGTAGTAAGTTTCCCGAGGTGCCGGGAGGGTCAGCCTGGCGCTGGCCTTCCGGCTAGTGGCTCCTGCCCCAATCGATTGACGCGGCGTGTTCC
>WNGG01006085.1_pt1 | contig 13410 bp, 14 predicted proteins | sample 5400661 | NCBI WGS metagenome assembly WNGG01 (sample SAMN13153372, study PRJNA577476) | soil metagenome | isolation source: 100 cm soil or saprolite under Garry oak tree replicate 1 | place: USA:California | collected 2016-06-15
CCCTACTCGGTGTTGCTCGACCGCCGCGGCCGCATCATCGAGCGCATTTTCGGATTCGGCGGCGCGGAGGAGTTCCGGAAACTGCGTGACACTATTGCAAACGAGGTGCGCGCTCCCTAGCGTTGAGCAGTGAACGCACAGACTGCTCCCAGCTCCCCGCTCCCTGTAGTAATCGATACCGATCCCGGCATCGACGACATGCTGGCGCTGTTCCTCGCGCTGGCGTCGCCCGAGCTGGACGTCCGCGGCATCTCGGTCTCCTACGGCAACACCGTGGTGGAGAATGCGTATCGCAACGCCGTGGAGATCCTGCGGCGGGCGGGGCGCCGCACCACGCTCGGCGTGGGGGCCCGGCGGCCCCTGAAGCGGCCGCTCGCCGTCGCCCGCGAGACGCACGGCGAGTCGGGGCTCGGGTACGCCCAGCTCGTGCCGGCGGGGGTGACCCTCGACTTCGTCAAGTCGCTCGAGCGCCTGCTCGCCGAGCAGCCGCAACCGGTGACGCTGGTGACGCTCGGGCCACTCACCAGCCTCGCGTTGGCGTTGCGGAGCGATGCGGAGCTGGTGCGCGCCAAGGTGGCCCGCCACATCGCGATGGCGGGCAACATCGCCGTGCAGGGCAATACCACCCGCTATTCCGAGTTCAATGCCTGGTGCGATCCCGAGGCCCTGGACGTCGTGTTGCGGGCCGAGCTGCCGACGGAGCTGGTCGGGCTGGACGTCACGCGGCAGGCAGTGCTCGCGCCGCCGGAAATCGCCCGGCTCGGTTCCGCGGGTGGGGCCGGGGGGCGCTGGATCCAAGACGCGCTCCGCTTCTACGTCGAGTTCCACAAGCGCGCCGAAGGGCTGGACGGCTGCATCGTGAACGACATCCTGCCCATCGCAGCCCTGATCAATCCGTCCGTGCTCGCGTTCGAGGAGCAGCGGCTCGTGGTGGATCTCGAGGACGGGGACCACCGCGGGCACACGCGAGTCGATCCCACGGGCGCGCGGGTCCGAGTCGCGACGCGTGTGGATATGGCAGCGGTGCGTCCGCTGCTCGTGGAGCGCGTGTTCCGGGGAGGGGGCGCAGCGGGCGCAAGGGGCGCGCGTCCGACCGCCACGCCGAGCGTGTCGCTGGGGGCACAGGGGGCGGGGGGGGCGGGGGGGGCGCGAGCGTGACGGCGGCGCTGCCGCAGAAGGTCACGGTGATCGGTGCGGGAGACATCGGCTGCGGCTGGGCGGCGCTGTGCGCGTCCGCGGGCTGGCCCGTCACGCTGTTCGACGCGAGCGCCAGCGGCCTGGAGCGCGCCGCGACGGAAGTGCCGCGCCGGACCCGGGCGCTCGTCGCGCTGGAGCGCGCGACTCAGGGCATCGTGGAGCGCGGGTTGCTCGAGTTCGCCCAGGCGCGGAGCCTGCTCCAAGCGGTGAAGGACGCCGAGTGGGTGATCGAGGCCATCACCGAAGACCAGATCGCGAAGCAAAAGCTGTTCGAGTCGATCGAGCAGGTGGCGGCGCCCGATGCCCTACTCACCAGCTCGTCGAGCGGCCTGCCGCCGGCCGACGTGTTCGCGCGCTGTCGGCGCCAGGACCGCTGCCTCGTCGCCCACCGCTTGAACCAGCCCGCGCTGATCCCGTTGGTCGAGGTGGTGCCCGCCGCGCGCACGTCCGCGGCGACCGTCACGCGGGCCCAGGAGTATCTGCGCTCGCTCGGCCGGATCCCGATCCTCCTCAAGAAGCCCATCCCGGGCTACGTGGTGGGGCGGATTGCCGCCGCGGTGTGGCGCGAGTGTATCGATCTCGTGCTCCAGGGTGTCATCGACGTGGACGAGCTCGACCGGGCGGTCTCCCTCGGCCCCGCGCTCGGTTGGGCGGCCGCGGGCCCGCACCTCACCTATCACCTCGCCGCGGGCGACCAGGGCGTGACCGCCTTCCTGCAGCACTTGCTCGCGACCTTCGAGAGCCGGTGGGCCCAGCTTCCCACGTGGCAGCGGCTCGAGCCCGAGCAGCAGCGCGTCCTCACGCACAGCGTCGAGCGCGCCTACAAGGGCCACGTGGATGAGCTGCGAGAAGCGCGCGACCGCAGGCTTTCGGCGATCCTGAGAGCGCTCGAGCAGTCACGAACTGAGTAAGACGTCTTTCATTTTCGCTCGGCCCTAACCATGAGAATCGGCACTTTGGTTATGTGCCTGAGCGCCGTCGCCGTGCTGCCGTGCACCACGTCGTCGAGCAGCCGGTGGCCGTGCGTCGCCATCGCGATCAGGTCGCAGTGCTCGCGCACCGCGGCCTCGGCGATCTCCTTGGCCGGGTCGCCCGCGGCGAGCACCGCGTCGGCATCCAGCCCCTCCGCCTCCAACCGCGCGGAGACCTCCTCCAGGTAGGCGCGGTCCTCGCGCATCTCCTCGGACTCCCGCAGATCGAGCTCCTTGATGTTGCGCGCCACCCAGCCATCCGCCACGTGGATGAGCACGAGGCTCGAGCCGAGGCGCCGCGCGAGCGCGCGCACGTGCGCAATGATGGTTTCATCGGCGGGGCTGTGCTCGAGGGGGACGAGGATGCGCGAATACATCACCCGAGCCAGCCGCGGAACGTCTGGGCGAGGAGCCACGCGTTGAGGCCCGCGATCCCCACGGCCACGGTATAGGCCAGCGCCTTCAGCCACGTCGGGTTCACGAACTCGCCCATCTTTGCGCGGTCGGAAGTGAACCGAACCAGCGGGAACACTGCGAACGACAGCTGCAGGCTCAGGATCACCTGGCTCAGGATGAGGAGCTTGGCAGTGCCGCTCTCACCGAAGAAGATAGCGGTGAGCGCGGCGGGCACAATCGCGATCACGCGCGTGATGAGGCGCCGCAGCCAGGGCCGGATCCGGATGTTGAGGAACCCCTCCATCACGATCTGCCCCGCGAGCGTCCCCGTGAGGGTCGAGTTCTGTCCGGACGCGAGCAGGGCGAGGGCGAACACGGCGCTCGCGCCGGCCACGCCGAGCAACGGCGTCAGCAGCTGATAGGCGTCCTGAATCTCGGCGACCTCGGTATGGCCCGAGATGTGGAACGTCGCCGCCGCGACGATCAGGATCGCGGCGTTGATGAAGAGGGCGCACGACAGGGCGATGGTGGAGTCGACGAACGCGTATCGCACCGCCATCCGCCTCCCCGCCGGCGTCTCCTCGTAGCGCCGGGTCTGCACGACGGACGAATGCAGGTAGAGGTTGTGCGGCATCACCGTCGCGCCGAGGATGCCGATCGCGATGTACAGCTTGTCGCCGTCCGCCAGGATCGAGGAGCTCGGGACGAAGCCCGCGGCGACCGCCGCCAGATCGGGGCGCGCGATGATGATCTCGAAGAGGAAGCACCCCGCGATGGTGGCGATCAGTGCCACGACCAGCGCCTCCAGGAGCCGGAAGCCCTTGTGCTGAAGGAACAGGACGAGCAGCACGTCGAGCGCCGTGATCGCGATGCCCCACGGCACCGGGATCCCGAACAACAGGTTCAAGGCGATCGCGGACCCGATGACTTCGGCCAGGTCGCAGGCGGCGATGGCGATCTCACAGATCACCCAGAGCGCGATGGACGTGGGCCGGGAGTAGTGGTCGCGGCACGCCTGCGCCAAGTCCCGGCCCGTGACGATGCCGAGCTTCGAGGCGAGTCCCTGGAGCAGGATCGCCATGAGGTTCGAGAGCAGGATCACGCTCAGCAGCGCGTAGCCGAACTTCGAGCCGCCGGCCAGGTCGGTGGCCCAGTTGCCCGGATCCATGTAGCCGACGGCGACGAGGTAGCCGGGACCCGCGAACGCGAGCGCCTTGCGCCACCACGCCCCCTCGCTGACCGGAACGGTGCGATAGACCTCGGCGAGGCTCGGCGCCAGGCGGGGGCGGCGCCACCCCGGCTCCGGCGGCCGCCCGCCCGCCGCGGCTTCAGCGGCTCGCGTGGCCACGTTCTTCCACCGGCACTTCGCGGCACAAGAGCAGCTGCGCGAGCTCCCGCCCGACCACGCGCGGGTCGCCCGAAGGCACGAGCGCGATGGTGGTGGGACCGTTAAACGGCTGCCGCTCGGCCACGGTGAGGAGCACGCCCGGCGTGAGGCCCTGCTCCGCGAAGTAGCGCAGCCGCGCGGCATCCTGCGTCCCCACCTGCCGCAGCTCGAGCTTGCTGCCCAGCCGGGCGTCGGCGAGAGCAACGAGCTCCGCTTCCTCGATCTCGCCCGCGGCAGTCGGGATGGGATCGCCGTGCGGGTCGTACCGCGGGTACCCGAGGGCGCTCGCCATCCGCTCGATCAAATCGTCCGACACCGCGTGCTCGAGCCGCTCGGCCTCGGCGTGCACGCCGCCCCAGTCGTAGCCGAGCCGCTGCGTGAGATACAGCTCGAGGACGCGGTGGCGGCGGATCATCGTGAGCGCGGCGCGCCGCCCCTGGGCCGTGAGCTGCACCCCGCGATACGGCACGTGCTCGATCAGGCCTGTCTCCGACAGCCGCTTCACCATGCCGCTGACCGAGGGCGGGGCCACCTCGAGCATCGCGGCGATGTCGCTCGTCGCAGCAAACCCGCCCTGGCTCGAGAGATGGTAGATCGTCTTGAGATAGTCCTCGACCGACCGCGTGAGGGGGGGGTCAGTGGGTCGCAGCATAGCGTGCATGCCGACTCTCCCTGCCGGAACGGCGCGCCAAAATCAGGTATCAGGAGCGGCGTATGATGCGGCGATGCAATAACTTCGGGTTTACAGTCGGGCGGGAATTAGACTAAACTAATTCATTGATGTTGTCAAGCGAAGATATCGATTTCTAGTCGCTACAACTCGCCGGCCAGGTGGAAAAGCGGCGTCACAATCCGCTCCGTTATGCCCCAGATCGCGTCTTCACCGACCAGGTAGGCGGGGAACGTCCGTTCGACCCCGCCCACGGTGAGAGTCACATCCCGGCGCACGCCGGGCGCTGAGAGCTGCGCGAGCGGCAGCCAGAAGGCGCGCTGGACCTCCTCGCCCGGCGCGAGCGCCGGCCGGCGCGGCAGCGCGAACACGAACGGTCGCACTACGACGGGGGGCATAGTGGGCGTGCGCGGATACAGGTCGTCGAGCACACCGAGGCGCTCGGCGGACGCGAGGTCGACCCCCGTTTCCTCGCGTGTCTCGCGGATCGCGGTCGTGAGCAGATCGGGGTCGGCGGGATCGCGGCGGCCGCCCGGCAGCGCCACCTGCCCCGACCACGGATCGTCCGCGCGCTCCGCGCGGCGGATGAACAGGGCCTCTAGCCCGTTGCTGTCCTCGACGAGGATGAGCGCGACGGCCGCCGGGCGCGCCCCGGGCGCGTCGGCACGCTGGGGACGATGGTCCCGCAGCGCACGGCGCACCGTCGCGAGCGTGATCACGCGGTCCTCACCCCCTGACCCCCTCTCCACATTGTGGAGAGCGGGAACGGCAGTGAAGTTCCGTTGATCATTGTGCTCGGAAATAAAACCGTGCGATCAATCGGAAGCCATGTCTGGATGGCGGTCGGCCTCGCGGCGGGGCTCGCCCTGGGCCTCGCCGCCACCACGACGCAAGCGCCCCTGCTCCTCGCGCTGGCCGGCACGTGGCTGCGCCCGGTGGGCACGCTGTTCTTGAACCTGCTCTCGATGGTGGTGATCCCGCTCGTCGCGACCGCGCTGTTCGCGGGCGTCGCCGGCCTCGGCGACCTGCGGCGCGTGGGCCGGCTCGGCGCGCGCACGCTCGGCTTCTTCTGGAGCACGACCCTCGCGGCGATTCTCATCGGGTTCGTGGCCGCGGCGCTGTTCCTCCCGCTGGCATCCATCACTCCCGACCAGCAGACCGCGCTGCGCCACGCCGCTGCAACCGACTCCGGCTTCGTGCGTCACGCCGCCGAGCAGATCCCCACGGGGGCGCGCTTCATCGTGGAGCTGATCCCCGCGAACCCGGTGCGGGCGGCGGTGGAGGGGAACCTGCTCCCGCTCATCGTATTCACCACGATCTTCGCTGTGGCGGCGGCCGCGCTCCCCGACGAGAAACGACGCACCCTCACCGATCTCGCCGAGGTGGCGACGCAGGCGTTGATCCGCATCGTACAATGGGTGCTGTTGCTCGCGCCGCTCGGCATCCTGGCGCTCGTCGCTGGCGCGGTGGCCCAGTTCGGATGGGCGCTCGTCAAGACGATGGCGGTGTTCGTGCTGGCGGTGATCGCGGGGCTGGCGTTGTTCATCGCCCTCGTGTACCTGCCCGCGGTGGCGTTCGTGGCCCGCCTGCGCCTGTGGCGCTTCCTGCGGGCGGCTCGCGCTTCGCTGCTGATGGCCTTCTCGACCACCTCCTCGCTCGCGAGCCTCCCCGTGATGCTCGACGCGGCGGAGAACGACCTGCGCATCTCGCGCACGGTCGGGAGCTTCGTGCTCCCCCTGGGAGCGAGCATCGGCCGGGCGGGGAGCGCGCTGTTCCAAGCGGTGGCCCTGGTGTTCGTGGCCCGGCTGTACGGCGCCGCGCTCGGGCTCGGCGACCTGTTCCAAGCGGGGGCCGCCGTGTTTCTCACGTCGCTCACCGTGGCGAGCGTGCCGTCGGCGAGCATCGTGAGCCTCGCACCGGCATTCGCGAGCACCGGGCTCCCGCTGGCGGGGCTCACGCTGCTCCTCGGCCTCGACCGTGTCCCCGACATGTTCCGCACCATGACCAATGTCATGGGGACCCTGACGGGCGCCGTCGTGACCGCCGCCCTCGAAGGGGAAAAGCTCGAGTGACGTGGCTCATCCCCACGGGGTACGCCCTGTTCCTCGGGCTGCTGGTCTACCGCTACGTCTCCCGCCGCCCCCGTCTCGGCGAGTACGAGCCCCAGACGCGCGGGCCGCTCGTCTCGGTGATCATCCCGGCGCGCGACGAGGGCGGGAACATCGCAGCGTGCGTGCGCTCCGTCCTCGCGACGGCGTACCGGCCCGTCGAAGTGATCGTCGTAGACGACCGCTCGAGCGACGCCACGGCGGAGATCGTGGAGCGTCTGGCACGCGCGCCCCCCCCCGAGGCGGCGGGCCGGCTGCGCCTGGTGCGCGGGGCGGACCTCCCGGGCGGGTGGTTCGGCAAGCCGTGGGCGATCGTCCAGGGCCACCGGGTCGCGCGAGGCGACCTGCTCCTCTTCACCGATGCCGACACCCGGCACCATCCCGAGCTGCTCCCGCGTACGATGCGCGCCCTCGCCCAAGAGCGCGTGCACCTCGTGAGCGTGCTGCCGCGCCAGGAGACGGTGACGTTCTGGGAGCGGCTCGTGCAGCCACACGTCCTCGTGGCACTCGCCTCCCGCGTGGGTGACTTACGGCGCGTCAACCGCACCCGCATCGAGTGGGACGCGATTGCCAGCGGGGCGTACATCCTCACCACGCGCGCCGCGTACGAGCAGGTCGGAACCCACGAAGCCGTGAAGCAGAGCGTCGCCGAGGACGTGGCGCTCGCCCAGCGCTACGTGCGACAGCGTCTCGACATCTTCCTGACACACGGCCCGCAGTACATGAGCGTCCGCATGTACCAGAGCCTCGCCGGGATCATCGAAGGGTGGTCGAAGAATCTGGCGTTGGGCGTCCCCTTGATGGTCCCGCCGATCCGGCTGCTGCGGCTCGCTGCGCCCTACCTGATGTGGCTGCCGGCGCTGGTGTGGATCGTCCCGCCGGTGCTGTGGGTGTGGTTCAGGTGGGCATGGGCGGCAGTTACGACCACGATCTCACTCGTCATCTGGCTCGCGGTGTACCGGGCGGAGGGTGCACCCGTGGGGTACGCGCTGCTCTACCCGCTCGGCGCAGGGATGGTGGCGTACATCATGATCCGATCCGCCCTGCGGGGGAGCAGGAAGGTCGAATGGCGCGGCAGGGTGTACGGCCCCTGAGCTGCGCGCAGGCTTCTTAGAAGTAGATCGTCGTCACGAACCTCACCGCGGGCGCGTTCCCCTGGTAGCTCCAGAGGACCTGGCGTCCCGTGGAGGACCTGCTCACGGAGCGAGCGTACGTAAAGCTTGCTCCCGCCGTTCCCCCGACACTCAGCTTCGATCCCACGAGGACCGCCGCTCCGATCTCGCCGAACGCTCCGGCGCTCCAGCCATTAGTGCTTCCCCCGCCGCCGAAGCCCGACCCTGCGGAGTGGCGGAAGCCGCCGAGCACGCCGAGGGTTTGGAAGGTGACGACGCGTCCGCTGCGGGCCCGATAGAACCGCCTCCCCAGGCGCAGCGTGACGGTAGCGTGCGACGAGTACGACGACAGCGTGGTGTCGGTCGGAGACGTGGCGTGGATCGTGCTGTGCTGGTGGCCGCCGTCCACTGCCAAGTCCACGAGCCACGCACGCGCCGGTCCCGTGAACTTGAGCAGCCCCAGGGTCGCGAGATTGAGCCCGCCCCCGAACTGCATCGCCCATTGGCCGCTCCGGAATGGGGTCGTGTCGGGGGGGGGCGGGGGGGGCGGGGGGGGCGCCGGTTCCTGCGCAGCAGCGGTGGCGGCGAAGAGTGTGGCGGCGAGCGTGGAGCGAACGCAGAACACAAACGGCCTCCCGTGAAGGTGAGGCCGTTGACTATTCACTGGGTCCTGGGAACCGCCAGGCGTGCCTCAAAACTCCCCTGCCACCCGCCCCGCGAGCAGCAGCCCGACCGTCACGCTCGCGACTGCCGAGCCCACGTGTAGCACCGTCGCCCAGCGCGCTCCGCGGCCCGACGCCAGCCGCACGACGCCAGCGAGCGAAACCGATACCAGCAGCATGCCGAGCATCGTACCCGCCGCGAACGCGAGGAAGTAGGCGAGCTGAGCGGCGCGCGTGGGCGCCGCGGCGACGAGCAGCACGAGGATCGCGGCGCTCCCGGCGAGCCCGTGCAGCACTCCGAACCCGAGCGAACGGCGCGCGTCGCCGCGGGGGTGGACGTGCCGATGCGCGGGACCGTGAGCGTGGCTGTGCAAATGGAGGTGCGGCCCCGCAGCGTGCGTGTGGACGTGCAGGTGCCAGCGCCCGCGCGCGTAGCGCACGATCACCGACCCGCCCAGGCCGATGAGCAGCAACGCGACGAGAAAGTCCGCCGCCGGCCAGAGCCGCGGGGGCAGCTGCAGCCCGGCCGCCATGATCGCGAGCACCACGAGTCCCACGCTCACGGCGTGGCCGACCGCCCACGCCAGGCCCAAGCGGCACGCGTCGAGCAGGCTGCCCTGGCGAGTGGCGAGGGTCGAGACCGCGGCCAGGTGGTCCGGCTCGAACGCGTGGCGCAAGCCCAACAGCAGGCCAAGGCCTGCGAGGCCGAAGACACTGGGCGTCATGACCGCAGAAAGGTACGCGGTTCTTCGTGAAGCAACAGTGAACCGCGTCCGACCGCGCGCCCGACGCCCTTACGGCTGCTGCGTGGCGGGTTGAACCACGTCGATCTTCCCGAAGAGGCCGTGGCTCTCGTCGCCGGGACCGGCCGCGAAGAAGAGCGTGGTCGTGGGACCGGCCGCCGCGCCGTTCCCGAACGCGATGGCCCAGAGGCCGTCGATCTGAATCGGCTTCTGGTCCTCCCCCTTCAAGTAGCCGCGATGCTCGAAATGGCCGTTGGCCAGTATTTCATAGGCGTGGATCTGACCGTCGCCGAAGTTGCCGACGAGCAGATGGCCGCTGAACTTCCCGAAGTCTGCGGGTGCGAGCGCCAGCCCCCACGGCGCGTTCAGCTGACCCCTCGTCGCGACCCGGCCCAAGAACGTTCCGTCCGTGGCGAACCGGCTCACGAAGCCGAGGCCCTGGCCGCCGATCTCGTCCTCCGCAGCCTCGTCCTGCTCCGCGTACGCGACGAAAATCTGGACCTGGTCGCCGATCCTGAGCGCTTGAATCCCGAAGGGCGCGAATCCCTTCTGGAGATCCGGGTCGACGAACCCGGCGGGGCTCGTGACCGGCGTGAGGTTGCCGTCGAACACGGCGACGCGGCCGTTGTGGAAATCGGTCGCATAGAGGAAGTTGCCGGAAGCCGTGAGCGCGACGGCGAGACCCTTGTAGATGGCGCCCGCGGAGGAGTTGTCGACCATCACGAGCGACTGGCCGGCGGGCGCAACGGCCGGGTTCCAGCCCCGGATGCGGCCGTCCTCGCTCGCGAAGATGAACCGCGCGGGACCTGCCGCGGGCCCGTTGCGGACGACAAAGCTCGTGCTGCCGTTGAAGACGATGCCGGTCGGCCCGCCGGCGACCGCGACGACGAGCGCGCGCGGAACGCCGTCGCCGCCGTACAGCTTGGCGAGATCCGTTCCGTTGCTCGAGACCCACCACGGACTGGTCGGGCTGGCGGTGATGCCCCAGCCGTTCACGAGGTTGGGGTCGACCAAGTCCGGCCCGAAAGCCGCGTCGTCGGCCACCAGATTGTGCTGCCGGTAAAACTGCCCCGTCGCCGGCGGGGCCGCAGCCGTCCAGAGCGAAAGCGCAATCGCCAGGGTGCCCTTGCGCATGTTGTCCTCCTGAGTGGGCCTTCTCACGTACCCTCCGGAACCGGGCGCGTCAAGGCGACAAAAAGGGCTGCATCTTGTTACAACCTTTTCGGGCCTAAGCCCTATCAGATGGGGCACATGGAGCTCACCACTCCCGGGGTGGCGACACTGCGCAGAGATCCGGACCAGGCGGCGAGGGATGCGGAAACGGCCGACGTGGCGCTCGCCGCCTCCGGCGACGGCCGCGCCTTCGAGCGACTGTACCGGGCGCACGTGGCCAGGGTCTCGAGCCTCGCGCGACGCATGATCGGTCCGGACCACGCCGACGACATCACGCAGGATGTGTTCGTCCGCGCGTGGAGCAAGCTGGCGAGCTTCCGCGGCGAGGCGGCGTTCGGGACCTGGCTCCACCGGCTGGCGGTGAACGTGATCCTGGCGCGCCGCACCAGCCTCGGCACCGAGCGCGCCCGCTACGACACCGGGGAGGACACGCTGGAAGTGGTCCCGAGCCGGCCGCGCGCGGTGGAGCTTTCCCTCGACTTCGAGGAGGCCATCAGCCGGTTACCCGACGGCGCGCGGCAGGTGTTCGTGCTGCACGACGTCGAGGGCTACCGGCACGAAGAGATCGCCGCCATGCTGGGGATCGTGCCGGGGACGTCGAAGTCGCAGTTGCATCACGCGCGCATGGCGCTGCGCCAGCATCTCGAGCGCTGAAGGAGTGGAACGATGAGAGACCAGTGGACAGAGCGACTGAGCGAGTATCTGGACGACGAGCTGGGCGCGGCGGAGCGCACGGCGCTCGACGCGCATCTCGCGTCCTGCGCTGAATGCCGGGCGACCTTGGACGAGCTGCGCCGCGTGGTGGCCCGCGCCGCGGCGCTCGACGACCGGCCGCCGGCGGCGGATCTCTGGCCCGATGTCGCGACGCGCATCGGCCTTGCACCAGGTCCGGACGCGCACGCGGTGGTGAGTCTGCCGGGGGGGGGGCGGCGCCCGCGGCGCCGCGTCTCGTTCACGGTGCCACAGCTCGCCGCGGCCACGATCGCGCTGGTGGTGCTGTCGGGGACCGCGGCGACCGTGCTGCTGCGGTCACCGCGCACTCCGCCGCCGGCGGCCGACCTGACGCGCGCACCGACCGCGATCCTGTTGAACACCGAGACGCGCGAGCCCGATCGGCGCTACGACACGGCGGTGGCAGACCTGCAACGGACGCTGGCGCAAAACCGCGGCCGGCTCGACACCACCACCGTGCGCGTGATCGAGAAGAACCTGAGAATCATCGACCGGGCTATCCGGGACGCGCAAAGCGCGCTTGCGGCGGATCCGGGCAACTCGTATCTGAATCTGCACCTCGCCCAAGAGCGGCGGCGGAAACTGGAGCTCCTGCGGCAGGCGGCGGTACTCGCCGGCGCGCGGAGCTAGGAGGATACAGCGGCATGCTCACGACGCTCACGACCTTGGCGGCCCTCGCGCTCGCGCCGGCGCCCGCGCAGCAGACCGACACGACGCTGCCGGTGCGGGCCGGCGCCCGCCTCGAGGTGAACAACTTCGGGGGGGAGATCGCCGTCAAGACGTGGACCCGGAGCGCGGTGCGCATCGCGGCGAGCCACGCCAGCCGGGACCGCATCCTCATCAGCGCATCCGACCAGTTCGTCCGCGTGAAATCCGAGGGGCCGCGGGGTCCGGCGCAGATGGTCGACTACACCATCACCGTCCCGGGGTGGATGGCCTTGAACCTTTCGGGCGTCTACACGGACATCAAGGTCGACGGCGCGCAGAACGAGGTCACCGCCGAGACGGTCCAGGGCGAGGTGACGGTGCTGGGCGGGTCGGGCAACGTCTCGCTCAAGTCGGTTCAGGGGGCCGTGACACTCGAGAAGGCGCGGGGCCGTATCGATCTCAACACCGTGAACGAAGAGATCAGAGCCACCGACATCTCGGGTGACCTCTCCGCCGAGACCGTGAACGGAGACATCACGCTGCTGCAAGTCGAGTCGGCGAACGCCGAGGCCACGACGGTCAACGGCGACATCACGTACGACGGCACGATCAAAGACGGCGGCCGCTACCGCTTCTCGACGCACGACGGAGGCCTGCGGATCTCGGTCCCCGAGAAGGCGGGCGTGTCGGTCTCGGTGTCGACGTTCAACGGTGATTTCAGCGCCTGCTTCCCCGTGCAGCTGACGGGGAAGACGAAGCACCGGTTCAGCTTCACCATCGGCTCGGGGAGCGCCCGGCTCGAGGTCGAATCGTTCGACGGCGACATCAAGCTCTGCCGCCCCGGGCACGTGAGCAAGGACGACGAGAAGGAGGAAAAGTGACCATGCGCGTGACCACGCTGGTGCTGCTCACGGGGGGCCTGGCCCTCCCCGCTCGGCATGCCGCGGCGCAGGCGGAGTTCCACTGGAAGGGAACGATCGCCGCCGGGAAGGCGATCGAGATCAAGGGCGTGAACGGCGACGTACGCGCGGTGGCGGGCTCGGGCGACGTCGAGGTCACGGCGGTGAAGCACGCGCGCCGGAGCGACCCCGACGAGGTGAAGATCGCGGTGGTGGAGCACGCCGACGGCGTCACGATCTGCGCGGTGTACCCGAGCGACGGCCGCCGCGAGAACACGTGCGAGCCGGGCGACGGCGGGCACATGAGCACCCACGACAACGACGTGCAAGTGGACTTCACCGTGCGGGTTCCGGCGGGCGTCCGCTTCCGCGGCAGGACGGTGAACGGCGCGGTCGAGGCCGCGAATCTCACGAGCGACGTGGACGTGAGCACCGTGAACGGCGGCATCCGCGTCTCCACGTCGGGCTACGCGGAGGCGCACACCGTGAACGGCTCGATCGTCGCCGCGCTGGGCCGCTCCAACTGGAGCGACGCGATCGAGTTCAGCACGGTCAACGGCGGGATCACGCTCGACCTGCCGGCAGGCCTCTCGACCGAGGTCCGCGCCTCGACCGTGAACGGCGACATCGAGACGGACTTCCCGCTCACGGTGACGGGGCGGCTGGGCCCGCGCAGTCTGCGCGGCACCATCGGCAGCGGCGGGCGGCAGCT
>WNGG01006087.1_pt1 | contig 13409 bp, 14 predicted proteins | sample 5400661 | NCBI WGS metagenome assembly WNGG01 (sample SAMN13153372, study PRJNA577476) | soil metagenome | isolation source: 100 cm soil or saprolite under Garry oak tree replicate 1 | place: USA:California | collected 2016-06-15
CGGCCAGTTCCTGCTCGGCGAGGCGCCGGAGGTGCGGGGGTTCTTCGTCGGCGCCGGATTCAACTCGGCCGGCATCGCGAGCGCGGGCGGCGCCGGTCGCGCCCTGGCCGAGTGGATCGTCGAGGGGCGCCCGACGGCGGACCTCTGGCCGGTGGACATCCGGCGCTTCGCGCGGATCCACGGCAACGAGCGCTGGCTCGCCGAGCGCTCACGCGAGACGCCGGGGCTGCACTACCGCATGGCGTGGCCGAACCGCGAGTACGAGACCGGGCGGGGCCTACGACACTCGCCGCTCTACGCGCGGCTCGCCGCGCGGGGCGCTTGCTTCGGAGCCAAGATGGGGTGGGAACGCGCCCTCTGGTTCGCGCCGGCCGGCGTCGAGCCGAGGCTCGAGTACGGGTGGGGACGCCAGTCCTGGTTCCCGCACGCCGCGGCCGAGCACCACGCGGCACGCGAGCGTGTCGCCGTCTTCGATCAGAGCTCGTTCTCGAAGTTCCTCGTCACGGGCCCCGACGCGGAGGCCGCGCTGCAGCGACTCTGCGCCGGCGACGTCGCGGTCGCGCCGGGGCGGGTCGTGTACACGCCCATGCTCAACGCCCGCGGCGGCTACGAGACCGACCTGACCGTCACGCGGCTCGGCGCCGACGCGTTCTTCATCGTGACGGGGACGGCCCAGACCACGCGCGACGCCGATTGGATCACCCGGCAGCTGCCGGAGGGGGCGCGTGTCGCGCTCGTCGACGTCACCGCGGCGTGGACGGTCCTCTCCGTGATGGGGCCGTGGTCGCGCGCGCTCCTTTCCCGTCTGACGGACGCGGATCTGTCGACCCCGGCGTTTCCTTTCGCGACCTCGCGGGAAATCGGGCTCGGGCTGTTCACGGTGCGCGCCACGCGCCTCACCTACGTCGGCGAGCTGGGCTGGGAGCTGTACGTGCCCGTCGAGTGCGCGACGGGCGTGTACGACGCGCTCGCGGAGGCGGGCGGGGACCTCGGGCTCGCCAACGCCGGCTACTACGCGCTCGACTCGCTCCGTATGGAGAAAGGCTACCGGGCGTGGGGGCGGGACCTGACGCCCGACGACACGCCCCTCGAGGCCGGGCTCGGATTCGCCGTGAGCTGGGACAAGCCCGTGCCGTGGCTGGGCCACGAGGCGCTCGCGGAGCAGCGCGCGCGGGGAGTCGCCAAGCGCCAGGCGATCTTCACCCTCGACGACCCGGAGCCACTGCCGCTCGGCGACGAGCCGATCCACCGGAACGGAGCATGCGTCGGCGCTGTGACCTCGGCGTCGTACGGTCACACGCTGGGGAGAGGCGTGGCGCTCGGCTGGGTGCGGGCGCGGGCGCCCGTGGACGACGCGTTCCTCCGCGACGGCCGCTACGAGATCGAGATCGCCGGGGAGCGCTTCGCCGCGACGCTCCACACGCGGTCGCCGTACGATCCGACGAACTCGCGCGTCCGCGCCTGAGTGCGCGTGATAGGGTGAGGCCGTGACCGCCGAGCGCGAATGGATCCTCTTGAACCCCGGCCCGGCGAACACGACGCCCGCCGTCCGCCAGGCCCTCGTGATGCCGGACCCGTGCCATCGCGAGCCCGAGTGCTTCGAGATGCTGCGCCGCTGCCGTGCCGGGCTCGTGCGTCTGGCCGAGGCCGGCCCGGAGTTCGCGGCGGTGCTGTTCACGGGCTCGGGCACCGCGGCGGTCGAGGCCGTGATCTGCTCGGCCGTGCCGCGCGCCGGCGCGCTCGTGGTCGTGGCGAACGGCGTGTACGGCGAGCGGATGCTCAAGATCGCGCGCGCCCACGGGATCGCCGCGCACGCGGTGCCGAGTGACATCTTCACGCCGGGAGATCCCGCGGCCGTCGACGCGGCGCTCGCCGCGCACCCCGAGGCGAGTCACGTGGCCGTCGTCCATCACGAGACGACGACGGGGCTGCTCAATCCCGTCGCCGAGATGGCGCGGGTGGCGGTGCGTCGGGGCCGGCGGGTGATCGTGGACGCGATGAGCTCGCTCTTCGGCGAGCGGCTGGACGTGGCCCAGGACGAGATCGACTGGGTGATGGCGAGCGCCAACAAGTGCCTACAGGGGATTCCGGGCGTGGCGTTCGTCCTCGGGCGGCGGAGCGCGCTGGAGGCGTTGCGGGACGTCCCGTCGCGGTCCGTCTACCTCGACGTGTACGGCCACTTCACCAGCCAGGAGGCGGACAACACGCCCTTCACCCCGGCCGTGCAGGTGCTCCACGCGATGGAGCAGGCGCTGGTGGAGCTCGAGCGCGAGGGGGTGCCGAAGCGCCTCGCGCGCTACGCGGCGAACGCGCGCGTGCTGCGTGAGGGCATGGCGCGGCTGGGGTTCGAGATCCTGGTCGCGCCCGCGGCGCGCTCGAACATCCTGACGACCTTCCGGCTGCTGCCCGGCCTCGCGTACGACCCGCTCCACGACGCGATGAAGCGGCGCGCCTACGTGATCTACGCGGGGCAGGGGGACATCCGCACCTACGCGTTCCGCGTCTCCAACATGGGCACGCTGGCGCCGCGCGACATGGAGGGTGTCGTCGCCGCGTTCGCCGCCTGCCTCGAGGAGCTGGGCATCACGGTCGCGGCGCGCCGTTGACCGGGGCGGCGCTCGCCCTCGTCACCGCGGCGGCCCTTCTCCACGCGTCCTGGAACGCGCTCGCGAAGCGCGGGCGCGACCCCGTGGTCTTCCTCTGGTGGACGAACTGTGGCTCGACCCTCATGCTCTTACCGCTCGGCGTCGGCGAGCTCGCGCGCACGGGCTTCCCGGCCGGCGCCGCGCCGTTCGTCGTGGCGACGAGCGCGCTCCACAGCTTCTACTTCTACGCGCTCGGCCGTTCGTACGGTTCCGGCGCGTTCTCGCTCGTCTATCCGGTGGCACGGGGCCTCGGCGTGGCCCTCGTGCCGGTCGTCGCCTTCTTCGTCTTCGACGAGCGACTGTCGCCGGTCGGCGTGCTGGGCGTCGCGCTCGTCGCGGCGGGCATCGTGGCCCTGCATCTCCTGACGGCGCCGCGCGCCGGCGTCGCGGGCCCGGCAGGCTCCGCCACCGCCTGGGCCCTCGCCACGGGGCTCACCATCGCGGCCTATTCGCTCGTGGACAAGGCGGGCGTCCAGCGAATCGGCCCCGTGCCCTACCTGATGCTGATCGAGGCCGGGTGCGTGGTGGGGCTCCTGCCCGCGGTGGTCGCGCGCGCGGGCCTCGTTCGGCGCGAATGGGCGGAGAACCGCGGCGCGATCGTCGCCGTCGCTGCGATGAGCGCCGCGGCCTATGCGCTGGTGCTCTTCGCGTTCCGACTCTCGAAGGCCGGCTACGTCGTCGCCGCGCGAGAGATGTCGATCGTGCTCTCGGCGCTGATCGGGAGTCTGTGGCTGGGCGAGGGGCGCCTGGCACCGCGTCTCACCGGCGCGGCGATCGTTCTGGCGGGTGTCGCCGCGATCGCGCTGGCTCGGTGAGCGCCCGGCCCGGGGATGCTATCATCGCGTCCGACACGCCATCGTGAGCGAACGAGGAGGGCACGCATGACACAGATCGCCGCGCTGATCATCGCGGTCGCGTTTGCCGTCGGAGCCGTCGGGACGCCGCTCGCCTGGGCGCAGGCCAAGGCCCCCGCGGCGAAGACGGAGACCATGAAGCCCGAGCCGAAGAAGGCGCTGATCGACCTCAACAGCGCGTCCGTCGACGAGCTGAAGTCGCTCGACGGGATCGGGGACGCCTACTCGAAGAAGATCGTCGAGGGCCGCCCGTACGCGCGCAAGGACCAGCTGGTGAGCCGGAAGATCGTCCCGCGGGCGACGTACGAAAAGATCAAGGACCAGATCATCGCCAAGCAGAAGTAGCTGTCAGTGCTGGAGCCCCGAGCGTGAGCGGGCCCCTGCGTCGCGTGCAGGGCGAGGTCGCGGACCTCGCGGCAGCGATCGAGCGCGTGTCCGGGGACGTGGCGCTGCACGAGGAGCCGGCGGGCTTCGTCGCCGCGCTCGAGCGCGGCGCGCCAGGCAGTTCGCCCACCGAGTCGCATGGCTGACGCGATCGTCCAGTGGACGATCGCCGAGCTCGGCGTCGCCCTCCGTGCCCGCCGTGTCTCCGCCGTCGAGGTGACGGACGCCTGTCTCGCCCGGATCGGGCGCCTGGATCCCTCGCTCCGCGCGTTCATCACGATCGACGCCGACGGCGCGCGGCGGGCGGCGCGGTCCCTCGACGGGGAACTGGCGGCCGGACGGGCCCGCGGCCCGCTCCACGGCGTGCCGCTCGCCTACAAGGATCTCTGCGCCGTCCCCGGACTGCCGTCGAGCTGCGGAACGAAGACCGCCGAGTATTTCGTGTCGCCCGTCGAGTGCACGGCGGTCGCCCGCCTCGCGCGCGCCGGCGCGATCACGCTCGGCAAGCTGAACATGACCGAGCTCGCCCTCGGTCCCTTCGGCGACAACGCCCACCACGGGGACGCGCAGAATCCGTGGAAGGTCGGCCACTGTGCCGGCGGCTCGTCGTCGGGCTCGGGCGTCGCGTTGGCGGCGCGGCTCGCCTTCGGCGCGCTCGGCTCGGACACCGGCGGTTCGATCCGCCTGCCGGCGGCATGCTGCGGCATCGTCGGGCTCAAGCCGACGTACGGGCGCGTGAGCCGCGCGGGCGCGATGCCGTTGTCGTGGTCGCTCGACCACATCGGCCCGATGGCGCGCACGGTCCGGGACGCCGCCGCGCTGTTCGAGGCCATCGCGGGTCATGACCCGGAGGACGCCACGACGAGCCGGCGCGCCGTCGGCGCGGTCGCGTCCGCTCTGGACGCGGGCGCGGCGGGACTGCGCGTCGGCGTTCCCGAGAACTACTACTTCGACGGCGCGGATCCCGAGGTCGAGCGTGCGGTGCGCGAGGCGGCGCGGGCGCTGGCCCTGCTCGGCGCCGCCGTGCGTGAGGTCCGCCTGCCGGATCCGCGCTCGATGGTGGATGTGTGCACGGCGATCGCCCGAAGCGAGAGCGCGGTGATCCACCGTCGTGTCCTCGTCGACCGGCCGCACGAGCTCCAGCCCGTGGTGCGAGCCCGGCTCGAGACGGGGCTCGCGATCTCCGCCCACGACTATATCCAGGCGCTGCGGCTCCGCTCGCGCCTGACGCGCGCATTCGTCGCCGAGGTCTTCGCCGAGGTGGACGCCCTCGTGCTGCCCTCGATCCCGGAGCCCGCGCCGTCGCTCGAGGCGGCGAAGACCGGATCGGTCGAGGACGTGGTGCGGCGCATGGGGAGGTTCTCGCGCCTGACGCGCCCGTTCAACGGCCTCGGGCTCCCGGCGCTCGCGCTCCCGTGCGGGTTCTCGGCGGACGGACGACCGCTGTCGATGCAGATCGTCGCGCGCCCGTTCGACGAGCCGACCGCGCTGCGGCTCGGCTCGGCCTACGAGCGGGAGGCGGGCTGGGCGGCGCGGCGGCCGCCCGAGGCCTGATGGGGCGCCCCTGGGTCGTCTTCGTCGTCTACTTCACCGCCGTCGTCCTGATCGTCTTCGTGTCGGGACTGGCGCTCCTGACCCTCCGGGCGTGGTCGCCGGACATCTCGGACCGCGACCTGGCGGAGAGTCTGTCGGGGCTCCTCGCGGGTAGTCTGGCCTCGTCCGCGGCGCTCCTCCTCACGGTGATCCTCGCCGAGCGCCCCCTCGAGCCCGCGCGTCTGGGACTCGTCCCCGGTCGCGAGACGGGCCGCGCGCTCGGTGTGATGGTCGTCGGCATGCTGGCGCTCGGCCAGACGCTCGACTCGGCGGCCCAGCTGGTCGGCTTCCGCAACGTCGGCACGATGGTGATGGTCCGGAGGGCCCTGGAAGGAGCGCTCGGCCCCGAGCTCGTCGGCGCGATCCTCGTGATCGGGGTGGTGGCCGGCACGGCGGAGGAGGTCTTCTTCCGCGGCGTGATGCAGCGCAGGCTCCGCTTCTTCTGGCGCCCGTTCCCGGCCATCGTGGTCACGAGCGCCGCGTTCGCCGCGCTCCACGTGGATGCCCACGGCGTGTACGTGATCCTCGCCTTCGCGCTGAGCCTCTACCTCGGCTTCGTCGTCGAGCAGGCACGGAGCACGCTGCCGGCCGTCGTCTGCCACATCGTCAACAACGTCGTCTTCACCCTCCAGGTGGCGCTCGGGTGGTCGGCGCTCTCGGACCGGCTCAACCTCGCGCTCGGGATCGGCGGCACCGCCGTGTTCCTCGGCTGCGTGGCGTGGCTCCGCCGCTCGCCCGTCGCGGGCCCGCCCGCCGGAGCGTGATAGGCTACGGGACGCTCATGTCCACGGAGCTCGTCCGCGAGTTCATCGCGGCGCGCGACGCGCGTCGTCCGCATCGGCCGCCGAGCGAGAGCCGGCCGCTGGCCCTCGACGAGGCGTACCGCTGCCAGGATCGCCTGCGCGAGCAGCTGCTCGCGCGCGGCGCGCGGCTGGCCGGCTGGAAGGCCGGCTTCACGACGTCGGCGGCGCAGGAGGCGAACGGCCTGCCGGAGCCGGCGTCCGCCTTCCTCCTGGCCGGCGACGTCTTTCCGAGCGGCGCCGAGATCCCGGTCGCGCGCTTCGTCGGTCTCGCGGTCGAGGCCGAGATCGCGTTCGTCCTGCGCCGCGACCTCGCCGGGCCCGGCGTCACGGCGGCGCACGCCGCGGCCGCCGTCGAGGGCGCCACGCCGGCGCTCGAGCTGATCGACCGGCGCTATACGGGCAAGCCCACAGGGGCGGACATCGTCGCGGAGGGCGTGTACGCGAACGCGATCGTGCTCGGCGGCGCGCTCACGCCGATCCAGGGGCTGGACCTGGCGCTCGAGGGGCTCGTGTTCGAGCAGTCGGGCGTCGTCGTCGCGACGAACACGGCCGCCGAGGTCATGGGCAATCCGCTGAACTCGCTCGCGTGGATCGCGAACCACCTGGGCCGCCGGGGCCTCGGCCTGCGCGCGGGCGACGTCGCGATGACGGGCTCGGTCTCCAAGGTCCTCACCCCGAAGGCGGGCGACACGGTCCGGGCCACCTGCACACGCCTGGGCGGGGTCGCCGTCCGGTTCGTCTGAGCCACGGGTGCGCCTCCGGGACACGGCGGTCGTCATCACCGGTGCGGGCGGCGGTATCGGCGGCGCGGTCGCGCGCGTCTTCGCGCTGGAGGGAGCGTCGCTGGTCCTGGCCGACGGCGGCGACACGGTCGATGGGACCGCGGCCGCCGTGCGCGCGGCCGGCGCGCGGGCGGTCGCACAGCGTGCGGACGTGCTCAAGAGCCGCGACATGGAGGCGCTCGCGGCGCGCGCCGTCGGCGAGTTCGGGCGGCTCGACGTCCTCGTCACGTGCGCCGGGCTCGGGACGAGCGGACTCCTCCATGAGCAGGACGAGGGCGCCTGGACGCGGGTCGTGGACGTCAATCTCACCGGCACGTATCGCGCGATCCGCGCCGCGCTGCCGCGCATGATGGAGCGGGGCGCCGGCCGCATCGTCACGATCGCCTCGGTGCTCGGGCGGATGGGCGGCTTCGGCTACGTCACCGCGTACGCCGCCTCCAAGCACGGCGTGATCGGGCTCACGCGCGCGCTCGCGGCGGAGCTCGGCTCGCAGGGTTATCCGGGGATCACCGTCAACGCGATCTGCCCCGGGTACGTGCGCGCGGGCATGGGGATCGCCATGCAGTCCACGAAGGCCGGGCCGATGTCGGGCACGGAGATCTTCGACCGGTGGTACAAGCGCCTGGTTCCGCAGCGGCGCATGATCGAGGCCGAGGAGATCGGACACGCCGCGGTGTTCCTCGCGTCCCCCGGGGCGGCGGGGATCACCGGCCAGGCGGTGAACGTCGACGGCGGCTTCGTGATGAGCTGAGTGTGGCAGTGCGAACCGAGGCGGTGCCTCCGACGAGGCGAGCCTGAGTGAGGGGAGACGCGCATGAGCACGGTGCTGTACGAGGTGAAGGATCGGATCGCCACGATCACGCTCAACCGACCCGAGGCGATGAACTCGATCGACCCCGAGACGCAGCACGCGCTCGTGGAGACGTGGACGCGCTTCCGCGACGATCCGGACGCGTGGGTCGCGATCCTCACGGGCGCGGGGGACAAGGCGTTCAGCGCCGGCGCCGACCTCAAGAAGCTCATCCCCGCGGCGTTCGGGCGCAGCGGCGGGAGCGGGCACAACGCGCTCGGCCTCGGCGGCATCACGCGTGGCCTCGAGATCTGGAAGCCGATGATCGCGGCGATCAACGGCCATTGCCTCGCCGGGGGTCTCGAGCAGGCGCTCGCCTGCGACCTTCGTCTCGCGAGCCCCAACGCCACGTTCGGCCTCACGGAGGTCCGCTGGGCCATCATGCCCGGCGCCGGCGGGACGCAGCGGCTGCCGCGCGCGATGCCGCTGGCCAAGGCGCTCGAGATGATCCTGATGGCGAAGGCCCTCACCGCGGAGGAGGCCCTGCGGTACGGGCTCGTGAACGCGGTCGTGCCGCTGCCGGAGCTGCTGTCGACCGCGCGCCAGTGGGCGGCGAAGATCTGCGAGTGCGGCCCGCTCGCCGTGCGCGCGGCGAAGGAGGCGGTGCTCCGCGGACTCTCGCTGCCCCTCTCCGACGGACTCCGGCTCGAGGCCTTCCTCTCGGGAACGCTGCGCGGAACCGAGGACGCGGTCGAGGGGCCCAAGGCATTCGCCGAGAAGCGCAAGCCGGACTTCAAGGCGCGGTAGTGGCGATGACGTTCGCCGAGCTCACCGCGCGCACGCGCGAGCGGCTCGCCGCGCACGCGCGGCGCGTGGTCCCGGACGGGCCGCTCGTCCGGGCGGCGGTGCTCGTGCCGCTCGTGGATCGCGGCGAGCCCTGCCTGGTCTTCACGAAGCGGACCGAGCTCGTGTCGTCGCACAAGGGTCAGATCTCGTTTCCGGGCGGACGCGTCGAGGACGGCGACGCGGGGCTGCTCGAGGCCGCGCTCCGGGAGAGCGAGGAGGAGATCGGCCTGCCCGCAGGCGCGGTCGAGCCGCTCGGGGCGCTCGACGACACCGAGACGGTTGCGACGCAGTACGTGATCACGCCGTGGGTCGGCGCCGTGCGCGCTCCCGTCGCGTGGCGCCCGGACGGAGGGGAGATCGAGAGGGTCATCGAGGTGCCGATCGCAGCACTGGCCGATCCGAAGGCATTCCGCGTCGAGCAGCGGAGCCGGGACGGCGTCACGCGGCCCGTCTATTTCTACGCGTGGCGGGGCGAGACGATCTGGGGCGCGACGGCGCGCATCGTCAAGCAGTACCTCGACGTCGTGCTGCCGCCGTGAGCGTCTGGCAGACGCTGCTCACGTCGGTGGAGGACGGCGTCGCGCGCGTCACGCTGAACCGCCCCGAGGTGCGCAACGCGCTCTCGCGCACCCTGCACGAGGAGCTGGGCCGAGCCCTGGCGGAGCGCGAGGCCGATCCGGCCACGCGCGTCGTCGTGCTGGCGGGCGCGGGGGACAGGGCGTTCTGCGCCGGCGCCGACCTCAAGGGCATCGGAGACCGGGGCACGACGCTGGAGGCGCGCGAGTCCTCCGGCGGGCTCGTGCGGATCCTCACCGCGATCACCGCGATGCGCAAGCCCGTGATCGCCCAGGTCCACGGCTGGGCACTCGCGGGGGGTGCGGGCTGGCGGCGGGCTGCGACCTCGTCGTCGCCTCCGACGATGCGGTCTTCGGCCTGCCCGAGATCAAGGTGGGACTGCTGCCGCTCATGGTGATGGCGCCCATCCTGAGGTCGGTCGGGCGCAAGCGCGGCCTGCTCATGGTCCTCTCCGGCGAGAACGTCACCGCCCGCGAGGCCTTCGAGATGGGCCTGGTGAGCCGCGTGGTCGCGCGCGCCGATCTCGAGGGCGAGACCACGGCGCTGGCGCGTCGTCTCGCCGGTTTCAGACCCACCGCGCTGGGCGTTGTGAAGGAAGCCTTCTACACGATCCAGGACATGGAGTACGGCAAGTCCCTCCACTATCTGCGCGAGCTGATCACGCTCGTCGCCCTTTCGGACGACGCTCGGGAGGGCATCGCCGCGTTCTTCGACAAGCGCCCGCCCCGCTGGACGGGGCGCTAGCACGACCTCGACAAACTACGCGAGCGGGAGCGTGACCACCATCGTCGTGCCGAGGCCCGGCTTGCTGTCCGCCTGGATGCGGCCGCCGTGGCGCTTGACGATGCCTTGGCTCACGGAGAGCCCGAGACCGGTGCCGACACCCTCGGGCTTCGTCGTATAGAACGGCTCGAAGATCTTCGGCAGACGATCGGGCGAGATGCCGACGCCCGTGTCGATCACCGAGACCGCGGCCACGGGGCGTCCCTCGTCGTCTTCGCGCGCCTCGGTCTGGATCAGGAGGGTGCCGCCGCGGGGCATCGCGTCCACGGCGTTGGCGACGAGGTTGACGAAGACCTGCGTCAGCTGGTCGCGGTCGGCGGGCACCAGGGGCAGCGTGGGGTCGTAGACGCGCTGGACGTCCACGCCGGCGACCGTCGTCTTGGCGTGCCACAGGTCGATCGCGCGGTCGAGCAAGGGATGGATGGCGACGGGCTCGCGCCGCGGCGCGCGCCGACGGGCGAAGTCGAGGAGCTCGCGGACGATACGCCCCGCGCGGTTCGCCTCCGTGGCGATCGCCTCGGCCCGCTCGGCTTCGTACGAACCCTCGGCGGAGCGCTTCAGCAGGAGGCCGGTATTGCCCAGGATCACCATGAGCGGGTTGTTGATCTCGTGGGCGACCGAGGCGGCGAGCTCGCCGATCGCCGCGAGCTTGGCCGACTGGACGAGCTGCTCCTGGGTGCGCCGCAGCTCGTCCATCTGCGCCTTGAGGTCCTCGTAGAGGCTCGAGTTCGCGAGCGCGATCGCGGCCTGGCCGATCAGCATCTCGAGGAGCTCGATCTCGGCCGAGTCGAAGATCTCACCCGAGAGCTTCTCGCCGAGCGCCAGGACGGCCCGCAGCTCGCCGTTCATGACGAGCGGCACGAGGAGCGCCACGCGATCGTGCTCGAGCCGCTGCAGCGACGCGCGCATGCGCGCGTAGACGGGGGCCTGAAAGCCGGCGTCCTCGACGATCAGGGTGCGTCGGGTCATCCGGAGCCAGAGCGCCACGGCCTCGTCGATCGGCGGCTCCGGCGACGCCTCCCGATCCACGGCGGCCGCGTCGAACCAGCCGACGAACGTGTCGGTCTCGCTGTCGTGGAGGTAGAGGATCGCGTGCATGACGGGGATCCGCGCGACGAGCCCCTCGGTGAGCGTCGTGCCGAGACGGGGGACGTCCAGCAGCGAGGACATCTCCTTGCTCAACGCGACGAGCGCGTCGCTCACGCCGCGGCGCCGCCGGAACATGACGTGCTCGAGCACGGTCTCGAGCCGCCGCAGAAGCGGCAGGGCGATCGTGAGCATGCCGAACAACAAGATCGCGTCGCGCGCGAAGTCGGAGACGCTGCTGGGGTCGGAGGGCGCCCCGGGGCGCGTCGCGAAGATCTGGTCCACGGCCCACAGGCCGACGACCAGGACCGGGGCGAGCGCGACGGACGCGAGCACGTAGAGCATCGAGCGCTTCATGAGGGCGCTGATGTCCACGAGCCGGTAGCGGACGATGGCGATACCCAGCGCCAGCCCGAAGACGGCGTTGGCGGGAATGCCAAGCGGATAGAGCCACTCCCAGCCGAGCGTGAACCGGACGAAGTCGACGAGGCCGCCCGCCACCGAGACGATGCCACCGAGGATCACGAGCAGCGTTCGGTTGCGCTTGAAGCTCGAGGTGAGGGCGCGATGGGCGCGGATGAGGTGGACGAGCCCCAGCACGAGGTAGATCTCGAAGTACGCGACGAATGCGCCGTACAGCGGGCCGCTCGTCGGTGCCCAGCCCCAGACGGTCTCGCGGACGCCGGTGAGGAAGAGCGGCGTCGGGCTCAGCGCGATAAAGACGACGCAGAGCGCCCACGCGGCCGTCAGGTCCGCGCGGCGCCGGGGCTGGTCGAGGAAGGCGAGAACGTAGTGGTAGAAGAGCGCGGGGATCGGGATGACGCCCAGGTGGAGGAATTGCTCCCACGCCGTCGCCTGCCAAGGGTCCGTCGTCCAGCGCAGGCCGAGCACGCCGAGATTCCAGACGGCGAGCGCGGCGGCGAGCCAGGCGAAGACGAGGTTGCGGTGGGTCTTCCGACCGGGCAGCAGCGCGCTGCCCAGAAGGACGAGATTCAGCCCCAGCGCCGCGAGCGGCAGGAGCTTATGCGCGAGCATCCAGCCGTGGCGGCCAGAACCCCATGTACGGAAACGACTCGCGCGCGCGTTGTGCGCGCAGCTCGTCTTCGAGGATACCGAAGACGAGAATATCCCACCGGCGGCCGTCCCAGTGACGGGTCTGGCGGAGCACGCCCTCCTCGCGGAAGCCGTTGCGCCGCAGGGCGTTGGCACTCAGCACGTTATAGCCGTAGACTTTCGCCTCGATCCGATTGAGCTCGAGCGCGTCCATGGCGTACGCGAGCAGCAGGCGCGAGGCTTCCACGCCCCAACCGGCGCGCGCCGAGCGGTAGTCGGCGACGGCGGTCTCGAGAAACGCAAAGCGCTCGACGAGGTTGATTCCGTAGAGACGCACGAAGCCGACGGGCGCCGCCTCCGGGTCACGCGGCTGGATCAGCAACGTGAGCCCCGTCGGGTCGTACATCACGCGGGCGACGACGTCGGGATGGTACGGCCCCAGGTGACGACAGAGGTAGAGGAGGTGACTGCCGACCATCTGATCGAGTGTCGCGTCGGCCGCCCAGCGCTCGAAGAGGCCGAGGTCCTCCCACCGTGGATGGCGCAGGCCGATCCGCCGCGTCGCCGCGGCGAAGACGGGAGCGTCGGGCCGCTCGTCGTCGGCCACCATGAGCGCCGGGACCGAAAGCGCGGGCAGGTCGAGCGGCACGTCGTCGAGGAGGCCCGCGTTGAGGAGGGCACGGTGGACCGACGCGCTCGGCTGCACGAGGACCCGCACGCCGAGCGCGTCCGCGCGCCGCACCGCCTGGAGCAGGGCGGCGAGACCCACGACGTCCACGGCGCGCACGTCCTCCAGATTGAGCGTGAGCCTGAACGGCGACTCGACGAGGCGCTCGGCGATCTCGGCGCAGGCGTACGCGGCGGTTTCACCGGTCAAGGGATCGGCCACCCGGACCGGACTCTCGATGAGACGCAGGGCGGTCGCCATGGTTATGCGTTCCGGAACTGCAAGCAGAGCACCAACCTCCTGGACCTCAACCAACGCATTGTCCACACAGACTAACCGATTGATTTACCGAGCGCTGGGTATTTGGTTGGTCCCAGGTTATCCACAGGCCGGAACGTTCCGTCGGGACAATCTGCGCCGCCGCTGGACAGGGGGGCACCCCGGAACTTGACTCTCATTGGTCGGACCGAGACCTCACGGGGACCACAGGTAGAGGAACTTGGGGCCGGTACCCATCAGCGCCGAGAGCTGGGCGACCGTCGCGTCC
>WNGG01015191.1_pt1 | contig 13409 bp, 12 predicted proteins | sample 5400661 | NCBI WGS metagenome assembly WNGG01 (sample SAMN13153372, study PRJNA577476) | soil metagenome | isolation source: 100 cm soil or saprolite under Garry oak tree replicate 1 | place: USA:California | collected 2016-06-15
GATCTGACAGCCGCGACCATGCTGTCGATCGCTGCGGTCGGGCCGAGACTCCGACCGAGCGCGCTCATCCCGCTCGCCTTGTTGGCGCAGCTTGTCATCGGGACCATCGTGCTCGACCCCCTTCGAGTGGTGCCAGGTCGCGTCCCGACCACGGGTGCGTGGTTGGACCAGCTCCGCGGAGGCACAATCGCTCTCGCGTTCCAAGCGGACGGCCGCTACCTGGTGGAAGATTCGGGATTGCTTGTGAGGAATGGGATCCCGCCTGTCGTGGACGATCTCTTCCTGTGGTCGCGTCTCGTGGAGCGGGGGATCATCGATGCGGACCCCATCGTTAACCAAGTCCGGGAGGGGCGCATCGATACCGTGATCGCCCAAACCGATCTCGAGCATCTCGATGCGGCCCCCGGCTTCGAGCGCCAGCGGTGGGCAGGGGTCCTCGTGCAGGCGGTGCTGGACCGTTACCGGCTGACGAATCACATCGGCGAGCTTTGGATCTACGCGCGGCGCTGACCACTTACACTGACATCAATCGATGGATCCACTTCAGATCACCCAGATCGTCATCGCCATCGCGGTGGCGAGCGCAATCCTGCTGCAGGCGCGCGGCACGGGACTTTCGTCCACGTTCGGTGGGGAATCGACTGCCTACCGGAGCCGCCGCGGGCTTGAGCGAACGCTGTTCCGGATCACGGTGATCCTGATCATCGTTTTCGTCGCCATCTCGCTCTACGGCGCGCGGCAGGCGACCACCGGCTAGGTGACGGGACGCGACAAGTTCATCGTTGTCGCTCTCATCGGCCTGATGGTCGTCGCGAGCGTCGCGGCGATCGGAGCGGACCAGAACCCGGCGAGCGGCGATCCGGCCTACGGCGGCACTTACGTCGAGGGGGTCGCCGGCGTGCCGCAATATCTCAACCCGGTCATCGCCGCGACCGACGTCGATGAGGACGTCTCACGCCTCGCTTTCAGCGGGCTGACGCGCTACGACCAGACCGGGGCGATCGTCCCCGACCTCGCCTCGGCATTCCACACCGAGAGCGATGGGCGCATTTGGACCTTCGACATCCGCGAGGACGCCACATGGCACGACGGCCAACCGGTAACGGCGGACGACGTCGTGTTCACGGTCAAGCTCCTCCAGGACCGCGGCTACGTGGGCCCGTACAGCGACGCCTTCCGCGGCGTCACGGTGGACCGCATCGCGCCCCGCACCGTCCGCTTCAGCCTCCCCGATGTGTACGGGCCATTCGCCGACAGCACCACCGTTCCGCTCCTCCCGTCCCACCTCCTCGGCAACGTGCCGTATGCCGAGCTCTCGCGGCAGCCGTTCAACGCAAGTCCGATCGGCACCGGACCGTTCCGGGTGAGCGAGATCGACGCGCGGCAGATCGTTCTTTTGAGAAACGACGACTTCTATCGCACGCGCCCCGCACGCGCCAGGCCCTATCTCGACAAGGTCATCCTTCGCTTCTATCCGGATTCGACCGAGGCGTTGCTCGCGCTCTCTCGCGGGGAGATCGACGGCGTCGGCGGGCTCTCCAGCGAGGACGCCGAGCGCGCGCGGTCCCTCAAAGGGGCCGTCCTGTACAGCCTTCCGACCGACAACTTCGTTTCCCTGTTCTTGAACGTCCGTCCCGACAGGGTCGTCTTCCGCGATCGCGTGGTCCGACAGGCTATCGCGACGGCGATCGACCGAGGCCGCGTCTTGCGCCTCGCGGCGGACGGACGCGGGACCGTGGCCGATGAGTTCGTACCCTCCGGCTCCTGGGCCTACGTGAAGGACGTCACGAAATACACGTTCTCCACCGAAGATGCAAACGCCTTGCTCGATCAGGCCGATTGGAAGGACCACGACGGGGACGGGATCCGCGACAAGGGTGGGCAGAAGCTCGCGTTCTCGATCTCGACGTCGGACGAGCCGGCACGCATGGCGGCCGCGACGGAGATCCAGCGCGATCTGAACGCGGTCGGGATGAGCGTCACGGTGAAATCGATGCCGTTCGGTCAGCTCGTCGACAGCGTCGCGCGCCAACGGACGTTTGACGCGCTTCTCGTGGAGATCGCCGTGTCCGGGGACCCCGACCCCTACACGTTCTTCCATTCGACGGAGGTCACCGACCCGGGACACAACTTCTCGGGGTTCTCCACCCTGCCGATCGATAGGAACCTCGAGGCCGCGCGCCGGACGTTCGACGAGGCCGCTCGCCGTGAGCTCTACGCGCCCGTGTTCCAGGCGATCTCGAAAGAGGTCCCGGTCGTGTTCCTGTACTTCAGCGACTATCTCTACGCGCAGAGCCGCCAGGTGCAGGGGCTGCGCATCGCTCCGCTGACGGACCCACGCGAACGTTTTTGGAATATTGAAGACTGGTACGTGCGAACGTCGCCCAAGCGATGACGCCTTGTCGTCATTTTTGACGACAGCATTGGCGTAATTTCATGGCTTCACACGACGTCCGACTTATGCGTAGATGCGCATGTGGGAAAAGACTGGGCGAAGGGACTGACTGCGGCAACGGATCCTCGTGTCGCGAAGGCGGCTGCGGCGCACCGCGGGAAGGTCTACCAGCGCCGGACGCCATTTCAGGAATGTCGGTGGCGATTCGCCGGCCGCACGACGCTTCCGCTCGCATGGTCCGACGATATGGCCTACATCGTGGGGCTTACGGCGACGGACGGCTGCCTCATCACTGGAAGACGGGTGATCAACTTCAAGTCCGAGGATCGCCAGCTGGTCGAGACCTATCTAAGCGTGCTCGGCCGCACCAATCGCATCCGCAGAGAGAAAACCCATACGCCGGATGGAGTGGTCTTTACGACCCAGTTTGCGGACTCGCGGTTGTACGAATGGTTTCGCTCGACCGGCCTGACGCCACGAAAGAGCCTGACACTTGGCTCGATCCGCGCACCGTCGCAGTTCATCATCCCGCTCGCCCGAGGGTTGATGGATGGTGACGGAAGCATCGCCAACTTCGTCCACGCGCCAACGGTCATGACCTATCCGGCTTACCGCTATGAACGGCTCATTGTGAGCTTCAACTCAGCAAGTAGGGAACACCTCGACTGGCTGCGCGCGCAGCTTTCGGAAGTCATCGGGGAGACCGGAAGTCTTAACGTTCACCGCATCAGAAATCGTCGTGACATGTTTAGGCTTCAATACGGGAAACACGCGAGCATGAGGCTGCTCCGTCTCTTCTACGCCGATCCAACCGCACCTCGGCTAATCCGCAAGTGGCACATTTGGAACGCATACGTCGAGCGAAATTCGGACGCCGACGGCCAAAGCGATTGCTAGAATTCGTGATCTCGCCGAAGTGGTGAAACGGTAAACACAGCAGCTCCAGGGGCTGCCGCCTGCAAGGGCTTGGGGGTTCGATTCCCCCCTTCGGCACCGCCAATCCTCCATCGCGCCGAATCCGTACCATCGCCACGATGCGTCGCACAGCCGATGTCGTCATCGTTGGTGGCGGGATCATCGGCGCCTCCATCGCGTACCACCTCACGAAGAAGGGTGTGCGCGACGTCCTCGTTCTCGAACGCGACCGCCTCGGGTCCGGATCGACGGGCAAGAATGCCGGCGGCATTCGTCTCCAGTTCTCGAGCGAGATCAACGTTCGGCTCTCGCAGCGCTCGCTCCCGCACATCGAACGGTTCGCCGAAGAGATCGGGACCGACCCGCATTTCCATCAGGTCGGCTATCTCTTTCTCATCACAGAGGACCGCGATGTCGCCGCATTCGAGCGTTCGCTCGCGGTGTGGTCGCGCTTAGGCGTCCCCGCCCGCCGCGTGACGGCGGGTGAAGCGCAAGCGTTGTTCAAACACGCACGCACCGACGACGTCCGGTTCGGCACCTTCTGCGCGAAAGACGGCTACGCCGATCCTTCCAGCATGCTGAACGGTTACGTCGCGCGCGCACGCGAAGCCGGGGTCACGTTCGCGGAAGATGCGGTGGTCACCGCGATCTCCTGCGCGAACGGCCGCACCGCCGGCGTGCGCACGAAAGCCGATGAGATCGGCGCGCGCAGCGTAGTCAACGCGGCCGGTCCGTGGGCGGCGCAGGTCGCGAAGCTCGCGGGCGTCGATTTGCCGATCCAGCCGCTGCGCCGGCATATCTTCGTGACCGAAGCCGTGCCTGGCCTCGACGAGGACTTCCCGCTGACGATCGAGTTCGCATCCGGCCTCTACGCGCACCGAGAATCCGGAGGCGTGCTACTCGGTATGGCGGATCCGAACGAGAAGCCCGGATTCGACGACAGCGTGAACCCTGATTTCATGCCCGCGGTCGTCGAACGCGCGCTCACGCGTTTTCCGATCCTCGAGCGCACGTTCATAAAGACGGGATGGGCGGGCCTGTACGAGGACACGCCCGACAAGCATCCGATCCTCGGAAAGGTCGATGGGATCGAGGGCTTCATCAATGCCGCCGGATTTTCCGGGCACGGCATCATGCACGCACCGGCGACGGGTGAGCTCATCGCCGAGCTCATCGTCGATGGCAAGACCTCGCTCGACATCAAAGCGCTCAGCGCGTCCCGCTTCCGGTCAGAGCAGCTCGTGCGTGAGCACAACGTGATATGAGCGCCGCCCTCCTGCTTCTCATCCTCGACCTCCTGCTGGTGGTGGGAGCGGCGGTCTTCCTCGTCCTCGTGATCGCTCGGCGGGGACGCATCGCGACGAATCTGGGGCTCGCGGTGCTGCTCATCGTGCTCGCGGCAACGGTCTGGTACACGTCGATCCGAACGCCGCCTCCGCTTCCGTGAGTACCATCGCTCTCGGTGTTCACGCGCGATGAGATCCGGCTGACGACGCTTTCCACCTGCGCCGGCTGAGGAGCCAAGCTGGGCCCCGGCCCGCTGGCGCAGGTACTGCGTCCGATGCGCGATCAAAAAACACCCGCGGAGCTGCTCGTCGGACTCGACGTGACCGATGACGCGGCGGTGTATCTCATCGCCCGCGATACCGCGATCGTCGAGACGCTCGACTTCTTCCCGCCCATAGTCGATGACGCGTATGCCTCCGGCGCGATCGGCGCGGCGAATCGGACGTGTACGCGATGGGCGGTGAAGTGCTGTTCGCACTCAACATCGCGGCGTGGCCCGAGGACGCCCCGCTCGCGCAGCTGGAGCGGGTCTTCCAGGGCGCGACCGATAAAGTCGCCGAGGCCGGCGGTGTCATCGCGGGTGGCCACACCGTCATCGATCGCGAGCCGAAGTACGGCCTCGCCGTCACCGGCCGGCTGCACCCCGAACGCATGCTTCTCAAGTCACGACTCAAGGCAGGAGACACCCTCTGGCTCACGAAGCCGATCGGGACCGGCGTCCTGACCACCGCCCACAAGAACGGCGCGCTCGACGCCGCCGATCTCGCTTCGGCCATCGCCTCGATGGTCGAGCTCAATCGCGCGGCCGCACAAGCCGCCGTCGACGCCGAGCTCCACGCCGCGACCGACGTCACCGGCTTCAGCCTGGTCGGCCATGCCCACGAGATGGCGGAGCGGTCGTCGGTCGGGGTGCGGATACGCGCGAGCCTCGTCCCCCTTCTACCCGGTGCGCTTCGACACGCCCAGACCGGGATCAGCTTCGGCGGCCTGGAACGGAACCGTTCGTATTTCGACGATGGGGCGAAGGTTCACTTCGACGGCGTCGACGACGAACTCCGCACGCTGCTTCTCGATCCGCAGACGTCCGGCGGCCTGCTCGCCGGGGTTCCCGCGGCGCACGCTGAAGCGTGGCAGCGAGCCTGCGCGACGAAGGGCGTGCGGCCGGTCCAGGTCGGCGAGGTCACCGCAGGCAACAGCGTCATCGTCGTTCCTTGAGCTCGACCGTCGAGGCCGCGGAGGAGGCCACCCCCGCACCGAGTCCGCGGGCCGCCGCACTGGCGGCCCTCCACCCGCAGCGGGCAGCGCTCGAGCTCGCGTGGCCGGGGATCATCGAGAACCTGATCGCGGCTGCCGGGCAAGCCACCATCTTCGCGTTCGTTGGGCATCTCGGCGCGGTGTCGACGGCGGCTGTCGGCGCCGCGTTCCAATTCCTGTTCCTCATGTTCCCGGTCTGGCGATCGCTCGCGATCGGGACGATGGCTCATGTCAGCCGGCGAATGGGGGAGGGGCGCGCGCGTGTGGCGTCCGATGTCGCGCGGCAGTCGATCGCGCTCGGCGCGATCTTTGGTGTCGCCTTCGGGGTCGGCTTTGTCATATTCGCGTCGCCCCTGTTGCGACTGCTCGGCGCGGACGAAGAGGTCGTCGCGGTTGCGAGTCCGATCCTCGCTTTCGTGGGCGCCGGGAGCGTCTTTCAAACGGTCTGGTTCATCGCCACTTCCGCGATTCGCGCCGCCGGCGACAGCCGGACGCCGATGTGGCTCGCGATCCTGTCGGTCTGCGTGACCGTGCCGCTTGCGTTCTTGTTCATCGACGTCCTACATGTTGGTGCGATTGGCGCGGGCTACGCGGTCGTCGCCAACAGCGCGGTCATCTGCGTGATCTCGCTCTACCTCCTCTGGATCGGACGAGCCGACCTGACCATCCGTGGCGGCAAATGGCGCCTCGACGTGGGCCTCATTCGCTCGCTCTTCTCCATCAGTCTCCCGTCGGCGGCGGAGAGCGCGTTGTTCAGCGTCGGCATCCTCGCGCTCTCGGGGTTCGCCTTCCGTCTCGGCACCGAATCATCAGCGGCGCATCAGATCGTCAACCAGGTGGAGAGCTTTTCTTTTCTTCCCTGTATCGGCTTCGCTGGCGCCTCGAGCGCGCTCGTCGGTCAGGCGCTCGGTATGGGCGATCCGCAGCGAGCGTTTCGGTCAGGCTGGGCCGCCGTGCGGATGGCGTTCTTCTGGGCGACCGCCGCGGGCGTCGTCTTCATGGTGGTGCCGCAGTCCTTGCTGGGCATCTTCACGAACGACGAGCGCGTCATCGACGCGGGCGTCGGCGCGCTGGCGGTCATCGGCGTCGGCCAGCCCGCGCAGGCGGTGATCTTCACGCTCGGCGGCGCGCTTCGCGGGGCGGGTGACACGCGCTTCCCGCTCGTCGCGACGATCGTGAACTGGTTCGTCGTGCGGCTGCCGCTCGCGTACGTGCTCGCGTTTCCGCTCGGATTTGGACTCACCGGGGTGTGGGCTGGGATCGCGGCGGATTATTTCGTGCGCGCGGCGTTGCTTGCGTGGCGGTTCAACTCGGGAGCGTGGCAGAGGGTGCGCGTGTAACTTGCTTGGTTACGGTGCCCAGGGCGGGACTTGAACCCGCACGCCTTATTAGGGCACATGCCCCTCGAACATGCGCGTTTACCAATTACGCCACCTGGGCAGGAGACGAGAAAATTCTAGCCGATGAGCCCGTGGTGCTGTGCGTATCGGATCCACTTCGCGCGCTTTCTCTCCAGGCAGGGACCCACGGCGGGATAGAGCAGAGGTAGCAGTACCAACGAGCTGCGCTTTCCGTAGCGAAGCTCGAAGAACGGATGCCGATTCGGCAGCGGCTTCTTGAGATTGATGTTCAACTGAGATAGATATCCCGTCTGCCCTGTTGTGGCGTGAAGCCGCGAACGTAGCCACTCGAGATGAGGCCGGCTCGCTGATTTGAAGCTTGTGATCAGGTACTCCCAGAAGTAATCCGGGCGACGACCTGTATCGGCCCGGTACACCTCGTTGATGACGCTGCCGTCGCCATCCAGAAGCCCTCGGACAAGTGGCATCAGGACGCTGTCGGGCACTGAGAGAGCGCCAATCGTCAGACTCTTTCGCGGCGTCAGCCCGACTGAGCGAAACCATTCGTAGAGCGCCGAGTCGTGGAACTGTGTGAAGTAGACAACGCCGCCTTTCTTCGTCCGGTGACTCTTCACGCGATTCTTGCGGCCGAGAAGGCGGACGTAAGTCTCGACCAGTTGGCGATCGCTGGATTTGAAGTTGATCGCGCGCCGTCCTGTGATCAGGCATCCGTCCGTCGCGGTCAGGCCGACGATATATGCCATGTCGTCCGACCAGGCCAACGGAAGCGTCGTTAATCCTGCGAGCGGCCAGCGACAGAGCTCGGGCGGCGTTCGCCGGACGTATTGCTTCCCGCGATGAGCCGCGGCGGCTCTGGCGATGCGTGGATCCGTCGCGGCGGTGAGTCCCTTCGCCCAGCCCTTGCCCACCTGCGCATCTACTCATAGTTCGCTTGCCGTGGGAAGGTGACGAAGGCGCCAATCCTGTCGTCAAAATGTGCGGAGCCTGTCGCACAAATTGGCGAGCGGCCGAGTGGACACTACGATCGATGCGTGCGCCTCACCCGCTGCCCTCGTTGTCTCGCCGAGGACATCAGCGCGGACGCGCATCCCTCGCGCCGACTGGTCGACGCGACACCGGTGACCTTCTTTGTGTGCCGCGACTGCTTCCGCGCGGCCGAGCTCGAGTTCCAGATCTCATGCGAGAGCTCGAACATCGGCTATGCCCGGCTGCCGATTCGTGAGTCGCTACGGCTTCTTCGCGGCTTCTACCAGGATCGGCTGCGCGAGTCGCCTGAGGACGGGCGTGTGACGGAGGCACTCCAAGAGGTCGAACGTCGGCTCCTCATCGGTCCGGTCGAACGCGCTTCTAAACTCGACGCGTGAGCCCGGTCCGCCCGAACCTCGCGCTGCTCTGGCCGTCGTACACATTCTTTCCTCTCGCGGGAATCGGCATCCTCGTCTTCGGCGCGAGCGGTGGGGACGCCACCATGGTGATCATCGGGCTGCTCCTGCTTGCCGCGAACGCCGCGATCGTCACCAACTACGCCTACTTCACGAAGCTCGCGGTCGAGGACGGCGAGCTCGTCTACCGCACGAACTTCGGCACGCGGGAGGATCGCGTGCCGCTCGGTGGGCTGCAGCGTATCGACGCGAAGCGCTATCCCGGCGCGCACTCCGGTGTCTCCGCGCCGTTCTTCGTCGCGCGCGGACGCGACTCGACGGTCAAGGTGAACACGAAGCCATACCGGCTTCGAGACTTCACCGCCCTGATCGGCCTCGTGCGCTCCGCGAACGCGCGTGTCGAGCTCGACCCCTTCTGGGCGCGGGTCGCCGCCGGTGAGGATCCGTCGAAGGAGATCGAGCTCACGCCGCGAAGCCGTATCTAGCCCGAACGCTCCAAACGTCTCAGCTCGATCGCGGTGCACCGGTCCCAGACCACCCGCAAGCCCGCCGCCTCCGCCCGCTCGGCGGCCGCGACATTGCCGAGAGCGAGCTGGAACCACATCGCCTTGATGCCGGCCGCGATGGCGTCGTCCACGACACCATCCAAATATTCGCCGCGTCGAAAGACATCGACGAAACCGATGTTCGCGTCTTTTGGAATGTCGACCAGTCGCTCGTACGAGCGCTCGCCCTCGACGATATCGCCGCGTAATGCCGGGTTCACCGGGATCACGCGATAGCCGTGTGCCCGCAACGTACGTGAGACGGAATTGCTTGGTCTGTCGGGGCGCGGCGAGTACCCAAACACGGCGATCGTGCGGGTAGACGAGAGGAGGTCTCGAATGAGACCAGACTCATTCATTTTCTCACATCAGGAGTGGGAGAAAAAGGTCTTGTCGCCCATCCTCCCCGCAGGATAATCGGCAACGACATGCCCCCTCGTGCACCGGTCGTCTGGACGACCACGGCGGTGCGGAGCGAGCGCTTTCGGCAGCGGCTCGACGAGCGCCACCGCGAGCTCACGATCCACGCGAAGGCCCGTGGCCGGGGCTACCGCCGCTCGCGCGCGGATCCAGCGAGCGAGGAGATCCGCCGCCTGCGCGCTGACTTCCTCGCCGCCCTTGGGCGGCTCGGCTCGTTCGAGATCGCGATGAGTCGTCTCGCGCACTGCCGCTACGACCTCCAGCTCACCGAGCGCGCCGACGATCTGTCGCGCGATTACTTCCAGCTTTGGCATCTCATCGCGCGGCGCAGCGGCGCGACGTGGCCGGAGGAAGAGCGCGAGGCCGAGCGTCTCGATTACTTCGCGATGCAGGTCGGGCGCCTCGAGGGCATCGCCGACGCGCTCGTCGTCGCGGGCCGGAACGTCCGGCTGTTCCCATTGCCCACCGTGCCCTGGCTCACCGCGTCCTAGCAGCACGCTCGCCTCATACTTACGCTCCATCGGGCAACTAGCTCAGCTGGTTAGAGCGTCTCCTTTACACGGAGAAGGTCGCTGGTTCGAGTCCAGCGTTGCCCACATGTAACGACCTCGCGGTCGCACCGCATCAAGATTCCATTGAGGTCTGCCCAAAAGCCTTGACGCCCACCGGGTCAGTGACTAGAACTGGCTCACTCCGTCTTGCCGGTCGTCGCATTGGTCCAAACGTGCTAGAAATAATTGGCTTCAGCGTCGCATTGAGGAAGGGACCATGCGGGGTCCGCAGGGCCGTGGGGGAGGGACAACGCCCAGAGCCGGACGTTCTTTTGTCGCGCCTCTTGTTGCGCTTACGTTGGCAGTCGGGCTTGAGCCGGCGACGCTCCCTTCCGATCGCTCCACGAGCGACGCGACCACGGCCGACGTTTCAAGCGTCTTGGTACGAGCGCCTCACCGACTCACTCGAGGCAACCCGAGCGGCTATGTACTGATGCCGCAGACCGCGGCTGCCGCGGCTGCCGCGTCTGCGATGACGACGCCGGCGAACGCGGTCGAGGCTGCGTCAACCGATCCGGCCACGGCCGGGCAGTGGTCTTCGCGTCTCTCATGGCCGATCGTGCCCATCCACGTCAGCCTGCTTCCCAACGGTAAGGTTCTCGCCTGGGACTCTTACACCAACGGGAACGGTGTGCAGGTCTTTGACCCTGCCACCGATGGCTTCGCTGCGGCGCCTTTCGACCCGGCGAATCTCTTCTGCGCCGGCCACGCTCTCCTTCCGGACGGACGAGTGTTCGTCGCCGGCGGAACGATCAGCGACGCGAACGGGCTTCACGACGCGACCATCTTCAATCCGTCGACGCAGACCTGGAGCTCCGGAGCGAAGATGCAGTACGGCCGCTACTACCCGACGGTCACCGAGCTTGGGGACGGCCGCATGATGGTGACCTCGGGCGAGACGACATGCAACCTGTGCAACGCCCCGATCCCGGAGGTCTATGACGCCTCGACAAACACGTGGACGGGGCTGTCGGGAGCGAACAAGGATATTCCCTTCTACCCGCACATGTTCCTGCTCCCGGACGGCCGCGTGATGGAGGCTTCGAACTACAGCCAGGCGGTCGCGTCGGTGGTCCTCAATGTCGCGACGCAGACCTGGAGCACGGTCGACCCGGCAGTTCTCGACGGGGGCAGCGCGGCGATGTACGCGCCTGGAAAGATCATCAAGTCTGGGCTCGGCCGCGATGCGGACCTCTCTTCCGCGAATTCCGTCGCGACGACCTACGTAATCGACATGACCCAGCCATCGCCGAAATGGAGGCAGACCGCTTCCATGGCATCTGCCCGGACGCAGCACACCCTCACTCTTCTCCCCGACGGCAGCGTGCTTGTGACGGGCGGCGGGAGGGACTCGAGTCGGAGCAGCGCCACCGCGGTCCTCGACGCTGAGCTCTGGTCCCCGAGCACGGAGACATGGACGGTCCTCGCGGCGATGCAGACACCTCGCCTGTATCACTCCACCGCCTTGCTTCTCCCGGACGGCCGCGTCCTGGTCGGCGGCGGCGGTCGGGCATCACCGGAAGTCGATCAACTGAACTCTGAGATTTACTCGCCTCCATACCTCTTCAGAGGCGCGCGCCCGGTGATCACCTCGGCGCCGAGCAGCATGCAATACACAAACTCGTCCTTTGTCGAAACTCCGGACGCGGCGCGGATCGCGTCAGTTTCGCTCGTCGCGTTGGGGTCGGTGACGCATGCCTTCAACGAGAACCAGCACTTCGTGCCGATCACGTTCCAGCAGACGACGGGCGGACTGACGATCCAGGCTCCTGCGAACGGCAACACCGCGCCTCCTGGCTACTACATGCTGTTCCTCGTCGACACTAACGGCGTGCCTTCCGTCGCGCCGATCGTGCGGATCAGCAGCGGGCCCGCGGACACCCAGCCGCCCACGGCGCCGACCAACCTTGCTGCCACGGCCGCTTCATCGGTGCAGATCAACCTCAGCTGGAGCGCTTCGACCGACAACGTCGGGGTCGCGAGCTACTTCGTCGAGCGCTGCGCCGGGAGCGGCTGCAGCAACTTCGCGCAAATCGGCACCACCACCTCGACGAGCTTCAGCAACACCGGGCTCACCACCGGGACGAGCTATTCGTATCAGGTCCGCGCCAACGACGGCGCGAACAACTTCAGTGGCTATTCGAACGTGGCCACCGCGACCGCGTCGGGCCCGCCGCCGTCGACGGGACGGGTTGCCGCATACGGCTTCAGCGAGGGCAGCGGCACGACAACGACCGACGCGACCGGGAATGGGCATACCGGCACGATCAACGGGGCGACTTGGACGAACGGCAGATACGGTAAGGCTCTGTCGCTCAACGGGTCGACGAACTACGTGGATCTCGGAAACGCGGCGGACCTGCAGATCGCCGGCAGCATGACCTGGAGCGCCTGGATCTACGCCACCGCCAACCCCGCCGATGACGGTCAGATCATCGCCAAGTCCAACGGCGCTGGCTGGCAGTTCAAGACCAGTCCGGACACCGGCCCACAGACGTTCGGGGTGGGGGTCTCGCCGAACAGCGGCTCGATCACCCAGCGCTACAGCAACACGGTGCGGCAGCTCAACACCTGGTACCACGTGGCCGGGGTGTTCGACGCCGCCGCGGCCACGCTCAACATTTACGTGAACGGCGTCCTCGACAATGGCGTGCTTCGCGGCACCATCCCGACGAGCCAGTACAACAACGCCGGCGAGAACGTCGTCATCGGCCGACGCACGGGCGGCTACTACTTCCAGGGGATCATCGACGAGGTCCGCCTGTACAACCGCGCACTGAGCGAGGCCGAGATCCAGACTGACATGAACGCGGCGGTCGCCCCGACTCCGGACACGCAGCCACCCACCGCGCCCACCAACCTCGCCGCGACCGCCGCCTCGACGAGCCAGATCAACGTGAGCTGGACGGCCTCGACCGACACCGTTGGCGTGACCGGGTACCAGGTGGAGCACTGCCAGGACGCGGGTTGCACAAACTTTCCGGGTTGCACAAACTTTCTAGCGACCGGGCCGGTCGTGACCGGCACGAGCGATAGCGACACGGGGCTCAGCGCGGGAACGAACTACAGCTACCGGGTCAGGGCGACCGACGCGGCCGGCAACTGGAGCGCGTACTCGGTCGTGGCGAGCGCCACCACAACGGCCCCGGACACCCAGCCGCCCACCGCGCCCACCAACCTCGCCGCGACCGCCGCCTCGACGAGCCAGATCAACGTGAGCTGGACGGCCTCGACCGACACCGTTGGCGTGACCGGGTACCAGGTGGAGCACTGCCAGGACGCGGGTTGCACAAACTTTC
>WNGG01007936.1_pt1 | contig 13407 bp, 11 predicted proteins | sample 5400661 | NCBI WGS metagenome assembly WNGG01 (sample SAMN13153372, study PRJNA577476) | soil metagenome | isolation source: 100 cm soil or saprolite under Garry oak tree replicate 1 | place: USA:California | collected 2016-06-15
TTTTCGCGCCGGCTTCACGGTGAGCGGCATGTGTTCCTCAAGAAGTTCAGATGACTTCGCCGCAATCCGAGTACCGACCAATACTTCGCCGGCCATTATTGCGCGTCGCGCTTGCTCGCGGCTGGCGAACAACCCCTTCCCCACAAGAAGTTGATCAAGTCGTAACTTCTTCGGCATCTTTCCTCGCGGAGGCTTTGCTGCACCGCCAGACCTCGGTGATCGACGCGCGGAGGGCTTCGACGGCTTTGGTTAACTGGGCGATTGTGATGCACAACGGCGGCATCAGAACAACTACATTCCAAATTGGTCTGGTCAGAAGGCTGTGGCGTCGTGCTTCGAGGCAAACGGCTGCGGCGATACCGGGTCGCGCAATCTCCGGAGAGTCTTGCATCTCTACTCCAGCAATAAATCCGCACTGCCGCACTTCCTTTACTCCGGGAAGTTCTCTTAGTCCGGCAAGTGCCGAGCTCAGATGCCGGATTTTCGGCTCCAGAGCTTCCAGGAACCCGTCCTTCTCAAAAACCTCCAGACTTGCTTTGGCCGCGGCGCAACCGAGCGCATTTCCCGTGTAGCTATGGCCGTAGGCGAGCGCCTTACCCTCGGCCACTGAGCCATCGAATTCGGAAAACACTTTTTCAGAGATTAAAGTAATAGCAAGCGGAAGGTAGCTTCCCGTCAAGCCTTTGCCTAAAACCATCGTGTCCAGAATCACGCTCTCATGTTCGCTCGCAAACATTCGACCGGTTCGGCCGAATCCGGTCATGACTTCATCAACAATTAACAGCGTATCGGTCCGACTGCACCATTCACGAACGACGCGCAACGTGCCAGGCGGCCGAAGGCGCATCCCGGCGGCGCCCTGGATAAGCGGCTCGATCACGACGGCAGCAACCTTAGCGGTCTCGGCTGGGCCAAGCTCTTCCAGCGCCTCGATATTTGGGACTTGGATGACAGGAAAGTTCCACCGCGGCGATGCATTTTGGAACAGCGCCGCGGCACCCAGACTCGCCGCGCCCGCCGTATCGCCATGATAACCGCTCCGAAAAGCGATAAACTGATGCCTTCTCGAGCGCCGCATTCGCCAATACTGGTCGGCAACTCTCAAAGCGACCTCGATTCCTGTTGAGCCGTCATCGGAGAAAAAAACTCTGTTCAAGGACGTGTCCGGGAAGAGCGCGACGATTGCCTGCGCGAGTTCGATGGCCGCGGGTTCGTGAAGCCTAGAAATGAGGTGTGGGCCACACGACCCAGTTGGCGGCGGATCGCCGCGTTGATATGTGGGTGATTATGTCCGTGGATATTTGTCCAGATGGACGAATTCCCATCGATGTATTCGCGGCGGCCTCTGCTATCGCGGAGCAATGCATCCCGGCCTTCGACCAAAACCAGCGGTTCATACTCCGCAGCGCACCATTCGCGCATGTCCGTAAACGGGTGCCAAACGAAGCGCTTGTCCCAATCAATCAGCTGTTCCGTATTCCACTCAGTCATAAGCGTGCAGTCATCTGCTAGGGACGCCGTGCTGCGCCGACCCCCCGCCGCAGGCCGGCGTCCCTACCTCTCCATCTGATCAGCTATCAGTTTTTCGATAGAAGCAACGTCCTCGGTCGAAGCGCGCCGTCGCTGGTATTTTCGCACGAGGATTTCTTTTAACGCTAACAGATCCTCCAACAACGGTTGCCCATAATAGGTCCAGCCAACATCGCCCGCGGTTTTTGCTTGAAACCGCCACGCGCCGCCGAACTTTGTGGCTCGCACTTCGCGTTTGCGTCCATGTTGATTCGTGTCCGTCCATATATGTTGACTCCGCATTGCGGTGAGACCTTACATTAGCCGGATTGAAAGACGTAGCTAAATTGGCGGCGTATTTTGTCGGCGTCGTTATCGTTGCAGCGCTGCTCGCTCCAATTCTTTTTTGGTCAGCCCAATCGCTTGCAGCGCACGGTCTGTTTTCCTTTCTAGCAAAGTACGATTTCGAAACGTTCTTTCATCGTAGCGTCCTGATCGCTGCTGCACTCCTGCTCTGGCCCTTTCTGCACATTAGCCATGTGCGTTGCATGGCTGACCTTGGCCTTGCACCCAATCCGCGTTGGGGCCACGATCTGTCCGCCGGCATTCTTATCTCGGTAATTCCCCTGCTCTGCTGCGGCGCTTTACTGGTTGCATTTCATGTTTACGCGATTCGGCACGCCTTTGCCTGGCCGCGACTTGGCAAGGTCCTTGTTGCGTCAATCACCGTTGCATTCATCGAAGAGGCGTTTTTTCGCGGCATGGTTTTGGGTGTCTTACTGCGAACAGGTCGAAAGTACATGGCGATTGTTGCAGTCTCCGCGGTCTTTGCAGCAGTTCATTTTTTCAAAGCACCGGAACGGACATCCGCCGTTGTAACATGGATCTCAGGTTTGAATTCGATTGCCCATTCGTTTGGGCGAGTTGGGGACCCGATGATGCTGGCGTCCGCCTTTGCGACGTTATTTCTTTTCGGCTGCATTCTCGCGGTGGCGCGTGTGCATACCCATTCGTTATGGCTGCCGATCGGCTTGCATGCCGGATTGATTTTCGGGAGCGGCACTTTCAGCTGGCTGACGCATCGGCAAATTGTAGCCCTCCCATGGGTGGGAAAGAATCTGCTTGTTGGCATTGTGCCGCTGGGCGTAGCGACAGTAACGTGGATGATAATGCGAACCTGGCTGAAATATGATCGCGCTTCGCAAGTTTGAGCCGTTGGAAGCGGCGGTATCGCTTCTTTACCCGCCAGTTTGCACAATCTGCGGGGGAAACGTGCGAGCTGGCGAGTATCTCTGCAATCGGTGCGAAGCGAAGGCCGTCCGCATCGTCGCGCCATTTTGCCAGAAATGCTCCGAGCCCTTCGAAGGCGCCATCACCAGCGAGTTTACCTGTGCCAACTGCGCCCATCGCGCGATTCACTTCGACGCAGCGGTGTCGGCATACCGCGGTCGTGGGATCGTTCGCCAGATCATCCATGAATTTAAATACGGACGGCAAATTCACCTGCGTCACCTCGTAGCGCGCTGGCTTCATGCTGCGCTGGATGACGAAAGGCTTCGCGGACGCCAATTCGCCATTATGGTGCCGGTGCCACTGCACGCTACTCGGCTACGAGAACGCGGATTTAATCAGGCGAGCTTGCTTGCCGCGTTGTTGAGCGCACAGACGTCGATTTCTTCCAAGCCTGTGCTTGAGCGCATTCGCTACACCACTACGCAAACTGCGCTTGATCGGTCCGAGCGCATGGAAAATTTGCATAACGCATTCCGTTTACGAAAAAACGCAGACGTGCGAGGTTTGCGGGTGTTGTTAATCGATGATGTTCTGACAACTGGCTCCACGCTGAGCGAGTGTGCGCGGGTTTTGAAACGCGCCGGTGCGCTCTCCGTTCACGCGGCTACGGCAGCACGCGCATAAGTCTCATGGCAATTTTCAAGAAGCCAGCAATTAAGGCGGAGGGCGGCAGAAAGCGGGACATTCCGCGCGGTCTTTTTCAGAAGTGCCCGGGCTGTTCGGAAGTCGTGCCTGAGATCGAGCTCGCGCAAAATCAACGCGTCTGCCCGCGCTGCGACTATCACTTTGCACAACCTGCCAAGGAGCGGATTCAGAATCTGCTCGACCCGGACACGTTTGTAGAAATGGATGCCGATTTGAAATCCGTGGACGTGTTGCGGTTTCAAGGAATGGCTACGTATAAAGATCGGCTCAAAAAATACCAGGGGAGCACAGGCCTGCTCGACGCTGTGATCAGTGGGTATGGCATTCTCGATGGATACAAGGTGGCGATTGCGGTAATGGATTTCGGGTTTCTCGCCGCGACCATGGGATCTGTTGTAGGCGAGAAAATCACGCGGACGATTGAATATGGAACCGCGGAGCGCTGCGCCGTCGTCATCGTTGCTGCTTCCGGCGGAGCACGCATGTACGAAGGAATGTTGAGCTTGATGCAAATGGCAAAAACAAGCGGCGCGCTCGCGCAACACGCCCAAGGACAGCTCCCATACATTTCTGTCCTCACAGACCCGACAACGGCTGGAGTCATGGCCAGCTTCGCTTCACTGGGCGACGTCATTATCGCTGAGCCCAAGAGCATGATCGGTTTCGCCGGGCCCCGCGTGATCAGGGAAACCACTCATCAGGACTTGCCGGAACGATTTCAAACCGCTGAATTTCTGCAAGAGCACGGCTTGATCGACATGATCGTGCACCGCAAGAAACTGCGCGAAGAAATCAGCCGGTTGCTCAGTTACTTTGCCGTGACACCGTGAATGTGGGAGGGGCCTCCTTGGCACGCCGTCGCAAAGCGAAGGAGGCAGTGCCGCGACCTCCTCTAACTTACAAAGAGGCGCTCGCCTGGCTGTACAGCCTCCAGCGCTTCGGCATCAAGCTTGGCCTGGAAAACATCCGGAGACTCCTTGCAGAGTTGGATGTGGATCTTCGCGGAACTCACGTCATTCACATCGCAGGCACAAATGGCAAAGGCTCTGTCTGTGCGACGATCGATTCGATCTGTCGCGCGCAGGGCTATCGCACCGGCCTCTTTACCTCCCCTCATCTCGTCACGTTTCGTGAACGCATTCGCGTAAATGGCGAAATGATTTCCGAGGACGCAGTCGCTAACGGCTTGACCACAATTCGTCATCTTGTCGCCGACTGGGACCCGCATCCGACGTTTTTCGAAGTCACGACTGCGCTCGCACTAAAACATTTTTCCGATCCAGCAGGACGCGGAGCCAAACGTGATAGTGGGCCGCTCCCCTCGCCCTCCCCTCTCCCCTCGCGTCGAGGGGAGAGGATTAAGGTGAGGGGTGACTCGCCTGACCGCAATAAGCTCGACGTTGCCATTCTTGAAACCGGTATCGGCGGACGCCTCGATGCGACCAACGCCGTGCAATCGGACGTTTCAATCATCACTCAAATCGATTTCGATCATGAAGAATGGCTGGGGAACACGCTTGCTGAGATCGCGAGTGAAAAAGCGGGGATCATCAAGCCAGAAGTTCCTGTCGTTTCTGCGCCGCAGCGGCCCGAAGCCGAAAAAGTGATTCGCGCACGCGCCGCTGAGCGTGAAGCGCCGTTAGGATTCATGACCAAGCCATATGAAGCGACACCAATTGCGCTTGCTGGATCATATCAAAAACAAAATGCGGCCCTAGCGATTGCCGCAATTCGCGCTGCCAAGATTGATATCGACAACAAAGCGATTGAGCGCGGACTCGCATGGGTTGATTGGCCGGCCCGTTTCCAGAAGTGGGACGAGCGCACAATTATTGATGGCGCGCATAATCCAGCCGCGGCACGCGCACTTGCCGAAACGTGGCGCGAAGTTTTTGGCGATCAGCGCGCCACGCTAATTCTTGCGGTTCTTTCAGACAAAGATCTGCGGGGCATCTGCGAAGCCGTCGCGCCGATCGCTGATTCAGTTCTTCTCCCAAGAATTCGCAGCGAACGCGCCGTTCACCCGGAAGAATTAGCAAAAGTCATCTCGGTTATCACTCCATCACTCCCCTACTCCATCACTCCGTCTGTCGCCGAAGCACTCGACCGTGCGCACGCGAAACCAAATCTGATTTTGATTACCGGCTCGCTCCATTTCGCCGGCGAAGTTCTCGCGCATCTGCGCGGCGAGCAGGCTGCCTTCGAAGAATGCGCGCAGTAGTCCATTAGTCACCACGAAGGACGCGAAGCTCATGAAGGAAAATTTCTATTTCGTGTTCCTTCGTGCTCTTCGCGGTTAATTAATCCGTTTCAATCCGCGGAAACAACGGCACCGGCTTGCCGACGACATGTCCATCCGGCAACTTCCCCCACTCTGCGTCTGTGAGTGAGAACCGTTCCTCTTTCCCGCTCAACTCCATCTTCCAATTCAGTTGATCGAAAATTCCATGCGCTGCCTTTGGCAACACTGGCGAAATCAAGATGGCAATGATCCGCAATGACTCCACAACGATGTACAAGACGTTGAATAGTTCTTCTGTCGCTTTTGGGCCCTGTATCTTCGCCAGATCCCAAGGCCGTTTGTCTTGAATGAACCTGTTGAACGCCGCGATAATTCGAAGAACTGCCAAGGCAGATTCTATCGAATACGAGTCGTAGCCAGTCGTTACATTATCGCGCCAATTGTTTGGTTCCATCCATTTCCGCTCGTAGTCCTTGAACATGCTGGAAGTTCTGTTTGGTCGAAGAATGCTGTCGCAAAATCGATTAATCATCTGAAGCGTCCGGTTCAAGAGATTGCCTAATGAATTCGCCAATGCGTCATTATAAGCCCCGACGAGACGTTCCTCGGAAAAATCGGCGTCTTTGCCCGTGGCGATGTCGCTCATCAAATAATAGCGGAGCGCTTCAGCGCTGTATTTATCTGCAAGCACGAAGGGATCGATGATGTTCCCTGCGCTCTTGCTCATCTTTGCCCCGCCGAGGTTCCACCAGCCGTGGACTAGTAACTGCGGCATTTGATCTTCGGGAAATCCGATCGCGTGCAGCATGATCAGCCAGTAAATGCCGTGGGCGGGAACGAGAATGTCTTTGCCGATGACTTGCAGCGCAGGCCAGCGATCCAGAAAGGATGAAGGTTGAAGGATGAAGGATGAAATAGAAGGGTCGTAGCCGGCGAAGCTGATGTAGTTCGTTAGCGCGTCGAACCAGACGTAGGTGACGAAATCCTTGTCGAACGGAAGCTCAATTCCCCAATCGAGCCGGGATTTCGGACGTGAAATACAAAGATCGCCGGTGATTCGTTCGACTGCGTTACGCAATTCCGTCTGGCGAAAATCGGGAATGACTGCGTCGTTGCGATTGTCCAGATACGAGCCCAGCCACTCCTTGTGTTGGTTGAGCTTGAAGTAATAATTTTCTTCTTCGCGAAATTCGATCTCGCCCCACTCCGGACCGAATTGGCCGTCTGATCCGCGTTCCTTATCGGTCAGGAATTGTTCCTGACGAACCGAGTAATAGCCGGCTTGCTTGTCCTTGTAGATTTGGCCTTCGTCGAACAGCTGCTGCAAAATTCCTCGAACGACTTTTTTGTGACGGTCGCTGGTCGTCTCCGCCCACTCGTCGTATTGCACATCAAGTTTTTTGCCGAGCTCGATGAACTTCTGCGTGATCCCCTTCACGAATTCAGCTGGAGGAACGCCGGCTTTGGCAGCAGATTGCTGCACCTTCTGGCCGTGTTGATCTACGCCGGTCAGGAAAAACACATTTTCGCCTTTCAGCCGATGATAGCGCGCAATGACATCGGCTAGCACCATCTCGTAGGCGTGCCCCACGTGCGGCGACGAGTTCGTGTAGTAGATCGCTGTGGTGATGAACAATGTCTTCGGCATTTTATATCAGAAACTGCCGGACGAATCGTTGTAGGGCAAGCGCATCGCTTGCCGGTTGTGCTTGCGCAAATTTCACCGTGGCTGGCGGGGATTTTGATCCACAGATTTCACAGATTCACACAGATTTTTGAGATGACGTTTTCAAATATCTCCAACATCTCAATTCGCGGATGTTAAATCTGTGTAAATCTGCGTAATCTGTGGACACTTTCGGCTGCGGCTTCGCCGCTTCGCCCTTACGAAACGGGGACTTTTTTCCAAACGCCCCCTTGTTGCTTCCAGTTGTAAAGAGGTTTGCCGTTGATCTTGTGCACGGAAGTTTGCGTAACGGTCAGCTTGCCGGGCTGCGGCACCATAAAGAAATCGATGTCGTAAATTTTGCCGTCGCTGCCCTTCATGTCGACACAGGCAAAATATTTGTTTCCGCCAAGACTCGAGAAGCGGTCATCATGAACTTTGACCAACTCCAACGCGAGATCCTTACGCTGATACGGCATATGAAACTTCTTGTCGGGGGATTTGGCTGAGTAGCCGCTGATGAATTTCCTCAGCCCGTCAGAAATATCCGACATACTCGCTTCCGTCATGGAAGCTTGAGGCGCGCCTCCTGTTGTCCGCGGCAGTTGTTGCGGTTGGGATTGCTGCGGAGCCCTTGGATGCTCCTGGGCAAGGAGCGGCAGAACCGGTGTAAGCAGCAGCGCAATCAATACGCCGGCGGGTAGTCGTGTAGTCATAGGCAAGCAAACTGCCGGATGAATGATTCTAGAGCAAGCGCTCCGCTTGATTGTAGCCGCTGCCCTTTGGGCGACGTTCTATGCACGTCTGTTTGGCGGAACCGGCATGCGCTTCGCACAGCGAAGCGGCTACAGCATCATGACATGTGCGCCATCATCTTTGGCCCGCCAGTTCTAAAGAATCGAATCAAAAGAAGCGCGGCGACGGCTAGAAAGGTGATGTTGAGGACGGTCGTATAATTAAAGCTGATCGACATTTCGACGACTTGAGCGCTGCGATGCGAAGGGATCAGACCGAATGCATCGAAAACAAATTCAACCAAAAGAGCAGCGACAAACATGGCAACATAGAAAACAGCGACGATCAGCCCGGCGACTTTCCAGCCGTAGTACTTGCGGTAGATGTCGATTATCGGAAGCACGAGCAGGTCGGCGTAAATGAACGCGATGACGCCGCCAAAGCTGATGCCGCCGTTCCAAAGCACCGCAGCCAGTGGAACATTGCCCACGGAACAAACGAACGAAAGGATGGCGACGATGGGTCCGACGATTGGTCCCCAAATCTTTGCGGCGACAGGATGCGAAACCAGGAAGAAGTTCTTCCAAAAATCTGACGGCACCCATGCAGCCAATGCGCCTGCAATGAGCAGTCCGACCGCGATGTCTTTCCATACTGCAGCAAAATCCATCACGAAATAGTGACTCGTCGCAGTGAATCCATCCTTGGACGTGATGCGCTGCCAGAGCGAGCCTTCAGTCACGCTCATGTCCATTTCGGCGTGACCTTCCATTTTTCCCTTCAGCCCTCGATCTGCTTGTGCGCGCGCTTCGGCGATGTGTTTGTGTGACAGAAACCTTCTGAACAGAAGTGCCATCAGCACGACCATCAGCGGCCCGCCAAGGAATTCAGCGGCCGCAAATTGCCATCCCATGAGAACAATGATGATGATTGTCAGCTCAGCGACCAAGTTCGTGGAAGCCAGTTGGAACGCCATCGCGGCCGTAAAGTTCGCGCCCTTGCGAAAGATCGAGCGCCCCAGCGCAACCGCCGCGTAAGAACACGACGATGATGCCGCGCCGAGACCGCATGCGATCGCGAGCGATTTCACGGAATCGTCAGGCAATAATTTCGTCATCTCGCTTTTGGAAACGACTGCCTGCACAACCGCCGACAAGCCGAAACCGAGAATCAGCGGCCACAAAATTTCCCACAGCATGGCAAACGCCATCCAGAGCGCGTGGCCAAGAGCGGTAGCTAAATCCATCGTGTTGCCAATCGAAGCAGCCTGAGGGCAGGCTGTCTCCAATATTCAGCTCTCATTGATGGAGCCGGGCCGCCCTCGGCCCGTGAGCACTTGGCCGTTCGCGTATCCAAACTGTGCGGCCCTATGCCGCCTTCGCAGTCTCCATCTCTTCGGTGTATTTGCCGTAACGCGCGTTGCTGTTGCACCATGCACGGTGATGGAACGCTTGTTGCGCAGCAGCAACCTTCGCGCTGTCGCCTTTCCACGCCTTAAGCACCGGAGCTTGTAACGCGCGTCCGTAGGAAAAGCTCAGCTGCCAGGGCAGGTTCGCGATACGATTCATCGCGTTGAGATGTTCCGTCGCTTGCTGATCGGTTTGGCCGCCTGAGAGAAACACAATACCCGGCACGGCCGCTGGAACGACGTGCTTCAGGCAACGAACTGTGGCTTCCGCGACTTCCTGCACCGACGCCTGCTGTGGACAGTCTTTGCCAGAAAGCACCATGTTCGGCTTCAGCAACATCCCTTCGAGCACGATCCGGTGCTCCGCCAAAGAATCGAAAACGCTTCGCAAGGTTTGCTCGGTGACTTCGAAATACCGCTCGATTGTGTGGTCGCCGTCCATGAGCACTTCCGGTTCGACGATCGGCACCAAATCACCTTCCTGACAAAGTGCCGCGTAGCGCGCCAACGCCTCCGCGTTGGCGTCGATGCAGGTGCGCGTGGGAATCCCATCGCCGATGGCAATCACGGCGCGCCACTTCGCAAAGCGCGCTCCGAGTTGCCGGTATTCGGCCAACCGGTCCCTTAATCCGTCCAAACCTTCAGTGATTTTTTCACCCGGAAAATTCGCCATCGCCTTGGCGCCTTTATCCACCTTGATCCCGGGAACGATCCCCTGTTGCTCCAGCACTTCGACAAAACCGCGCCCGTCGCGACTCTTCTGCCGAATTGTCTCATCAAAGAGAATCACGCCGCTGATGAATTCGCCGGCACCCTTGGTGGTAAACAAGATTTCACGATACATTCGCCGATTCTCCTCAGTCGAAGGGACATTGATGCTTTTCAGTCGCTTCTCGATCGTTCCCGAACTTTCGTCGGCTGCCAGAATCCCCTTTCCCGGCGCGACCAGTTTTCTTGCTACGGTTTCCAAATTTTCAGTTTTCATAATTGCCTTCTTTTCGTTGAAAGAAATTATAGTCTCCTTCCTCGCAAAATCCTCGGAGAAATGCAAATGAAAACCGGCTGCTGTAGAGTCGACTGTCTCAAAGGAAAATTCAGACGCGCGCCATCTGATGTACCAGAAATGGCGTGAAGATTGGTATTGCTGGCCGTAGCTAGCGCTGAACGCTTTTCTCGACGCGCGGTCTAACTTGTGTTATACGGACGGCAATGTTGAGCAGGATCGTACTTTCGATAGCGATGGCCACCGCGCTGGTTACAGCGCCGGTAAGTCTTACCGCGCGATCGTGCATCCTCTCCAGCGCGCCGATACAACAAGCGTGCAAGCCGGGTGGCTGCGCCAACAAAACGTGTTGCGCAACTTCAAGCGAGCACAAATCGGCTCCATCGCAGCCGCTGACAAAAGCCGATTCGAGCTACAAAGTAAACGCGACCTCTGTCGTGTTGCCTGTCGTTCCGCCGAGTCCGGAATCCGGCGCCCAACAAATCCCAGCTTTCAACGCCAAGTGTAGCGCGCACTCGCCGCCGATGCTCGCGTTGATCTGCATCCGACTGATCTGATCCACCGGCTTTAACAGTCGGGGTGTGCCCATTCATCGGCACGCCGTGTCGTTAAACGCAGTCGTGGATCAATGAAAACAACAACTCTTTCAATCTTATTAGCTACATTTTTATTACTTCGCAGTCAGATCGCCGCTGATGGCGGCGAAGACGGCGCTGCGTCACGAGAGCTCTCGTTAGCCGAAGTGACGCGCCGCGTGCTGGAGAACAATCCAGCCATTAAAGAAGCGGAGAACCGCTGGTACGCCGCAATTCACCGCGTGCGACAAGCGTACGCATGGGATGACCCGCACGTTGCCGGCGAATCGCGTATGCGCCGATTTGTCGATGTACCGCCGAACGCATTCACGGATCAAACGCTTAGCATCGAGCAATTGATTCCGATCACCGGAAAAAATCTGGTGCGCGGCCGGATTGCTGCAGCCGAGGCGTTCTCTGCATTTCAAGAAGCGCGACGCGCTCAGCTCGATGTGATCGCAAAGGCACGCGCCACGTATTTCCAGCTGGCGAATGCCTATGACCAACTCGAGATCAACAACAAAAATCTTACTTCACTCAAACAAATTGCCGATATCAGCCGCTCTCGTTACGAAACTGGTTTGGAGACTGCGGCGAACGCGCTTATCGCCGAGACAGATTACAGCAAGCTGCAGGAGACGCGGCGGGATTTGGTTTCCGCAAGCAGGCTGCAAGCGATCGCGCTCGCTCAACGGCCTGAGCTGCAGATGGCGCGTGCAAAGATCGACAGCGAGAAGTCAAAGCTTCAGCTGGCGCACCGCGCCTGGATTCCCGATCCAGCAGTCAATGTCAAAGGTCAGCGTTACAATGACGCCGCGGAGGCTGTTAGTGAATTCGACGCCGGCGTGTCGTTCACAATCCCATGGGTCAATCCCGGTAAATACTCAGCTGCCGTTCGCGAAGCACGCGCAAATTTTGCAGCGGCTGAGCAGGGATTTGAGCGCGAACAGAAGGAAGCATTACGGCTCTTGCGCGATCAGTTGGCAAAGGTCGAGACGTTTCATCATCACGTCGAGTTATTCCGTGACAAGCTCGTGCCTCAGTCGCAGCAGGCGTTTGAAGCGACGCGGCTAAGCTACGAGTCAGGAAAAGCAACGTTTCTCGATTGGATTACCGCGCAACGCAACCTGCGCGACATCGAAGCCATGGGACGCGACCACTTGGCGCATTATCAAATGGCAGTCGCTGAGTTGGAGGCAGTCATCGGCGCAAACGTTTACTCGCCCGCGGCAGGGTTATCGAACGGAAGGAAATGACGATGAAGCTGTTTCTGCAAAAAACTGCGCTGTTGCTCATGCTCGCTGCGCTTCTTTCTGGCGCTGCGTCGTGCTCGAAGAACAGCGCCACGGAGAAACCGAGCAACATCGATTACTGGACGTGCACAATGCATCCATCGGTGCGCGAAAAGGGACCCGGCAAATGTCCCATTTGCTCGATGGATCTTGTGCCAGTGATGAAGAAGAGCGCAACCCCGGCAAGTTCCAGTAAAAACGCCCCTCGGCACGATCACGCAGCAATGCTAGCGGGAAAGCCAACCGGCAGCAGCGAGATGCAAGGCATGCCCGGGATGCCTGGAATGAAAGGAGGCGTGGAGAGCAAAGCGCCGCAGACAAGCGAGTTCGTCGTTCCAGTTGAGCGTCAGCAGCAGATCGGGGTGCGTTATGCGAAGGTCGAGCGAAAGCCGCTTCGCCATACCATCCGCGCAGTTGGCCTGATCGTTCCGGATAAAACACGTAATTGGCAGTTTGTGTCGCGTGTTGATGGCTACGTTCAAAAACTGGACGTGACCGCGCCGGGCGAGCTCGTGGAAAAAGATGCGCCGCTTTTGTCGATCTATAGCCCCGATCTGTTAACGAGTGAGCGTGAATTCGTCGAGCTGTTGCGCATGCGTGACCAGGGGAAGTCCAAAGACGCGCGCGACACTCCGCAGCGCTTGATCGATTCTGCGAAGCGTCGGCTGCAACTTTGGAACGTCACGCCGCAACAGATCTCCGAGCTAGAGAAGACGCGTAAAGCCTCCGACACGCTCACGCTGCTCTCACCATTCCGCGGCGTTGTGCAGTCGGTGCCTGTCGAACAGGGCAAGAGCGTGAAAACGGGAGACTTACTTGTAGAGGTTGCCGACCTCAGCGTCGTCTGGCTGTGGGCGGAATTTTACGAGAATGAGTTATCGATGCTTCAAGTGGCGCAAAAGCTCACGATCACAGCAAAGTCGTATCCTGGCCAGAACTTCGACGGCACGATCAGTCTGATTGATCCGTTTCTCGACGCGACGAAACGCACAGCCAAGGTTCGCATCGATATTCCAAATCCCGATTTCAAGCTGCGGCC
>WNGG01007102.1_pt1 | contig 13405 bp, 11 predicted proteins | sample 5400661 | NCBI WGS metagenome assembly WNGG01 (sample SAMN13153372, study PRJNA577476) | soil metagenome | isolation source: 100 cm soil or saprolite under Garry oak tree replicate 1 | place: USA:California | collected 2016-06-15
CGATTATGCTGTTTCTGAACAGAGCGAATCGGCCGAGGACCTGGCCTTCGATCCTGTAATCTTTGCACCCAACTACGCCTCTGGCCGGTCAACACTACGGTTTGCCCTTCGACGTGTTCCGAAACATTCGTCCCTCTCCGTCCCGCCTACAGGGGGACTAGCAATGTGGAGTGTCTGGGATTCTAGCGATTGGTGACTTGCTCCAAACCGTTTTCTCGTGGTCCTCGGGACCTAGCCACAATCCATAGTTGACAATGTCCGTATTCAGCGATGAAGGGGCGAACTGGCTAGCAGAAATGGGGGGCCCGGAGGTACTCGGATAAACGAATATCCGGGTCCCAGTTAGGCACACAGCAACCATTGAAGGTAACCGAGGAGCCAGTCCTGACCGGTACACTTGAGGGTTCATACTTCAAGTGTTCCTCCGAGTACAAGAACCGTAAACGTCCCGTATTTGTCTCCCTGTTATCAAAACCATAGCCTTCAGCGACTAGGGAATTTGCTGATCGAAGAAGGCAGAGGCATGCCGGGATTGCTACGAAGCTCACTCGAGCAGTTTTCTCGTGATCACTCACATGCGATCCGAAGGCTGTGAGCTCTCGGTCAAGGTCACGTTCGAAGTACCAATCTGGTTTGTCTGCCAACAAGTATAGAGGTCATCGTCCAGGGGAAATTCGAGAGACCGCCGCAAAACAAGGTTTTGGGCCTTGTTCGATTCTTGAAGGGCAGTGTTCAAAGCTAGGTTTCGCTTCAAATATATCAATATATACGTGTATATATATGTGTATATCTGGAATGCCTTGTGACTACGTGCAATGTGTCCGAACCAGACGCCTTAAACCTATGATATTCCGAATAATATGAAGCGTACGAATTGTTTGTACCGACAATTGCGTTGCGGGTCCGCCATCCGGCGAATTCACGTAGCCGAGTGAACAACGTCCCCCAGACGGGGACCTACCTTTCGGATACCAATTCAGGAAGAGACCCTTGAGGGCCTTAAGCGATTACAAAGCCGTCATTACTGCGGGAGGAATAGGAACCAGGCTCTTGCCGTTCTCCAAGGAGATTCCTAAAGAAATGTTCCCCATATTCTCACCAAGTGAAAACGGGTCGATGAGTCTCAAACCTTTGGCTCAGGCTATCTTCGAACAGCTATACGCCGTCGGCTTGAGAAATTTTTATTTTGTCGTCGGAAGGGGAAAGAGAGCGATTGAGGACCATTTTTCTCCGGACTCTCGGGTTCGGGGACGCCGTGTTGATGGGACGATCCGTGATCGATGGTGATTTTATGGTTCTCGCCGGGGACACCTTAGTCCTCTCAAACGGGAACTGCCACTTTCCGCGCTTGGCAAAGGCACATGAAAGATTCGAAGCTTCAGCCACGATTCTCTTGCAGAAAGTCCCGAATCCCACCCAGTATGGTGTCGTCGAGGGAACCGAAACAGAAGAGGGTATCCTGAGAATTAAGCACGTTGTCGAAAAACCGGAGATACCCAGGAGTAACTGGGCCATAATGCCCGTATACATTTTCAAGAGCGATATTTTCGAAGCCTTATCGAAGACCGCGCCCGGGAAGAATGGTGAACTGCAGCTTACCGATGCGATTCAGAAGCTTGTTGAAATGGGAGAATCTGTCATCGGAGTGGAACTGAAGACTGACGAGCTTAGGCTGGACCTCGGTACGCCTGAAACGATCATCGAGGCGTTGAAACTTTCAATGAACGGGGGCGACACCAAGCTCAAACTTGAACCCGCGGACCCGTTTGAGAACAAGAGTTTCACTTCCCCGATCCAAGTGGAGGATCTGGAAGCGTCGGAACTGACCCCACTCGTTTCGAGTCCTAGGAAAAAGGATCCTTGAAGAGTGGAAGAAGAGAGCCCCGACCGGGCCGTTCTTGATTGAGGGAGACACGCTTTGTCCTCCTCGACACCAAATTTGAGTGAGCAATTGACCCGCCGCGAAGAGCGCGCTCACAAGTTCTTGCTGTATGCCCAGGATTCCAAAGGGATGGGACACATCACTCGGAGCTTGACTATTGCCCAGCACCTCCTTGAGGCCTATCCGAATTCCATCGCCTACATCGTAAGCGAGTCCCCGATGATAGACGAAATGCAGCTGCCCACAATGTGCTCATACATCAAACTGCCAACCCACTTGGCTTCCGTTTCACTTCCGAAGACGCAGGAGGAAGACGAGGCATACAACCAGCACGTCAGCGATTACCGAGCCCAGATACTGCGCAATCTGGCGCTAGAGCTGGCACCTGATCTCGTGCTGGTCGATCATGAGCCTTTCGGTCATAAGGCTGAATTTCGCGACGGGCTCTACGCACTGAAGGCCCGGAACCCGAAAACGAAGATCGTTCTAGGGCTCCGTGACATTATGGACGATATCGGCCGCATTCGTGCGAAGTGGGAGGCTCTTGGAGTGTACACGGCGTTCGAAGACCTCTTTGACGGCCTCGCCGTTTACGGCTCCCGCAACCTTTTCGATGTTGCGGAGACTTACTCGATCCCAGAGTTCGCCCGCTCCAAGCTCTACTACTGCGGTTTTATCGTCCGTCACCGAGAACCGATCAGTGTAAACGAAGTGCGTCGCCGATATAATCTGCCTCTGGAGGGACGACTAGTCGTCGCGACCGTCGGTGGGGGAAGAGACGGGTATCGCGTCCTCGAGGCCGCCCAGGCGGCAGTCTCTCAGTTGCGATCGAAGCTTACTGATCTTTGCGCAATTTTCGTGACTGGACCGTTCATGCCCGAGGAACAAAGGGCGTTACTCTACTCGGGTTCCCCTCCAGGATGCCCGGTAATGTCGACCGCGGACAATTTTCAACTCGTCGCAACCGCGGACGCAGTCATCGCCATGGGCGGCTACAATAGCGTGTGGGAGACACTGTCATTGGGGCGGCCCTTGGTTGTCGTACCACGTGCAACGTACAAGCGCGAACAGACCATTCGTGCAGAAGTGTTGGCCTCGCATGGCTTGGCAAAAGTGGTTCAGCAAGCGGACCTATCTGGCGATAACCTCGCGAATGCGCTGGAATGGGCGCTGTTCCTCAATCAGAAAGAGCATGCGCAAAGGATTCAGGAAGTCATTCCCTCCTTCAACGGGGCAGACCGCCTTACCGCCTATCTCGGTCAGATTATAGAAAAGGACAGCGTGCGCTACCCCTCTCCCCCGGAGGATCTGCCCTTAGCGGAGAAAATGTCATGAAAGCTGTAACAACCCTCGAGCCTGAGCAAACCATGGGAGTTTTGAAGCAGGCTTTACAAGAGGTGTACGGTACAGACGCGCAGCTCGAGACATGGACCTCGGATGCCCAGTTCACGGAACACGGCAAGAGGCGCGTAGTAAGATACGACCTCCAAGCGCAGGTGGCAGGGCTTCCCAATCCTCAACACTGCCAGTGGGTGGGAAAGTACTATGAAGAAGAAGGACAAGCTCTTCTCGTCGCCTCGGTACTGAGGATCATCGGGTGCAACGAAGCAGCGCGGGCTGCGGGTCTGGTCGTCCCGAAAGTACTTTCCTATTACGCCCCTTGCCATCTTCTTTTCTTGACTTACGAATCCGGAGAGTCGGTGACCACCGCGATCCCGGGGGAGACCGAGGCTATCCTCGCAACGATGGGCCGCGCTCTTGCCGCTTTACATGGAATGCAAATCACACCTCCCACTACAACCTCACCTGCAACCGTACTCGCTGAGCTAAGGTGGAGAGTTGAAGATCTCTCCGCTTGGTTTGCAGGGGAAGAATCCAACCTACGAAAGGCATTCGCCCAGCTCGGAGACCAGGCGCCAAAACCCCCCTCGCCCATATCGTTCATCCACAATGATTTCGGACCGGCCAACCTTCTCTGGCGGGCTGGAGAGCTCATTGTGCTCGACTTTGACAAGTGTGCACGTGGCGACCCCGCGCTGGACCTGGGGAATTTTCTCGTGCAACTGCGCCGGCGCTCAATCTGCCACCCAGAGAGGTTTAGAGACTTCGCAGCCGCCAGAAGAGCTCTCTTCGAAGCGTACGAGCGCTGGAGCTCCCCCGATCGCGGCCTCGGGGATCGAGTGGCATGGTATGAGCGCGCGATTCTGCTTCGTAAGGCTCATCGTCTCTGCCTCGAGGGGAAGAATCAGGGATCGGATGAGGGCGCACAACATATCGTCGATGGACATCGGCTCTTGACCGCCTTCCTTGAAGACTCCGCTCCAGAAGGTGGAAGCAGCTTGGATACTGCAGGCGGTTTTGCACCATTGCTTTTCGAATCAAAAGCCAGTGAGGCAAAATGAGGGCGAGGATTGTAGCAGGTTTTCCTGAGGACCCTGATGTCCCACAGCTCTCCGCTGCAGCCGATCCGCAAGTTATGCTTGAGACATTTCGCCGTCATCTGAAGTCAGCCCCAGAGGAGATCTATCGCATTGAGAACTGCACACCCTTTCGGTTCCGGTGCCGCCAGTCAGGCTCCAGGCACGTCCTGCAATACACCCTGCGCATCAAGGAACCAAGTACAGGACGTAGTTGGGACCAGTGGGTCACCTGCTTATTGTATGCCGACGGTGAAACATCCCGGCGGCTTGAAGAAATGAAAGCCCTGGTTCATGACATGAAAATTCCTGAGAGCTCCCGGACGTTTGATCCTGTAGGATTCATTCCCAACCTCCAGATGCTCGTCGAAGTCTTTCCCTATGACAGAAAACTTCGAAGTCTAGGCCGTGTCGTCGGCGGAGAGTTACAGGGCCTCGACCAACCGATCCTGTCCCAACTCGGCCCGGGTGACTGGCGTATCGAGCAAAGAACCATCGAACCCACGCGCTACCGAACGGAGTTCGCCGCTGCTTTCCGATACACGATTCGTGCACACGACGCTCTCTCCGAGAGCAGAGAAGATGTCCGGTGTTACCTGAAGGTGTACAGGAAGGAGCGCGGCATCGAGGTTTCTGAAATCCTTCAATCACTATCTGAGATCCGACATGGCGGAGAAAGTCAATACTCGGTGGTCAAGCCTATCTCCTATCTCAGTGAGCTGCGTACCCTTGCAATTGAGGAGGCTCCCGGCATATCACTGACCCGGGTTCTGCTGACGAAACCGGATCCATCAGACGAACTGAAGCAAGTGGCTCGCGCGGTTGCTGCTTTCAATCAGGATGAGCTTCCCCTTAGGCGTCGTCACTCGCTAGCGGACCAGTTAGCGGAGTTGGAAAGAGCTTCAGCCCTCGTCAAGTGGGCATGCCCCCAACTACGAGATACCCTTCAAGGGATCTACGACGCGGTCGTGCAGGGAATGGACGAGGACGGGCCGGGGCCAATACATGGAGACCTCAAACCTGATCATCTATTCCTATCTGGGGGACGCGTATCTTTCATTGATTTGGACTGGGCAGCATTGGCGGACCCCCTACTCGACCCCGCCCAACTACTTGCTTACATCAGAGGTCGCGTGGGCTTAGATTCGATCTCCCCGGCACGCACTGAGGCGGCGGGGGCGACCTTCGTCGAGGAGTACTTCCGCCTCGTCCCAAAGTCATGGCAGCGGCGATTCCCCCTTCATTGCGCTGCCGCGCTCATTGAGGTGGCTGCCGGCATATTCAGGAGGCAAGAGCCGTTTTGGCCCGAGAAGATCTCGGGGGTAATCTCGGCTGCGCAACACGAAATCACCGAAGGGGGACGGTGAAGATGACCACACAAGCGACTTTAGTCGATCACCCGAAGACAGTTGAGGACGAAGCAAGAGAGCTAACTGATGATCCTGCGTTACCCGCCCTCGGAATGATTAGGACGAGGGGCCTTGTTGAAACTCTGCCAGAGCTGAGACTGGGCGAAGAAGCGACGGTTCGGATCTGCACCTATCATCCGGGCTCACGCGCAACCCTCGAGGTGCGGGATGTAAATCGACGATTCTTCATTAAGATCTACGCAAAAGATCCAGCGGCCGAAGCAGATCTTTACCGGAGGCTAGAATTCGAGGGTCTCGCCAGCGACTCGGGGCCTCGTGTACCACGCCTACTAAGCTGCGATCTCGACCAAAAAGTCCTCGTCCTTAGCTGGCTGGAAGGACCAAAGGCAAACCGACTCGTGAAGGATGGAAAAGGCAGATGCGCGGGAGAACTCGCTGCATCGTGGTTGCGCGCGGCCTCGAAGCTAGATGAAGGGATCGGTCCACCCATAGGCGGCGTGAATTTGCTGCATCAGGTTGAGACGTCCGTCCGGACACTCACGACCGCAGACGCTGCTCTGGGAGCGACCGCTAGGCGAACAGCCAATATTTTGGCGCAGACGCAAGATGAGGCAGACGTGCCACACCTTGTACACGGCACCCTATATGCACGTCATATCATCGACATGGGCGACGGTCCTGGAGTGATCGACTGGAATAGGTTTGGCCAAGGACCTCTTGAAGTTGACGCAGGCATGTTCCTCGCGACAATTTCTAGAACCGGATTGCGCAAAAGTAGTGCCGCAGGGGAAGCCGGGCCGGCTGCGGAAGCACTCTTAGAAGGCACCCGAGGCCTGATTGATTCGAACTCTCTGGAATGGTACTGGGCAGCGTCCCTTCTTCGTCTCTCCGTGCGTCATCTGGAAACCGATCCGAGACCCCAACCAACTCTTGACGCCCGCTCGTTCGTGGCGGAGGCGGCAAGACACGCGGAGCGCTTGGTTTCGGGGGGTACGGGCTAAGCTATATCGGGTAGTGGGGCGGAACATTGGGCGAATATGAACTAATCACTCGCACACGTACCAACAAGGCCGAAGGCAAAGAATCCATTATTCTGAAGTTCACTCCTCTCCTGCTAGCGGCCATTTTCATCGTCCATGCTTATCTCGCCCTCAATGGGCGGGTTCCCCGGCAGTTCTGGTACGTCTCAGGCACCGTCGCCATTTCGATGGACATGATAGAAATCATGTTCGGTACATTCCTCGCGAGCATCGGGCTCTGGAAGGCGATGAGTTTGTTCCACGACAGATCGCAGCTTCCCCTAGATGAATTTTCAGACACACCTTCGGAAAATAAGGTGTCGCACGCCGAACGGCGACGAAGACAGACTGTGCTTCGACTGCTGTCATACGTCAGGCCTCAATGGAAGTACGCGGTTGGTGTCGCTGCCGCGATCATCGCGACCGCCGGTCTCGACTTGGCACAACCATGGATCATAGGTTTCGTCCTCATCAATGGCGTCCTTGGTGGAGGCGATCTCAGTCGGGCGAATATAGGCCTTCTATCGCAGGTGGTCTTCCTCCTCGCCTTAACTTTTGGCCTCAGACAAATCGCTTCGTTCTTCCAAACGGTGCTCGTCGAATTGGTGAGCGAGAGGACGATACACAAGCTTCGGTCAGAGGTGTATCAGCACACCGAGCTTCTGCCAATGGGCGAGTTCGACAAGTCCCACTCGGGGGACCTAGTATCTCGCGTTCTCAGCGACACGCGTGAGGTGGAAAAGGTGATGGAGGAGGATGTCGACAACTTCGGCCAGAATGCAGTCACTGTCGCGGGCGCGATCGGCCTCCTCTTCATAGTGGACCGGAGTCTCACCCTTCTCGTCGTGCCAGTCTGTATTGCCTTGATAATTGTGGCCACCATCTTCAAGCGGACAATAAAGAATCTGACGAAGAGAATCCGAGAGGCATTCTCTGAGCTGACTATCAAGACATTCGAGGTCTTTTCCGGCATTCGAGTCGTGAAAGGCTTCCGGCTCGAGGACCATCAGGCGACGGAGTTCCGCGATAGGTCACTAAGGATTGTGACGGCGAAGCTTCGGCTCGCCCGAATGTCTGCCCTCTACAGCTCATCTGTGGATTTCCTTATGGTGAGCGCTACCGTGGCGGTTATCTGGTTCGCCGCCCCTTCCGTTGTCTCCGGGGCCTTAAGGCTTGGAGCTCTAGTGGCCTTTCTGGGGTATCTTGACAAGATGTTCAAACCACTTGTCCAAATGAGCAAGGGTAATCTCAAGTTCCAACAGGCACTCACGGCGGCTGACCGAGTCTTTGACCTCGTCGACAGAGACGCGGAGGTCCTCGAGACGCCAGGGGGACTCGCCCCGGCGACGCTCAAAGGACGAGTTCAGTTCGACAGAGTGACGTTCGCCTATGGGCCTTCTAGGAAAGTTCTCAGGGACTTTTCCTTGGTGATACATCCGGGTGAGACCGTGGCAATCGTCGGGTCGAGCGGTGCCGGAAAGTCGACGGTCGTGAACCTCCTCATGAGGTTCTATGAGCCAACCGCAGGAGAGATCTTGATCGATGGGTATCCAATAACACTTCTAAACCTCGGGTATCTCCGCAACAAGATCGGCCTCGTCCTCCAAGAGCCGACCCTCTTCTCCGGCTCGATTCGCGAGAACATCAAGTACGGGAGACTCGGAGCTTCCGACGAGGAAATTGTTCGGGTAGCAGAAGCGGCAAACGCACATGAATTCATAAACTCGCTCCCAAAGGGATACAACACTGAAATTGGAGAACGCGGTGTCACCCTCTCCGTGGGCCAGAGGCAACGAATCGCAATTGCGCGAGCTCTCCTCAAGGATCCGAGCATCCTCATCTTTGACGAAGCGACATCGAACATCGACTCCGAGTCCGAATCGCTCATTCAAGATGCGCTTCGGGGAATGGCAAAGGGGAGGACCTTGATTGTAATCGGACACAGGCTGTCGTCAATAATAGACTCTGACCGAATCGTCGTCCTCGAGGACGGAGAGATTGTCGAGGAAGGGACCCATGAAGTCCTGCTGAGCAAGGGAGGCACCTACAACCGACTCTACGAAGCTCAGATCCGATCTGCCTGACGGGCTCACCGCAATCGTCCGCGCTCGAATTGACGGTAGGATCTGAGCCACCTTCCGAGCCGGTCGTCTAATCCGGTCATCAGATCTTTGCAGCCTCTTTGTTCTGTAGTTACTCTTCTCGGTTAGCTCATTCTGTCGCCAAGGCCGATGGCTCGGAAGTTCACTGTCTCGAAATCCGCGGCCTCGTAGATGCGCCTAGCATCGACAATATTCGGGGATCTCATAAGTTGAGCATAGTCTTTCGCCTTTAACTTGCGGAACTCGTCCCATTCAGTCATGACGATGCAACAATCGGCCTCATTGATCGCGGCCTTCGGGCTTGTGGCATACTCCACACTCTGCTCGAAGACAGCTTTCGCGTTGGGCATTGCCATCGGGTCGTATACTACAACTTGAGCTCCTCTTTTCCTCAACAGATCGATTACACGTAGAGACGCCGCTTCTCTGATATCGTCGGTGTCTTTCTTGAACGCTATTCCAAGGACCGCCACTCGCTTCTCATTCAATTCGCCCAAGAGACTTTCTGCGAGCCCCACCACCCTAGCCGCTTGTTGCTCGTTTACTTGTTCAACCTCCCGCAAAAGTGTGGGTTCATAGCCCACCTTCCTGCCATAGCTGATAATGGCTTGCAAGTCCTTGTGGAAACAGCTTCCGCCGTAGCCTGGCCCTGCTCGCAGAAATAATGGTCCTATTCGAGGGTCGAGCCCAATGGCTTCAGCCAGACTCTCCACGTCAACTCCAGGCACTTCTTGGGCAAGGTTGGCCATGGTGTTAATGTAACTAACCTTTGTCGCTAAGAACGCGTTACTCGAATACTTGATAAGTTCCGCGGTCTCAGGATTTGTCATAATCGTCGGGGGAAGCTTTCCTCCATAGAAGGCTCGGTAAATTTTCCTCAGACGGCTACCAGATTGCTCATCGCTGGCTCCAATCACTAGCTTGTCAGGATACAGAGCGTTTCGGATCGCCGTCCCCTCGCTCAGAAACTCGGGGTTCACGCATAATCCCATCTGGGGTCCCACTTTTTTCTTGGCGTTCTCTTCAAGTATCGGCCTGACTTTCGAACTCGTAGTTCCAGGTATGACAGTACTTTTGACAATTACGAGCCGATAACCATGTATGTCTCGAATAGATGCGCCGATCTGTCGGGCTGCACCTTCGACATATTCGAGGTTGATAGAACCATCCCGCCTACTTGGCGTCCCAACCGCTATGTAAATCGCCTCTGCTTCGGCCGCGGAAGAAGCGTCATCACTGACCCTTAGCAGCTTCGAGCGCAGTCCACGTTTCAACAACCGATCAAGCCGGGGCTCGTGAAAGGGGGTCTCCCCTTTTTCAATAGCTTTGATCCTTCGAGAGTCTATGTCTACTCCTAGTGTAGGAAAGCCGCGGCTTGCGAATGTAACGGCTGTGCACAACCCTACATATCCTAGGCCTACGATACTTACGGAAAGTCTGCGTGTGGGCATTACAACGACCAGGTAGAACTGATACCACTGAGAGGCATTTCAATAGTTTGAAACGCACTCCGCGACCGACCAAGTTTGGTTTGGCAGCCGCACATGTTATGGTCAGCCCTATGTGATGACAGTGATCGACGGCTCGACAAACTCTGACATAAGCAGCTGAGGGAAGAGGTGCCCATGTGAGTCGTAGCAGATGTGGCACCAAACTCGCTCGCCGAATTCTGGATCACTCATTCTTCGCGTCTGCCCTTACGATGCCCAGTCAGCGGTTCTCATTCAGTAGTCCACGAATAGCGTGATCGAGCATCGTCTCGGCCCAGCTAGGTGCCGGAGGATTGGTTTTGTAGAGGTCGCGCCTTGCTCGATGAAGATACTCTGCGCCCTTATAGAAGGGCAAATTGTTCAGTGCTTCCTTTCTGCCGCGTTTGAGATATGACCGCAAGAACAACTCGTTCAGCCGTTCGAAGTAGTTGGCCGGTCGGTGATATTTTAGTCCGAATCTTTCGACAGAGATTGTGAACAAGGCAACGTCGAGAGCGGGATCTACGAGCTCGAACCCGTCAAGGTCGATTGTCGTGGTGTGGTGGTCATCGAATAAGACGTGGCTAGGGATGTAGTTTCCGTGACCCGGGCAATATTGGAGCGATCCATCCTCGGGTAGGCATGCCTCAAGTTTGTCCATTAACAGCTTGCATTTCGATGGGAAAGCTCCCCCGAACTCACTGACCATACCGGCCCATCCGCGACTGCTTTCTAGTAGAGCCTCAGGTCCTACCTGGTTTCCGAATTTTGGAGCTGTAGTGTGGAACTGGGCCAACCAGGCTCCAGCTCTCTCGACAGCTTCGACCTGCTCTGACTGATTTTCGGCGATAAGAATCGCCTTCGCCTGCTTCCCTTCGACCTTCTCTTCGATGAAAATTTTCACTGATGGTAAGTAAGCGATAGGTCTAGGGACCACGAATTCTGCTCCTTGACCAAAACCACTCTCGTATATTCTCTGCAAAGTTGAGAAAACATCTGGCCTGTCGACGGTGAACAGTTTGACTATGACGCTCTGCCATTCCTTGTCCAGTTTCATGGCAAGGTCGAACACGCATCGGTTCGGATGACATCTCAGCACCTGAAAACGTACTTGGTCAGGTCCTCGGTGTCCTTCCCTCGTAGGGAAGAGATGATCGAGTTCGTTCATGAACTCTTCTCTGCCCAGTATGGCAGCAAACTCGGAGCCGTCTCTCTTCGCTCTGACCTTGCCTGTGATTGTCAATCTATCACTCCCGGACCGCTTTCTTTCAACATTGAAAGTAGAGAGAGTAATTCGGCTACCGCTAGCCAGTCTCTTGTCTTTGTCCTCGTCCCCTCCCGACTAATACATGTGTTATTCCAAGGTTTCAAGCACCTCTCGCGTACTCTGTATGCTCTGCATGCCCTGAATATGACGATATTGAACCGTGTTTATGGCGGGCCCGGAGGGATTTGAACCCTCGACCATTCCCCGAACGAGTCCCGATTGGTTCTCGTCCTTCAGGTTAAGAGCTTCAGCCATCAGCATATGTCTGCTGCTCTACCTGGCTGAGCCGCCCGACCAAACTTATGCCGTTTGGTTTACGGGCCCATCAGACCCGCCAAAAACCCGCTGCCCGTCGAAGTTCTAATAAGCATTTTCTAGCAATCGCCCGACAAACCGTCTTTTACCAGCAAATCCTACTGCGATGCTATGGGCCAAGTCGTCTTCATAGGCCTCGGGCTCGACAACGAGAGAGGGATTTCGCTTGAGGGCTTGGAGGAAGCGCAGCGTGCCGAGAAGGTGTTCGCGGAGTTCTACACTAATCTGATGCCTAACTTCAACGTGGAAAGACTTCAGCGGCGGATTGGTCGCGCGGTCCGGATTCTCACCAGGAAGGAGCTTGAGGATGATAATGGCAAGGAGATTGTGACCTCGGCCGAACATGGCAACGTAGTGTTTCTCGTCCCGGGGGATCCGATGATAGCTACGACGCACGTTTCGTTGCGACTAGCTCTTGCCAAGAAAGGGATTCCTTCACGAATCGTCCACGGAGCCTCAATAGTCTCAGCGGTCTGCGGCGCTACAGGTCTGCAGAGCTACAAGTTCGGGAAATCAATAACGTTCCCACAACGAGGCGAAGACGTCCCCACATCAGTAATGGAGACGATTCGAGAAAACAGGGACAGAGGGCTGCACACATTGCTCTTGCTGGATTTGCAAGCGGGGGCTAGAGAACAGTTGACCATCCGAGACGTTCTCTCCCGCATGACCAGATCTGACCCTTCCATTGAGCACTGGCTAGGAATAGGAATCGCCAGAATAGGCGCGACAAACGAACTTGTCAAGGCTGGAAAGGTGAGCTCTCTCAAGAAAGTCGAATTCGGAACCACTCCCCACTCAATTGTCTTCCCCGGAAAGCTACACTTCATGGAAGAAGAAGCGATCAGAGTCCTCGATGGAGCATTGCCTTCCGACTTGGAGAGTGTACCATGAGAGAGGACGCGGCGGAGCGGAGTACGAGGTACCTGGACACTACCGCTCAGTCCCTCGGTCAAATCAAGAGGAGGAAGCTCCCTTCCAACGTTTCCAAGGACCAAGTAGACAAGGTAATGGAACTGGTCCGAGGCTACACTAAAGATGCGAAACACTACCTTGAAGACAAGAAACCCGTGACGTCCCTTGCCTGCATCGCATACGCCGAGGGACTCCTGGACGCGCTCAAATTTCTGGAACTAATCGAGTTCTGAATTCCTCGACTGAAGCGTTACGCTTCAATTTTCCCTCCAGCATTGTGCTATGCAACGAAGAACAGGGCGTTTTGGTCAAATAGTTAGGGCGCTCGGAATGCCACCCGGGCCTCTCCGCCTCGAGTGATATGGTCTAGATACTCTCGTGGCCGGAAAACCCTTCCCGGCCTTCCAGCGTAACTGCTCTGCCTTGCTAGGAGGCATTTTTCCGTGTCGAAGAGATGGGTTGCCTCACATTCAATTCCGATCTTGCCTGGTTCTTTAGGAATCTCGACCACATGGAGAAGGGCGGTTTCCGGGTCGAGTTCTTGGAGTCTACCTTCGCTCATCTTCAACCGGGTAGTCGCTCCGCAGATCACGCACTTCCCTTCCCCATTGATACTTCGAGAGAATCCGTTCAACAGAATATCTGCGCC
>WNGG01010101.1_pt1 | contig 13405 bp, 9 predicted proteins | sample 5400661 | NCBI WGS metagenome assembly WNGG01 (sample SAMN13153372, study PRJNA577476) | soil metagenome | isolation source: 100 cm soil or saprolite under Garry oak tree replicate 1 | place: USA:California | collected 2016-06-15
TCGCCGCGCAGCTTGATGCCGAGCTGCTTGCGCACGGTGCTCCCGCCGCCGTCGCAGCCCACCAAATACGACGCGTCGATCGCGCCGCCCGTGCCATTTGCGTGCTTCACGCGCGCGGTGACCCCGGATTCGTCCTGGGTAAATGACTCGAGCCGGCAGCCGTAGCGTACCGTCACCGAGCGCAGCCCCTCGGCGATCGACTTCAGCAGGGGCTCCAGCGTGTACTGCGAGATGAGCTGGTACGGTTCCAGCGGCATGCTCCCGTCGCTGCAGGCGCGGATCTCGGCGCGCGCCCTCTTCACAGAAGGATAGGGCAGATGCAGGAGCGGGGGCTCGGCCAGCGACAGGATGATGAACACGTCCATCGGGACGTCGTCGCGCAGGCCGGCGGCGCGGACCTTGTCGACGATTCCCATGCGCCGGAAGATTTCCATGGTGCGCGCATTGCACCGTTCCATCTTCGGCAGGAATTGCGGCGCTTCCTTCTGCTCGATCAACGTGCAGCGCACCCCGCGCATGCCGAGATCGATGGCGAGCGTAAGACCGACCGGGCCGCCGCCGACGATGAGCGCCTGCGTGTGCATCGCGCGTATTCTGCCTTATCCATCAGTGCTTATCTCGGACAGAACGAGGAAAACTGGACCGGCGGTCCTCAGGCGGCGCCGACGCGAAAGCTCCCGTCCCCGGTCAGCTCGAAGAGCCCTTCCCGAACCGCCCGCAGCCAGCGCGCGGTTCGGATCAGGCCGCCAAAGCAGAAGAAATGGACGCCCGCGATCGGCGGACCACCTCGGCGCGCTATGTCCCTCACCACAGCTTCCGGGCCGGCTTCGACCAGGAGGCGCGTAATCACCCGGGGCCGGGCCTTGAGGGCGCGGACCGAATTCCCGATCCCGCAAAGCGCCGCAAATCGCAGCAGCCGCGGCAAGCTCGCCGGACCCGGGAGCCCCACGCGAACCGGCAGTCCGCGTCCTTTCATTTTCGCGGCCCACACGAGCACCGGCTCGGCCTCGAAGCAGAACTGCGTCACCACGTGCAGATCGAGACCCGTCCGCCGGGCGAGGCTTTTTTTCGCGGCCAGTGCCATCTCGAGCGCGGACGCCGCGACCCTGGGATGGCTTTCGGGGTAGCCCGCCACACCGATATGCACGATGCCATGCCGCTGGAACAAACCGGTTTCGAGCACCGCGAGGCTCGATTCGAACGGCCCGCTTGGCCGCTCGCTGTCGCCGCCGATCACAAGGGCACTGTCCACCCCTGCCTCGCCGGCTGCGCGCGCAAGGTATTCATCGAGCGCGCCGCGGCTGGCGATCCGGCGCGCCGCAACGTGGGGAACCGGGCAAAAGCCGGCTCGCCTCAAGCGTCTGGCCAGCGCCACGGTTCCGTGGTAGGTCTGTCCCGGCGGCATGCTGATGTACACCGCCGTCTCCGGTTCCAACAGGCCGGCGCAAGCGTCGATCTCGGCAGGATCACGCGATGACAATTCGAGCGAAGCCCCCGCTAGCAGAACTTGAATGTTTCGGCGCTCGTCCTCCGGCGACGGGCGCACGAATCGAGTGGCGAAGTGAGATTCCATGGTGAAGCCCGCCCGCATCCGCGTCAGTCGCGTTTGCGCGATATCACGTAGGACTCGTCGAGGAACCACAACCCCCTGTGGCGGCGCAGCACTTCCTGCGTGGCTTCGAGGTAGCCCCGGTCCCCCATGACCTCGCCCAAGCGCTGATCCTCGATCTGCGCCACGTAAACGGCAGCGTTCCACGCGGCGAGCAGGGTCGAGGTACCGATCGCGTCGCTGATTTCCTCCGGCAGCGTGTGCATCTCGTAGCGGAATATCGAGCGGTTGTCGGCGTAGGCGTTGAAGTTGAGGTCGCGGCCGTCTGCACCGAGCGCGGCGCGGGTGGCCTTAAGGAGCGAGTGGCGATCGGTCTGGAACGGATTTTCTCCCGGCCAGATGCGCTGCACGATCTCGAGCCCCGGGTCGCGGCCGTGCGAATGGATCGCGATCATTCGCCCGCCCGGCGCAAGACTCCGCGCGAGCGGTGCCAAGACCTTGGACGCCTTGAACTCGGCCGATGCGCGGGCACGGTACGGCTGCGACGCGATGACCAGGTCGTAGTCGGCGCGGGCGACGCCGCGGCGCGGTAACACCTGGTCGAGCAGGAATTTGTGATCTTCCCGGTAAAGCACCAGCACCACCGGCTTCGCATAGGCGGGATTGCCGCTCGTCTTGCTCACCGACGCACGCCACTGCTCGTTCAGGAACGGCTGCAGGTTGGTGATCTGCTGCTCGAACTCGCTGGAGGTCGCCCCGGTGAGCGCGACCTCTTTCCAGACGAGACTCGTGGCGGCAGTCACCGATTTCGGCGTGAGCCACGGCGCCTCCGAGTAGTAAAGATTGGTCATGACGAGGACCGTCGCCGGATGCTCGAAGAAACGGTCCGGCATGCGATCGAGAGCGAGCCGCACGTCCTCCAGGCTGATTTCCTTGCCCACGATGTAGAAAGGCATCGTCGGATAGCGCTGGTGCATGGCGCGCATGACGCGGGCGAGCACGGTGCCGTCGCCGACACCGGCATCGAACACCCTTACCGCGGGAGGCCGTGGATGAATATTGGCGAGTTCCATGCCGACGCGTTGCGCGACCACCCACTTCTCGCTGCAAGTGCTGACGAACAGCAGGTACTTCTGACGGTTGTCGTAGAAACGGAAGTTGGTCTTCGACTCGTCCTTCGCCCCGGAGGGCACGGCGACCCTGGGTTGGTCCGGCACAACGCCCCCGGCGTCGGTCAGGCTTCCGGCCGAGGACCGCAGCCGCACCAAACCACGGGTCTCGATCGATCGATGCTCCGACATGAACGCGCGCACGCGCTCGACGGTTTCCATGGTCACGCGTCCGCCGATCCGCAGCCGGCTCACGAGTTTCCCGTCGTTTACGGCGCGCCGTCCGAAGGTCGACTCGGCCATGCCGACGCGCCTGCAGTAATCCGCGATTTCGCTCAACAGCTGCTCAGCCGTCACGTCATCTCCTCCTGTTGACCCTCCTTGGGAGCGACTGCCGCTTCGCGCTATTACAAGATGTCCCCGCAACGAGGGTCAACCACAATTTTGCCCATCGCGAAAGTGGGACGAATGGTGGGATAAATCCCAATCATTGTGTGAGCATGCGCTCACACTTAATTAATATATCTGTTAATCAATATGTTATATAAATATACCTCGGATATCAGAGATTGAACCAGGAGCATCCTCTTTAAGAGAATCAGCCCGAGCGCCCTGCATCAGCACGCCCGCTATGGAGCCCGGCCGCAAAGAATGGGCAGGAGGCCCACATTAGAGATTCCCGCGTCTGGGGGATGTGAGCGGCTTTTTTGGGGATCCGCAGAATGACGCGGGGCTCGACTCCGGGTCCATCGTCCGGCCCACCAACGTCACGCCTTTGTGGGAGGTGCTGCACAGCATCATCACTGCGACGCCCAGCACGCCGTGCAAGCCTCATCTTTGGAAATGGGATCAGATGTGGCCCTGGATCCAGGAGGCCGGCCGGCTGATCAGCGCGAAGGAGGCCGAGCGACGCGTTTTGGTGCTGGAGAACCCCGGGCTGCGCGGCCGCTCGAGTATTACGCACAGCCTTTACGCCGGGCTGCAGCTGATCCTGCCCGGGGAAGTTGCGCCCTTGCATCGGCACTCGCAATCCGCGCTGCGATTCATCTTGCTCGGCACGGGCGCCTACACCGCGGTGGACGGTGAAAAAGTGACGATGAGCGTGGGAGACTTCGTCATCACGCCATCGTGGACTTTCCACGATCACGGCAACCCGTCGGAAGAACCGATGGTTTGGATGGACGGCCTCGACGTCCCGCTCGTCGAATTGCTCGACGCCCAGTTCATGGAAAAGGGCGCGCAGGAACTCCAGCACACCCACCAGACCGAGGGCGACAACCTCGCGCAATTCGGCAATACCATGAAACCCGTGGAGTACAGGGCAAAGAGCCGCACCTCGCCGCTTTTCTGGTATCCGTACCAGCGTACCCGCGAGGCCCTCGAGACGCTGAGGCAGGCTCACGGCGCCCACCCCTGCTGGGGCCACAAGCTGCAATATACGAATCCGGTGACAGGCGATTGGGCGATGCCGACCATCGGTACCTTCATGCAACTCCTCCCGCAGGGATTCAAGGGCAAGGACTATCGCGCGACCGACTCCACGGTATATGCAGTCGTCGAGGGCAAGGGCTGCTGTCGTTTGGGAGGCGAGACGCTGGTCTTTGGACCCAGGGACGTATTCGTCTGCCCGTCGTGGCTGCCATACGCGCTCGAAGCCGACGAGCAGGCCGTACTGTTCAGCTTTTCGGACCGCCCGGTGCAACAGGCACTCGATCTTTGGCGCGAGGCGTTCTAATCCGCCCGACGTAGCGAGACCCACGCTGTTCCATGCCCGTAGGGCGGCGTCTTCGCGCGCTCGAACCACGGCGAGCCTCTCTCCGGAACAATACGATGAACGCGGACAAAACAAATTACGACCTCCTTTACAATCCGCGGCTCGTGGTCAAGAACTATCAAGAAATCTTCGATCGCTGGGAAAAACACTCGGAGCGGGCCCGCGCCACCCTCGACTGCTATTTGGACGTGCCTTACGGCTCGAGCGAAGCGGAAAGAATGGACATCTTCCGCGCGCAAGGAAAAAGCCGGGGGCTCTTGATGTACATCCACGGCGGATACTGGCGTTCTCTCGACAAGAAACGTTTCTCGTTTGTCGCGCCGCCGCTTGTCAAGGCCGGAATCACGGTCGCGGTACCCGACTACGGTCTTTGCCCCGCGGTGCAAGTCGCAGACATCGTGATGCAGATGGTTCAGGCCTGCGCGTGGCTGTACCGTAACGGGGAAAATTTCGCCGCGCCCGCGAACCGACTCTACCTGTGCGGGCATTCCGCAGGGGGGCATCTCGCCGCCATGATGCTCTCGTGTCGCTGGCCGGACTATTCGTCGGACTTGCCGAAGAAGGTCGTCAGCGCCGCGATGTCTATCAGCGGCTTGTACGACCTGACGGAGATCGTCAAGGTACCTTCGGTGAATTGCGACGTGCACCTCGACGAAAGATCCGCGCTGAAAGTAAGTCCGGCGTTTCTCCCGCCTGCCACCGACGCGCCCCTCTACACCGCGGTAGGCGGGGAGGAAAACGAGGGGTTCCACATCCAGAACAGGCTCATCGGGGAAAAATGGGACAAGGTGCGCGAAACGGACATACCTTGCCCGGGAAAAAATCATTTCACGGTGCTCGAACAGGTCTGCGACCCTGAGAGCGGTTTGTTCAAGTCGATGCTCGAAATGATGGACGTGTAGAACAGCCGGGCAGCCGCCAACCACGGCTAGAGTCCACGCATGGAACCCAAGCAGCTGCTCACGCAGAGCTTTCAGGCCGCAGTCGCGGCCGCCGACCCGCTCAAGATCCTCCCGGCTCACCTCCCCCGTCCGGCGTCCGGCGAAACGCTCGTGGTCGGCGCGGGCAAGGCCGCCGCCTCGATGGCGCTTGCGGTCGAACGGCACTGGCCCCGGGACGCGGCGCTGGAGGGCCTGGTCATCACCCGCTATCGGCACGGGCTGCCAACACGCCGCGTCAAGGTGATCGAAGCCGGACACCCTGTTCCGGACGAGACGGGCGAGTCCGCTGCGAAGGAAATTCTGCAACGGGTCAGACGCCTTTCGCCGAGCAACCTGCTGCTCGCCCTCATATCCGGCGGAGGCTCGGCGCTGCTCGGCCTTCCCGTCGAGGCCGTCGGCATGGAAGCGCTGAAAGCGACGACGAGGGAACTGCTTCGCAGCGGTGCGCCGATTCAGGACATCAACGCCGTGCGAAAGCACCTTTCCGCGATTCAAGGGGGCCGGCTCGCCGCGGCGTGCAAGGCGCCCGTGCTCGCACTGATCATTTCCGATGTTACGGGCGACGATCCCACCCACATCGCCTCCGGTCCGTGCGCGCCCGACCCGACGACGTACCGCGACGCCCTTGAAGTTCTTCGCCGGCACGGCGTCAACGCGCCTCCAGCGGTCAGAGAACACCTCGAGCGGGGCGCAGGCGGCGAGGTTTCTGAAACACCCAAACCGGGGGACAAGATTTTTGCGCGCGTCGAAAACCGCGTCATCGCCACAGCACGGCAGGCGCTGCGCGCGGCGCAGGAATTTTTCCATGCGCAGCGGATTCATACCATGAACCTCGGCGACAGCGTGACGGGCGAGGCATCGGAGGTCGCGAAAGTGTACGCAGCGCTTGCGCGCCAAATCGCGCAATATGCTGACCCGATGAAGCCACCGGTCGCGCTGATTTCCGGGGGCGAATGCACGGTCACCGTGCGCGGCAACGGGCGCGGCGGACGCTGCAGCGAATTCCTGCTGTCCCTCGGAATAGAACTCGCCGGCATCCCGAACGTCTACGCAATCGCCGGCGATACGGACGGCATCGACGGCTCTGAAGACAATGCGGGTGCGGTGCTCCTGCCGGATTCGCTTGTGCGCGGCGCTCGTCTCGGGCTCGACGCGAGGAAACGGCTCGCCGACAATGACGCGTACGGGTTTTTTTCGCGGCTCGAAGACCTTGTCGTAACCGGGCCGACTCGGACCAACGTCAACGACTACCGGGCGATCCTGATCCGCTGAGCCGGCGTGCGCTTTGAGTGGACGCCCGCGGGCCTATCCGATATCGAGATCCGGCTGTACACCCCCGGGATAGGTGAGCAGGCCGGCCGCGATCACCGCCCCCTTGGTCAAGACGTGCGGCTCGCTGCGCCGCATGTCAATCAAATGTTCGACTTCGATCTCGCGCGACGCCAGCCAGTCCGAGATGAGCCGGCGATGACATCTTGAGGGGTGCTGCTCGGCGCACATCATGGCGAGCCTTGTCCCGCGCCCGCTCTCGACGAGCCGGCCGGCCCCGGCGGCGAACTCCCCAGACTCCATGTAATCCGCATAGCCGCGAAACGATTCGTTCCGCAGTCCCGTGTTCCGCGAATTCGGCCGCGGCCTGCGGAAGCCGCCCAAGGCCTTGCCTTCCCATCGATAGGCGATCCCTTGCACGGCAAGGGAATTCTCCAGCGCTCCCCGATCGAACTGGGGATGGCGGCGCGAGCCTGGGTGCGCGCGCACGTCGACTAGCAACCGGACGCCTGCACCTCTGAGCATGGAGGCCAGCTCCTCCACGGGGCGTGTTCCATGGCCGATGGTCCAGATTTTCACAGAGTCCATGAGACGGGCGTTCCAGAGGGGTACTGCCCGAAATCGGCGAAAAGAATGATGGCCATTGGCGGATTTCGACGATCCTCTCCCGAAAGCCCGGCCGGGCGTCGGAATTCTAGCGGTCGGACCCGTTTTTGGCCCGGCAACTTCCGGAATTTCTGAAACCGGAACCCAGCGGGTATACCGCGATCGGGTAAACCCTACAAGGGGGTCCCTTAAAGGTCCCAGGGTATTTCGCGGCCAGATTTAGGAAATCAACCAATGTTTCGGGACCTTCACGTAGCGGATCATGTAACCTAGTGACGCTCCGCTGACGAGAGCGCGATAGCCGCGCAGGAAGTCGCCTTTTCGGGGCACGAGGACGCGATGGAAAGAATGACAGCGAGCCAGGAAAGACCGGGGCAGGCGCAACGCGGCAAGACCCTCTTCCCATTCTTAGTGCTGGGGATCGGGGTCGCGCTGTCCCTGCTGCTGCACTTCGTTATCCGAGACAACGTCAAGGGCGAGGCGCAGTTGCGCTTCGAGCGCCAGGCGAGCGATGCGCAGCACGTGATTGAGGCGCGCATCAAGTCCTATGCTGACGTTCTTCACGGACTCGGGGCCCTGTTCAACACCTCCAATTCGATCCCTCGCGCAGAATTCCGCCGCTACGTCGCGGCCCTCGACTTGCCGCACCGCTATCCGGGATTCCAAGGCCTCAACTACGCCGAATACGTTCCGCACGAAGCCAAGGCCAGATTCGAGGCTCGAGTAAGGCGCGACACCAGCCTTGACCCGCGGGGATACCCCAACTTTACTATCAAGCCCGCCGGAGATCGGCCCGAATATTTTGTCCTGAACTACCTCGAGCCGCTGGCGGGCAACGAATTGGCCTTCGGCTTGGACATCTCCAGCAACCCTTCCGGAGCTGCAGCCCTCGCAGCCGCCCGCGACAGCGGAAAACTGACTTCCTCTGGGCGTTTGCTCGATGCAGGCCGCAGTCGCTCAGTATTCCTTGCCATGCGGCTGCCTACGTATCAATCCGGCATGCCGGTCGAGACCGTGGAGGAGCGGCGCGCCGCTTACACCGGTTCCGTCGGCGCCGGGTTTCGTGTGCGGGAGTTGATCCAGGGCGCACTGGATACATCCAAGCTGCAATCCCTGCAGTTCAGGCTATACGACGCCGGACCTATAAAAGACAAAACGCCTTCGGCTGCCATTCGCGAGGATCGGCTGCTTTTCGACAGCGACGACCTGCTCGACGCCTCGTTGACCGCCTCCAAGGCCGGGGGTCCGGACGCGTTGTTCACTACCAACCTGCCGATGGAAGTAGGCGGGCGGATCTGGGAAGTGCGCTTCAACGCGAAAAAGGAAGCGATCATCGATCGCACCGACGCCCTCCTGCCATGGTTGACGCTCGCCGCTGGCCTGGTGTCCAGCTTGCTGCTCTTCTTCGCTCTTCACTCGCTCACATCCTCTCGGCGCCGCGCACTAGAAATGGCCCAAGTGATCACCAAGGACCTGCGTGAGAGCGAGGCGAGCCTCGGCCGAGCGCAGCGCATAGCACAACTCGGAAATTGGTCGCTCGATTCCGAGACCGGCGAGATGACTTGGTCGGCCGAGATGAATCGCACTTTCGGTAACGCGGCGACTTCGACCGCGCATCGATACGAAGACTTCCTGCGCAATATTCACCCCAAAGACCGGCGTGTACTTGAGCAAGCCCTTCAGCAGGCCGTCACGACGGGTCAGGACAGCGACATGGAGCACCGCATCGTCACAAGAGACGGTATGACGCGCTGGGTGCACACGATAGTCCACAGGTCGCAAGAAGCCTCAAAGGTAGTTCTCAACGGCACGATCAGGGACATCACCGAGCGCAAGCTCGCGGTACTGCGCCTGACGGTCGAGCACGGAGTGACGCAACTCGTTGCGGGAGCCACCGATCCCAATGAAATCATGCCCGGAATCATCGAAGCCATAGGCACCGGGCTCAGCTTCGAATGCGGCTCGCACTGGAGTCTCGACAAGGACGGGGCGCTTCTCCAATGCACCGCGAGCTGGGGGGAAAACGCACCCGCGATTGCGGAGTTCCTCGCCCTCACGAAGAAAATGTCCGTACCTAGCGGCGTCGATCTGCCCGGCCGCGCGTGGGCGGGACATGAACCGCTCGTACTCACCGACGTAGGTTCCGAGCAAGGTTTCAGCCGGACCGCGGCGGCTTTGCAAGCCGGGCTGCACGGCGCGCTCGCGCTTCCCATCGTCGCTGCAGGCAGAAATTTCGGGGTTATCGAGCTGTTCAGCGCGGGAACCATTCAGCCGGACGAGGCTCTCATACAGCTGCTGAAATCCCTGAGCGCACAGATCGGCCAGTCGTTCCAGCGCAGGCTAGCCGAGGATCAGCTGCGTTTCATCGCCACCCACGATTCGCTCACCGACTTGCCCAACCGCAGCCTATTCAACGAGCGGCTGCGCCACGCGCTGCATCAGGGGACTCGCTACACCCGCGGCATTGCCGTGATGTTCATCGACATGGACCGCTTCAAGGTCGTCAACGACTCTCTTGGGCACAGCGCTGGAGACCGCCTGCTTCAGGACAGCGCCAAGCGGCTCGCCGAATGCCTGCGCGAGAGCGACACGGTCGCTCGCCTCGGGGGAGACGAGTTCGTCGTCATGATCGAAAACTTCACGGCGCCGAAAGACGCGATCGCAGTCGCCCAAAAGGTCCTCGCCAGCCTGGCAAAGCCGTTCTTCGTGGACGGGCAGGAGTTCCTGATGTCCGCAAGCATCGGCATCAGCACCTTCCCCGACGACGGGAAGGATGCAGAGATGCTGCTCAAGAACGCCGACATCGCGATGTACCGCGCCAAGGACCAGGGACGAAACAACTACCAGTTCTACTCGGCGCAGATGAACAAGCACACCTTCGAGCGGCTGGCGATGGAATCGAGCCTGCGCCGAGCGGTGGAGCGCAACGAGTTCCAACTGCACTATCAGCCCAAGCTCGATTTGCGCACCGGCGCAATCGCGGGCGTTGAAGCGCTGGTGCGCTGGCAGCACCCCGACTGGGGCATGGTATCGCCGGCCCAGTTCATCCCGCTTGCCGAGGAAACCGGTCTCATAGTGCAAATCGGAGAATGGGTCCTGAGGGCCGCCTGCGAGCAAAACAAACGTTGGCGCGACCAGGGCATTCCGCCGCTGCGGGTCGCGGTGAACCTCTCCGCGCGTCAGTTCGCGCAGAAGACCCTGCTGAGCGACATCGCCAAGACCATCGCCCAAAGCGGCCTGACGCCGGATTGCATCGAGTTGGAAATCACCGAAAGCCTGGTGATGACGAACCCCGAGCACGCGACGGAGACGCTGCACAAGCTGAAAACAATGGGGATCAGCCTCTCGATCGACGACTTCGGCACCGGCTATTCCTCGCTCGCCTATCTGAAGCGGTTCCCGATCGACTGCATCAAGATCGACCGCTCGTTCATCAAGGACATCCCGACTGAAGCCGACGACATGGCGATCACCAAGGGTGTCATTGCGCTTGGGCACAGCCTGCGGCTGAAAGTCGTCGCCGAGGGCGTCGAGACAAAAGAACAACAGGATTTCCTGCGCAGTAACGACTGCGACGAGATGCAGGGATACCTGTTCAGCAAGCCGCTCCCCGCAGAGGAGCTAACAGCATTACTGAAAGGCCATTCTCCGAAACAGAATTTGACCGTCCTAGACCCGCGGAAGAGAGCCTGAGCCTGACCTAATACCACAGCCGACTGTGTTTTCCTAGGCGCCAGGACCCGGCCCGGAAAGGCAGCGGCTTCCGGTGTCCGCATCCACCCCGCAATCTACGTCAGGCCCGCATTGATGGCGGCCGAGCGCTAGCCGTTTCCGCAAACGCAGTGGTAGCAAATAGAGAAGGCCGGGCAATCCGGCCCTTTCGTTTGTGCAACCAGGCTTTGGAACCCTTTCTGCTCGGCTTGCCCCGTTCCCCAGGCTGATCAGGTGCAACCGGGTAGGACCATGTCGGGTAAACCTTACAGGGATTGCCTTAGGGGTTTCTAGGGGTTTTCGAGCGTGAGCTTAGGGAATCGCCCAATTCCGAGGGGCCGCAGCCCGGCCCATGATCAGAGCGCCTGTTGAGGTCACCACGAAATCCAAAGAGCATGAGAACCCCTCTCCCAAATCAAATTCAAACGTTGTTCAGCTGCGGGAAAGATTCGAGCCGGTCTCGCGCCATCGCCGATTCGGTCCCGTTTTATTCATTCAGTGCTACGGAGGTAAGAAAAGTGAACACACAATTGGCCGCAAGATCCACAGAGCAAGTCATTGCCGCGATCCAGACGCTCGATCTGGATCCCATCAAGTTCAAGCTGATGGATCCCGAGGAAGGGCAAGGCTGGTCGCGCGAGTACGTGAATCAGATGGCAATCGAATACAAGCGGTTTCTGACGCTGTCCGTAAAATATTCGGAAGAGACGATCGCGCCGAGCAAGGACGTCGACAAGTTCTGGCACGGCCACATCCTCGACACCATGAAGTACGCGGAAGATTGCCAGAACGTGTACGGGTATTTTCTGCACCACTTTCCCTACTTCGGGATGCGCGGGGAGGAAGATGCGGCAAATCTTGCTGAAGCGGGAAGGACGACGCAGCGCCTCTACGAGCAGGAATTTGGCAAAACAAACCCAAGCCGCCCGTCTATGTGTGCTGTGGCGGTGACGAAGGACGCTCCCGCTATGTGCGCTGTGGCGGTGACGAAGGACGCTCCCGCCATGTGCGCGGTGGCAATTCAGTCCAAACCCGCAATGTGCGCCGTGGCAGTGACGAAGGACGCTCCCGCCATGTGCGCGGTAGCAATTCAGTCCAAACCCGCAATGTGCGCCGTGGCAGTGACGAAGGACGCTCCCGCTATGTGCGCGGTGGCAATTCAGTCCAAACCCGCTATGTGCGCCGTGGCAGTGACGAAGGACGCTGCCGCTATGTGCGCGGTGGCAATTCAGTCCAAACCCGCTATGTGCGCCGTGGCAGTGACGAAGGACGATATCGCGATGTGTGCGGTAGCTAACGAGGCCGATTCAGTAACCCCCCTCTTTGGTGCCCGCAAGCCGGCCTATCGCAACATGCTCAAAACCTCTATGCGTCCCAGACTGGCGCTAGCCGCTTGATTTCGCAGTTGCACTAGAAAGCAAAAAAGGCCGGAGCGATCCGGCCTTTTCTTTTGGTCAGGCGAATGACTATTCTTTGGCGGCCTCGGCCTTGGCCCCTTCCTTCGGCTCAGGCCTGTCGAGCAATTCAACCATCGCCATCGGCGCATTGTCTCCCTTCCTGAACCCGTATTTCAGGATGCGCAGGTAGCCGCCGTTTCGCTTCGCGTAGCGCGGCCCCAGCTCGGAGAAGAGCTTTGCAACGATGTCGCGGTCGCGCAGGCGGTTGAAGGCGAGGCGTCGGTTGGCGAGCGTGGCTTGCTTGCCGAGCGTGATCATCGGCTCGACCACGCGGCGCAGCTCCTTTGCTTTGGGAAGAGTGGTTTGGATGACCTCGTGTTTCAACAGCGAAACGGTCATGTTTCGCAGCATCGCCAGGCGATGGCTGCTGGTGCGATTGAGTTTCCTGAGTCCGTGGCGGTGGCGCATCTTCTTGTACCTCCGCCTCGATCACGCGGTCCGCGCGGTCTCCAGCCCCGCCGGCGGCCAGTTCTCGAGCTTCATGCCGAGCGTTAGCCCGCGCGAGGCCAGTACTTCTTTGATTTCGTTGAGCGATTTTCGGCCTAGATTGGGCGTCTTGAGAAGCTCGGTCTCGGTGCGCTGGATCAGGTCGCCGATGTAATAGATGTTTTCCGCCTTTAGGCAATTCGCCGAGCGCACGGTGAGCTCGAGATCGTCCACCGGACGCAGCAGGATCGGATCGACCTGCGGGGCCTTCTTTTCCTCGATCGCCGGAGCCGTGCCTTCGAGCGCCGCGAAGACGGAAAGCTGATCGACCAGGATCCTCGCTGCGTAACGGATCGCCTCCTCGGGCTCGATCACGCCATTCGTCTCGATGTCGATGATGAGCTTGTCGAGGTCAGTGCGCTGCTCGACGCGCGCCGATTCGACCGAATAAGACACACGCCTGACGGGCGAGAACGAAGCGTCCAGTATGATCTTGCCGATCCCTTTGGATTCCTCGGGGACGACGCGGAGATTCCCGGGGATGTATCCGCGGCCGTTCTCGA
>WNGG01015871.1_pt1 | contig 13404 bp, 8 predicted proteins | sample 5400661 | NCBI WGS metagenome assembly WNGG01 (sample SAMN13153372, study PRJNA577476) | soil metagenome | isolation source: 100 cm soil or saprolite under Garry oak tree replicate 1 | place: USA:California | collected 2016-06-15
GTCATTGTTTCTGTCTCTGTTTCGATGCTTTTTCGCTCAAACCACAACTCTCTTGAACCGAGAACTGACCTCGGTGTCGTTTTCAAAGAGCACACTGACATCGTTTCTGTCCCCGTTGCCCCCGACAACCCCCGACATTGCGGGCTTTCTTCCCGACAGCGGACGTTGCGAACTCGCGGTTCGACAACGATTTGTCGGAAGATCTGATCCGGGGGTCGCCGCTCTGGATCAGGTAACCGAGCGACAGTGGGGTCGGTGCTGGTTGTGGTCGACCCGCAAGGGTTCAAGCTGCGCGCGCGGGTCGGCGAGTGAGACGACACGATGCACGTACAGGGGGGGTCGGCACAGGGCGGCTCGTTCCTGCGGCAAACATTCCGGCAAAGCACCTTGCAATCACAACAAGCAGAGCAGCTTGGCGCCGCGCAGCGGATGACCAATACGCAGAGATCTTGGCCTCAGGAGTCCTTGCTTGACCACCCCATCATCGCCAGGATCTCACGAGGAGCGCCCCGCGCAATCGCACGCCGTCGTGGCCCAATTCAGCACGGCCTGCAGGAACTTGAGATCGTACGTAATCGTACGATCCCGCACGGGGCGATTGTGAGCCCGCCCCGCCCGTCCGTACCCCTCGTGCCGCCGCCACTCGATGTAGAGATCTCAGTCACGGCATTGAGCGTCGGCGCCTGGCGATGCGCCTCCAAGCAGTGAGCAGTAACGTCGCGGCCCGGGTCATGCTGCTGTTTGCTCGCCGTCTTCAAGGGGGTTACCTCACGCCTGTAGATGTCAAAGAGCGTTGGCGTCGGCGGCGACCTGAGGTTCTGGCCGCCATAACGCGGCTATGCCACTTCCTTCGCCTTCGCCTTGGCGGCCTCGCATCCACGCGAGGAAGCTCGACAACCGAGCCTTTACGGAGTACGCTCATTGGCACCGCCGGTGGCGCGTGAACTTCGAGCGAGCTGTCAAGGAAGTGCCCCGATCGAAACCCGGCAGCCACTTGGTGGTTGCCGGGCGAGGCGAGCTTATGCAGGAGGGACCACGGAATGGATAAGATCCTTCGGCTTCTCCTCGCCCTTTTCGCGCTGACCCTGACTCGCCACAGCGTGGCGGGTGCCGGCTCCGCGCAGACACAAGGGGCGGCTGCGGTACAGGCGGCTCCAGCCGCCGCGGAGATACCCCGCATCAAGTTTAAGAAGTACACGCTCGCAAACGGCCTCGAGGTGATTTTGTCCGACGACCACCGCCTGCCGCTCGTGGCCGTCGACTTGTGGTATCATGTCGGTCCCGCCAACGAGGAGCCGGGACGTACCGGTTTCGCGCACCTATTCGAGCACATGATGTTCCAAGGCTCAAGACACGTGCGCGCCAACGAGCATATCCGCTACCTCGAGGGCGCCGGCTCGAGCGACTTCAACGCCACGACCGATTTTGACCGCACCAATTACTTCGAGACGCTCCCAGCCAACCAGCTCGAGCTGGCGTTGTGGCTGGAGTCCGATCGCATGGGCTATCTGCTCGACAAGCTCGACCAGACTAACCTTGCCACGCAGCAGGCGGTCGTGCGCAACGAGCGCCGCGAGACTTTGGAGAACCAGCCGTTCGGCATTGTTGAGGAGGCGTTGTACCACAAGCTGTTTCCGGCGACGCACCCCTACTATGGCGAAGTGATCGGATCACATGCCGATATCCAGGCCGCCCAACTCGAGGAAGTGAAGAGCTTCTTCAAGCTGTATTACGCGCCGAACAACGCCAGCCTCACAATCGTCGGCGACTTTGACGAGTCCACCGTGAAGCAGTGGGTCGAGAAGTATTTCGGTCGGCTGAAGCGCGGCCCCCAGGTCCCCAAGATCAGCGCGACGACGCCGCCGATCACTGCTGAGCGGCGCGCCGTGGTGACTGATCAGGTCGAGCTACCGCGTGTGTACATGGGCTGGATTACCTCGCCCATCTACCGGGCCGGCGATGCAGAAGCCAACCTCGCAGCCCAGATTCTGGCCGGCGGCAAGTCCGGCCGGCTCTACAAGAGACTTGTGTACGAACAGGAGATCGCCCAAGACGTCTCCATCCAATTGCAGCCGCTTCTCTTGGGGTCGATCTTCGAATTGTACGTCACGACACGGCCGGGTCACACGGCAGCGGAAATCGAGAGGGTCATTGACGAGGAGCTTGAGCGGTTCCGCAGCGAGGGCCCCGATGAGAAGGAACTCGAGCGTGCGCGGAACACAATTGAAACCGAGATCATTCGCGGGTTGGAGCGACTCGGCGGATTCGGCGGAGTCGCCGATCGCTTGAACCAGTACAACCACTACTTCGGCAATCCGGACTATCTGCAACAAGACCTTCTGCGCTACCGCCGCGCGACGACTGCGAGCGTAAAGGCCTTCGCCACACAGCAGTTGACGACGCAGAGGCGCGCGGTGGTATACGGCCTGCCCGGCAAACCGGATCTCGGCGCCGACGTGCCGACGCCGAAGAATGAACCGGCGCTGACCGGTCAGCGTGCTGAGTCCATCAACGCGGATGAGCCCTGGAGGGCTCAGCCGCCGAAGCCAGCGGCCGATCGACCTCTACACCTGCCCGTGCCGAAGTCGTTCCAATTGTCAAACGGTCTGACGGTCATCTATGACGAACGGCCAGGCTTGCCCATTGTCGCCGCGAACTTGGTCGTGGCCACGGGCAGCGATGCGAACCCACCGGACAAGCCGGGCTTAGCGAGTTTCACCGTAGCTATCCTCGATCAGGGCACCACGACGCGGAGTGCCTTGCAGATCGCCGACGAGGCTGCGCAGCTGGGCGCGACCCTCAGAACCGCCTCGTCCGTGGATGCCTCGCGAGTCACGGTCCGGTCCCTCAAGAAGAACTTTTCCGCGGCGCTGGCGTTGCTCGCGGATGTGGTGCTGCATCCAAATTTTCCCCAGGCGGAAATTGACCGCCAGCGTGCCAGTCGGCTCGCCGAGCTGGCACAGCGCCGGGAAAACCCGGCGGTGGTCGCGGATCAGGTGATGGTGGCGGCGCTCTACGGCCCGCACCATCCGTATGGCTATCCGGAGATCGGCACTCAGGCGGCGATCCAAGCGGCGACGCGCGAGGACATGGTCGCGTTCTGGCAAAGCAACTTTGTTCCAGACAACGCCGCACTGATCGTTGCCGGCAGTATCACCGCAGAAGAACTTAAGACGTTGGCAGAGAAGCAGTTCGGTGGGTGGCAGGGCCGCCGTCTGCCGCAAACGGAGTTGGGCGCGCCGGCGACCACTGCGGCAAGGATCATCGTTGTAGATAAGCCCGACGCGCCGCAAACGCAGCTGCTCGTCGCTACGATCGGTGTGCCGCGCTCGACTCCCGATTTTGCCGCGCTCGAAGTGCTGAATGCCGCTTTGGGCGGCCTGTTCTCGAGCCGCATCAATCTGAATCTACGCGAAGCGCACGGCTACACATACGGCGCCTGGTCAGCCTTCATCTATCGCCACCGCTCCCCCGGTCCGTTTTGGATACGGGCCGGGGTGCGAACGGACGTCACCGCGCCTTCCGTTGCGGAGATCTTCAAAGAGCTGCGTCGGATCCAGGAGTCCGCCCCGACATCCGAAGAGCTCGAGCTCGCTAGGGCCTCACGGATTCGGTCGCTCCCAGGCGAGTTTGAAACCAGCGGCGGCGCGGCAGCAGACTACTCCGATGCATTCGTTTTCGGTCTCGGTCTGGACTACTACGCCCGCCTGCCGGCCGAGCTCGCAGCGGTCACGAGCGCAGCCGCATACGCGGTGGCGAAGAAGTACTTGCGCCCCGACAGCCTGGTCGTCATCGCCGTAGGAGATCGCGCCAAGATTGAACCAGAGTTGGTCAAGCTCGACCTCGGCCTTATCGAACACCGCGATGCGGATGGCAACTTGGTGATCGAGGGGAAGAAGTGAGGCTGTTAAAGCAGTAGGCTGACCCGACCCGGACCAGTGGAGACCACAAAAAGCGAAACCGGTCGCGTGGGTATCTCACGCAGCCGGTTTCCCGATCCGCTCCCGTCGAGACATAGGTGAGCCGCACGACATCGCGTCTCGGGGTTCATAGCATCTGAGTTGGGTCGAGCATGCAGGCCGGAACAGCGCACCGCAACGTGATTCGGCGATCTGCAGGACTGTCGACTCTACGTGGACTAACCCCAGGGGCCGCAGTGGGCGGGCACTCGCACCTGCGACCGGACTGCGGACTGGCGATCCGCGGCACGGGTCCAAGACTGGTTGTTGTCTGATGTTTCCGGGCGCTTTGCCGGGATGTTTGTAGAAGCGGCTGGGCCGGGATGAGCTCACGGACGGCCCTCGTAGACGCGGGCAGCTCCTCGACCTTGATCACAACGTCTGACTGCGAGCACGTCAAGTCGTCCACCAGCAAGGCTCACGTGTGCCTCGCTGAGTCTGCCGTCGCGGGAACGTACCCCCGTCCGACCGAAGGCAATCGGGCACTCTCTACTAGGCGTGATGAACAGTCGCATGTGTGCGAGCAAAGGTGAGCAACTTCTCGCACCCTACTCGCTGAACTCCAGCAGCGGGTGACACGAGCTCGCGTTGAGTACTGCAAGTTGCTGGAATTCGGCGGGTTAACTGACCCCCTCTGGATTAGGTAATCGAGGTTCGAATCCCTCGAGGGGCAACCTGTGATCTTGCGATCCCTCTCCAGCTCCGAGATCGGGACGCCTCCGGGAGTCGCCTGATCCGAAATGGGGTTTGCTACGGACGCTGCCCTCGGGCTAACGCTCCGTCGCGACCGGCATTACGAAGCGCTTTGCCCAAGTGTTTGCCTCTCGAGAACCGACGACGTCATCGCGCCGGACCCTGCGGGGCGACACCGAGGGACTCGGCGTCGTGCTGGTGGAGGTGATGAACCGCGGGATGCCCGTGGTCGCGAGCCGGATCGGTGGATCGCGTCGCGGATCGAAGCGGCGGCTTACTCCTCAATGACGCGCTCCTCAACCGTTCCGATGTTACGGGCCGACACGGCCAGCAGGAACCACTCCGGGTCGATGCACGCTTCCGGCGGGTAGACGCCCGGCTGGTGCAGCTTCCCGATCGCCAGCAGGTGCGCGCCGATGGAGGCGGGAATCCCCGTCCCGATGCCGATGCGTCCTGCCGCGGAATAAATGAGCCGCACGCGCCGGCCGTCCCGCTCGCCGCATACCTCGGTGCGCAGTGCCCCGGTCTTCGGCACGTCGGTCATGGACTTGCAGATCCGGTGCAGGCGACGGGCGGCCCACGTCATCGCGTCCTCCACAACCCCGCCCTCATGCACCGGCTCGCTAGAGCGCGCCACCTTTCCGAGCGACACGATGAGCTCGTTGACGGACGCGGGGAGGAAGGTCGCCTTGTCGTCGGCGTAGCGGATGCCCTTCCCGATGTAGCGCGACAACGTGAACGGTTCCGGGTGCCCAATGTGCATCACCTCGACGCGCCCGAGCTCGGGGAAGTCGAGCGTTTCGCGCCCGTCCACGAACGGGCGGACTGCCTGTATGCGTCCGTCCGCGAATACGAACGCGCGGTGCGGTAGCGAATACAAGAGGTGCTCGGCCAGCGCGGGCCCACCCGGATCGGAGCCGCGCATGATCCACGCGGTGTGCACGGCGTCCACTCGGTCCAGCCGGTCCGCGCCGTAGCGGGCGAGCACGTTGGTGACGCCCGGGCTCGCCCCGAGCCCCACGACCACCGTGATGCCGGCCTTCGCCGCCTCACCGTGAAGGTCCAGGATCTCCAGCGTCGCCTCCCAGTCGTCCGACACGTCCACCATCGGCCGGCGGGCCGCGATCGCCGCGCGAACGACGGGCACGGCGTTCCGGTAGTTCGGTCCGGCGAGATTGCAGACGACGTCGGACTCCCGCATTAGCCCCACCAAGGCGTCATGGTCCTGAACGTCGATCCGCTGGGTTGAGACGCGTGTCGTGCGCGTCGGCAGCTGCGCGACGAACGCCTCGGCGGGCTCCGGGTGCCGGCACGCGGCGACGACGTGCGTGAAGACGCCATGGGCCACCAAGTCGCGGATCGCCTCCTGGCCCATCTCGCCGCAGCCGAGCACCAGCGCTTTCACGGAAGCCGCGTGAGACGGTAGAAGAAGGCGAGGTCCAGCCCCATGGCTATTACGACGATCGGCCAGACGGCGCGCCACGGCGGGGAGGTGAGGCGACCCCGCTGGACGAGGAACAACACCACACCGCCGCTCACGAACCCGACGCCGAGCAACCAGTGATGCGCCTGCTCCGCACGCGTGGGCAGGTGCTGGTGCGTACCACCGTGGATGCCGAAGGTGAGCCCGACCGCGATCGAGAAGACGGGCAGGAGCTGCGCCCACACGGGCCGGGTCAGCCGGCCCGACGCACGGCCATACTCGATCGTCCCGATGACCATCGCGAGCAGTCCCGCGAGCTTGTGCTGGAAGACGTGCGGTTGGCCTAATGCTCGGACCCAGCGCTGCACCCAGTACGCGGCACTGTCCGGCACGACGCTGATGAACGTGTCCCAGGGGCCCTCCGGCTGGTACTGGCCCGTGCCGACGTCGACGGGGACGAACAGGAAGAGGCCGATCATGAAGCAGATGGCCGGCCAGATGAGCCGGGCGGGGCTGTCGGGATGCCGCTCGCTCCACCAGGCGAGCGCGCCCATCGCGGCCAACGCACCTCCGAAGAACGTGTGCACCTGCTCCGTGTAGGTCAGCATCCCGTGACTCCTACCGTCAGATCGCGCTCGAATACGGCGTACCTCTTCACCACCGCACAACCCATGCGCTCAAGCAGGCGCCGCATCAGCGCGTTGTCGTCGAAAACCTGTGACCCCTCCGCGTATTCAAAGCCGCCGGCCACCAGGGCCCGGTGCGTCGCCACGAGGAGCCGGAGGGCCGTGCCGCTGGCCCTGCGTCCTGGCAGCACCGCCAGCGCCATGAAGCGCGCCCACGGAATCCGGCGCCGCAGCCGCGCCGCCGTGAACCACCCGAGTGGCCACAGTCGCCCCCCGATCCGGCGCAGCAGCCAGTTCGCGTCCGGCACCGTGAGCGCGACTCCGCATGCACCACGCGCATCCTCGGCCACCAGGCACAGACGCGGATCGATGATCGGCCGCAGGTCCGTCGCCAGGCGTAGGGCTTCCGCGCGCGTGATCGGGGTCCAGCGCCAAGTCGCGCCGAACGACCGGTTGATCACGTCGGCAATGGCCAGGGCCTCCGCCTCGAGCCGATTCGCATCGATCGGCCGGATATGAATAGGGCTCGCTGCCCTCAAGCGGGCGTCAAGCGCAAGCATGCCGCGCGGGTCTGGCATCGCCGGCTCCCAGGCGTAGGCGCGCAGGCGCACGGCCACACGGTAGCCGGCGCGCTCAAGCAACCCCGCGTAGTATGGCGGATTGTAGGGCGTGAGCAGCGTGGCCGGCCGGTCGAAGCCGTCCGTGAGGAGGCCGATTTGGTCGCGCGGGTTGATCACCAGGGGGCCGAGACAACGGCGGCGCCCGAGCGACGCAAGCCACGACTCCGCCGCGCTCAACAGGGCGCACGCGGTCGGCTCGTCATCGATGCACTCGAACACGCCGAAGTAGCCGACGTCATCCGGCGATCGCGGCGCGAACGCCGCCACGCGGCCGACGGGCCGTGCGCCGCGGAGCGCCACCCAGCGCGCGTACTCCGTTCCTTCGAGCGACGGGTTACGGGATCGATCGAAGAGGCGGCGCTCCTCGCTCACGAGTGGCGGCGTCCAGGGCAGCCCCGCCGCACCGTACACCTCGGCGGGGACCTGGTGAAACGCTCGACCCCGCCGTCCCTCGACCGGTATTACCTGCACGACGCTCATGGGCCGGGCGGTGCGAGGGTCAGCGGGCGGCACCACCGATCGAGCGCAACGGCCGCCCCTCCCACGACGATCCCCGCCACGACGTCCGGCACATAGTGGTACTGGAACAGCACGGTGCCGGCCGCCATGCTCAGGACCAGGGGGAGGAAGAGCCAGAAGACCGCCCTGCGCGCGGCGTGGAGATCCCACATGAGCGCCGTCGTTGCCGCGAGATGCGCGCTCGGAAAGGAGTTTCCCGGCACCATAGCGCTTTGCTGGCTCAACGCCGCGAACCGTGCCAGGGTCCCGTGACCGAGGTACTCCAACTGGAGTTGTGGTGTCACGTACCGCGGGCTCAGTGCCGGATAGAGCAGACCAACGACAAAACAGCAGGCGAGTGCATAACACATCCTGCGTACCGCGTCACCGGCGTTGCGCTGGGACGCGGCGTTGCCCGGGACGAAGAGCGCCAAGGCACCTGCGGCGAGGAACGGATCGTAGGCAAAGTAGGCAAAGATGAACCAATCCCGCACCGCCGTCGAATGGATGAATGGCACGCGGCGCACAACGCGCTCCTGAAGTCCAGCGAGCGCGGTGTCACGCCAATGCACCGCGGACGCATCGATCAGGCCCGTCTGGAGGTAAAAGAGGTAGAAAACAAGCAACGGGAGCGCGACCGCAAGGAACCTGACCGCCGCCGGGCGCGCCCGCCGCAACCGCGGCAACGCCATCAGGACCAGGGCCGCACAGAGGAGGTCTCCGGCGATCATGGCGGCGGCCGCGGGGCGACGGCCTCCCAACAGCCAAATCAGGGCGCCATGGGCGATCCCGAAGACGGCGGTGAACCGCTCGGCTGGTTCTGTACCCTCAAAGTCTAAGAAGCTGGCCATCACATCCCAGCTGCGGCGGAAGGCACGCTCAAGCGTCACGTCCTTCGATGATCTCCCTGCTCGCTCTACCCTCATGGACCGTCCCGCGAGTGGAATGTCCGTGGCGATCGTCTCATCCTGAATCTGCCAGGGGGGCGCCATGCGAAGTATCGGGCCTCTGAATGCGAACCAGAAGACCCGGCACCCGCCCGACGCCAAGACCCGGCGGCTCATCGACCCAGCTCCGACCGCCGGAACTCTGGCGGGCAGGCGTCAGGCGGGAGTCAAGGGTTTGACTGGCGCCTGACGGGCTTGCCTATATTGCGCCTCCTCCGGGTTATCTATGAGGCCATCAAAGATGCGCGTCGATCCCGCGGCGTGGTTGGTGCGCCACCGTGGTTGGGCGGTGGCGACTTGGGTCGGCGTCGGTCTCGCGCTGGCTCCACGGGCCGCGCATGTGGAGCGGCTCCTGGCCGTCGCCCCGCCGGCGGGGCCAAGCGAGGCGGCGCTCGTCGACGCGACCCTCGCCACGCGGTTCGAGACCCCTTTCGTCAACTACGCCCTGCTGCTCGTCGGTGGTGCGCCCGCTCCCATGGATCCCGCCGGACGTGCCCTCCTCGATACTCTGCGGGCTCACATCGCGGCGGTCCCCGGTGTGCTGCGGGTGCGATCTTACGAGCAACCACGCGACACGCTCTTCTACGTCCCCCGCGCCCGGGCTCTCTTCCTCGTGGTCGGTCTCGACGATGTGCGGCACGTTCCCGAGGACATCGTGCCCCTGCTGCGGGCGACCACGGTGTCGCTTCTGCCGCATCTCGCCGCTCAATACTCAGGGCTCACCCTCCGGTGGACGGGGCGCGCCGCCCTGAACGCGGACTTGCGTCACATGAGCACCGCCGACGCGAGTGCCGCCGAGCGGCGTGCCCTCCCGATCACGCTGCTGCTCCTGATACTCGCGTTCGGGACGATCACCGCCGCCCTCGTTCCAGTGGTGTCGGGCGCACTCGTGATCGTCATCGCACTTGGCCTCGCGACAATTGTGAGCGCCTGGTGGCCGGTTGCAACCCTCGTCCAAAGCTTCATCACGATGGTCGGCCTCGGCCTGGGGATCGACTACGCTCTTCTCGTCGTCAGCCGATTCCGGGAATCCCTCACCGCGGGGCTCGCGCCCGACGCCGCGGCCAGCGACGCCGCGCGGCGCGGAGGCCGAACCGTCCTGCTCTCCGGAGCGGCGGTCGCCGTCGGATTCACCTCGCTGCTTGCCATCGCGCATCCCGAGCTGCGGGCGGCCGCGGTGGGGGGATTGCTCGCCACGGTCGTGGCCGTGGCCCTGTCCATTTCCCTCGTGCCGGCGTTGCTCGCTTACTGCGGCCCCGTGATCAACCGCGGGTGGCTCGCGCCGCGGGGCTGGGCCGGCCGCTCAGAGGCCGGCTGGCGCCGCTGGGGCGCGTGGGTGACGCGCCGCCCTATGCTCGTTTTGCTCCTCACGGGCGGGCCCGTCGCAGCGTTGGCCTGGCAGGCGCGGCGACTGAACTCAGGGCTGTCGCGGGGCGGTGAGTGGCTCCCTCCACGCATGGAATCGGCCATCGCCCTCCGCGACCTCCAGACAGCGGGGCGGGCGGGCGTCGTGCAGACCTTGAACGTCCTCGTAGAGCTTCCGCCCGGGCACGATGTCCTCACGCGGGACGGCTGGACCGCGGTACGCCAAGTCCGCGAGCGAATCATCCGCGATGCACGGGTCGCTGCCGTGTTCTCCTTCAACTCCTTCACTGGGGACCGACCTCCTTCTCGCCTGGCGTTCTTCACGACGCCGCGGTCCGCGTGGCGCCCGTTCCTGGCGGAGGATCACCGCTCGGTGCTCCTGGAGGCGGTCCCGACTGAATCGGCCGACGCCGTGGAACTAGTCCGCTTGGTAGAGGAGCTGCGCGGGCTCGACCGGGTGCGGCTTTCCGGAGTCCCCGGAACTCGCGTGCTTGTGGGCGGCCTGCCGGCTTCCCGTGCGGACTACCTCCACGCCGTGGGGGGGCGGCTCGGTCTTGTGGCGGCGCTGGTTCTGCTCGGGACTATCGTCGCGCTCTTCATCGGGTTTCGGTCGGTGATTATCCCGATCAAGGCCGTCGCTTTGAATCTGCTGGCGGTCGGCGCGGGCTTCGGCGCGCTGGTGCTCATCTTCCAGGATGGTCATGGCCTCAGCCTCTTCGGCCTCGTTGAGCCCGTGGATCAGGTGTTTCCCGTGCTCCCCACCATCGTGTTCTGCACGGTGTTCGGCCTGAGCATGGACTACGAGGTGTTCCTGGTGGCGCGGGTGGCCGAAGTCGCCGGAGGTGGGTTGGGGCAAGCCGGAGCCGTGGCCGAGGGACTCGCACGCGCGGGGCCTGTGATCACGAGCGCCGCCGCCATCATGGTCGCCGTATTCGGCGCGTTCACCCTGGGGGACTTTTTGCTCATCAAGATGCTCGGCGTCGCACTAGCGGTCGCCGTTTTCATGGACGCCACCTTCGTGCGGGGCGCGATCGGACCGGCCCTGCTCACCCTCGCCGGCCGATGGAATTGGTGGCCAGGGGATCTGCCGAGGTAATCACTGCCCGGTTGTGGCAAGGTCTTGCGGCAAACATTCCGGCAAAACGCCTTGTAATGACAACAGGCAGGGCTGGTTAGCCTCGCACAGCGGATGACCAATCCGCTGCACTCGGGCGAGCCTGACAGTCTCGAGTTCCATGTCGTTCGGTACGTCCAGGCGACGGTAGGGCCGGCGAAACCCTCGACGTCCGGACGATCCCTCTCACCACACGGGCCTGCAGATCAGTGCCGCGCCGAGTCTAGAGGTGGTAGCGCCACCTGGAGCCTCACGAAATCCAGCAGTCGCTGCCGCGCGGCCTGGTCCAGCAACTGGCCGTCGAGGACAACCGCATTGATTTTCGTCGTGTTGTGAATGTCCGCGATGGGATCCGCGTCCAGGAGCACGAGGTCTGCCAGTTTCCCGGCCGCGATGGTGCCGAGTGAGTCGGTGGCTTTCAGGAAGATGGCCGGATTCCTGGTTGCAGCTTGCAGCGCCTCCATCGGCGTCAATCCCGCTTCCACCAGTAAGGCAAGCTCGTCGTGGAGACTGAAGCCGGGAAAGCAATATGGGTTTAAGACGTCGGTCCCAGCCAGAATCGGCACGCCAGCTCGATGGAGTAGGCCCACCAGCTCGACTTGCTTCGCGTAGATCCGCCTAGTCCGCGCGAAATCCGCTGCCGTCGCGGTCTTGAACCGGAAGTCGTTCCGCGGATTCCAACCATCTCGCGTCTCACGCGACATGTATTGGAGGCGGGGGTCGGATGTGAAAGCGGTGTCATCCAGGTGCGCGAACGCGCGGAGCACGGTCAGCGTCGGCACCTGCCAGGTACTGTCACGCAGGAACTGAGCGGCGAGAGCCTGGCACTTGTCCGAGCTGTAGGTGTCTAGGAGCTCGGCCTGCTGTCTGCGCCCCAGGGCCCTCAACGAGTCACGCGGCTTTTCAAACGCCGAGACGAGCGCCGCTCGCAGTGCAGTCTCATTCGTCGAACAGCTGAGCAGGAGATCGGTCAAGTGCTCGATGCTCCGTTGCCCGGCCTTAGAAGCGGCGAGCGCCCCAACGGCAACAGGCACATGCCCGACGACGGGCATGTGGAGCCGCTTCGCCTCTGCCACGATTGCCGTGTAGACCTCGCGGGGCAGCAGGTTGTACACCTTGATGAAATCAGCGCCCACGGCGTGCAGGGAGTCGACCACGCGCCGTGCTTGTGCCGCGCTCGAGAGCCCGATGCTGCCCTCCCAGATCGGTGGCGAGCCGTCGAGGATTTGTCCGGACGCTACGAAGCGCGGCTCGGTCAGACGGTGCTGGGCGAGGCGAATGTGCGCACTCGCTACGAGGTCGAGGCTGCCACGTCGGAAGCGTACTCGACCACGCCGCATGGACGTGCATGTCCCACAAGCCCGGGATGAGAAACTTGCCGGTCGCGTCGAGTGTAAGCCCGCCCTTTGGTATCCGGACAGCTCCGCTCGGTCCGAGTGTCGCGATGTGATTCCCGGTCACCACGACGGTCATGTCCGACTGGGGTGGAGCGCCGGTCATGTCGATGACGGTGACGTGGGCGAATGCGAAGGAGACCGCAGGCGTCCCGGCCTGGTTTTGGGCTCGTCCTACCAGAGGAACGGCAAGCAGAGTCAGAAAGGAAACGGCAGGAATGCGCACGATGGGATCCTATCGCCTTCGGGAACGATGTGCCAGCCACATTGGTAATCAGGGCACAGCAGGACCCGCTACGGTCCTGCGATGAGCCGCTCGAAGCGTGGGTTCCCACGCAACGGCGCGAAGTTTGGATCGATCTTCAGCCACTTCGGCGAGAGATAATAGGGGATCTTGAGCAGGGGCTCGAGCTGGTCGAGCGCCTTCTCCGGCTCGTTCGCGATGATGTAAATCCGCGCGAGCTGGTGCTGGACGTAGGCGCCGGCGGAAGCGTCTCTCGTGATCGGCATGCTCGCGACGCTCCGCTCACCCTCCCGGATTGCGTCAGCCTTCCGGCCCAGGTAGGCAAGCGCGAGGCCGAGCGAGGTGTGAAGAGTCTCACTGCCGGGCGTCGCGCGCAGTTGCTTCTCGAAGGCGAGCCGCGCGGAGTCGGCGTAGATCCGGGCGCGGGCTGGGTCGCCTCGGATGGCATACGTCTGGGCGAACACTATGCCCCACTGCCCCCGGTCCCCGTCGAACGCGCGCGGTCTGAGCCGGAGGAGCAG
>WNGG01006095.1_pt1 | contig 13402 bp, 14 predicted proteins | sample 5400661 | NCBI WGS metagenome assembly WNGG01 (sample SAMN13153372, study PRJNA577476) | soil metagenome | isolation source: 100 cm soil or saprolite under Garry oak tree replicate 1 | place: USA:California | collected 2016-06-15
CGCAGCGATTTTCGGCGGAAGTCTTGCAATTTCTTGGTAAACCCAAATAGGAGAAGAGCCGATGGATGATCGTGAAAGGTATGCAAAAGGATTGGAAGTCCGGCGTGCCGTCCTCGGCGACAAGCATGTGAACCGGTCGATCGAGAAGAGCGATTCGTTCACCGAAGAGTTCCAGGATTTGGTCACGCGGTATGCCTGGGGCGAGATGTGGACCCGGCCGGGTCTGCCACGGCATACGCGAAGCCTGATCACGCTGGCCATGTTAATCGCTCTGAACCGCGGCGACGAATTCCGGCTGCATCTTCGTGGCGCGGCAAATAACGGCGTAACGCGTGACCAAATCAAGGAATTGCTTTTGCAAGCGGCGGTCTATTGCGGCGTCCCGGCTGCGAATTCCGCATTTCACGCTGCCGAGGAGGTCTTGGCCGAGCGGGAACGGCACGCTTGACCGCAGCGCGTTGCGTCTAGGCCTGAATTTTTTTGCGCCACCCCGGTAAGTAGCCCGCGCAAGTGTCCGTTATGCCGTCTAAATATTTGTAAAGTTGAATGGTTCTGCGGGGAGACATGGAATACCTGGCCCCTCGTGTTAAACTTCTCTGCTTTGCATGTTGCATCGTAAAGCTGTGTCGATGAATCCAATGACGGGCAGGGGGAACACCCATTGAACGATGTCATCATCATCGGCAGCGGCTGCGCCGGATTGACGGCCGCCATTTATGCCGGGCGCGGCAACCTCAAACCACTCGTGATCGACGGCTTCGAGCCTGGCGGCCAGCTTTCGCTTACGACCATGGTAGAAAATTTTCCTGGTTTCCCCGATGGCATTCTGGGCCCGGACCTGATCGAGAACATGCGCAAGCAGGCGGCGCGATTCGGTGCGGAATTCAAAGCCGGCGCCATCACCGACGTGGATTTGAGCAAGAGGCCCTTCAAGATTGCGACGGGGGACGGCGTGTTTGAAACCCGCGCGCTGATTATCGCGTCGGGCGCGTCAGCGCGCATGATCGGCCTCGAGTCCGAGCGCAAACTGGTCGGGTACGGGGTATCAACCTGCGCGACATGTGACGGGTATTTTTTTCGGGGGAAGGAAATCGCGGTCGTCGGCGGAGGTGATACGGCCATGGAGGAGGCGAACTTCTTATCCAAATTTGCGAGCCGTGTAAACGTGTTGCACCGGCGGCCGGAATTTCGCGCGTCGAAAATCATGCTGGACCGTGCGCGCAGCAACGAGAAGATCCGGCTTGTCACTCCGGTTGTGGTCCAGGAAATTTCGGATGTCGCAAAGGGCGGGGTCGAAAATGTGACGCTGCGCAACACGCAAACAAACGAAATCACGACCTTGCCCGTGGAAGGCGTCTTCATCGCCATCGGCCATGAACCGAACACGAAGAGCTTTCGCGGCAAGCTGGACATGGACGAAAATGGATACTTGGTCACGCATCATGGCAGCCAGACCAACGTGCCTGGTGTGTTCGCCGCTGGCGACGTACAGGATCACCATTACCGCCAAGCGGTAACGGCGGCCGGCTCAGGCTGCATGGCCGCGATCGACGCGGAAAAATTTCTCGACGCCCACAAAAACGTCTGACGCCGTCCAGCGATTTCCCCGGCGTCGCCTGGCGCAAAATCTGATGTTGCGCGCGCTGCTGCTTGAACTCGCCAAAAGCTCCCGCCTCCGCCGCTGGATCACTTCCAATGGCACGACGCGCCGCTTGGCGCGAAGGTTTGTCCCCGGAGAGGATCTCGCCCCTGCGGTCGAAGCCGCGCGCCGATCGAACCGCGCCGGGATGACGGCAAGTCTGGATCAGCTCGGAGAAAACGTGCTCAGCCGTGAAGACGCGGAGCGCGCACGCCAGGCGTATACGGACGCCCTCGACCGGATCGCCGCGGAAAACCTCGACGCGAATGTATCCCTCAAGCTGACGCATCTCGGGCTCGATCTCGGCGATGATTTTTGCGCGGAACAGTTGCGGATTGTCACGGAGCGCGCCTCGGCGCTGCGAAATTTCGCGCGCGTCGATATGGAGGGATCGCCATACACGGATCGAACCCTGCGCATCGTCAAGCAGGCGCGCGCGGAAACCGATGCCGTGGGAACCGTGATTCAGGCGTATCTTTACCGCAGCAAAAAAGACATCCAGGATTTGCTGAGCATCGGCTGCCGCATCCGCCTGGTGAAAGGCGCCTACAACGAGCCTTCACAAATTGCATTTCCCCGCAAGAAAGATGTGGATGCCAACTACGTCAAACTGATGCAGCTACTCCTGCCAAGCGGCATTTATCACGCCCTGGCAACACACGATCCGAACATGATCGAGGCAACCATCCGGTTTGCCGCCGAGCGCGGCATTACCAAGGACATGTTCGAATTCCAGATGCTCTACGGGATCCGCACGGATCTGCAGAGCCGCCTCGTGCGCGAAGGCTACCGCGTGCGCGTCTACATTCCGTTTGGGCAGGACTGGTTTCCGTACTTCATGCGGCGGTTGGCCGAGCGCCCCGCCAATTTAGTCTTTTTTGCTAGGAATTTTTTCCGTGGGACAGCGGCGCCCGAATAAAAGAGATTCTGAATTGCTTTGCCGATGAGCCAAGAGCAAACCATGCGTGCGATGGTGCTTGAGAAAGCGGGGAATCCACTTGCGCTCCGCGAATGTCCCGTGCCACAGCCTGCCGCCGGCGAGGTTTTGTTGAAAGTCCGCGCCTGCGCTGTTTGCCGGACGGATCTGCACATTGTGGACGGCGAATTGCCTGACACGAAGTTTCCACTGATCATCGGTCATGAAATTGTGGGTCGAGTGGCTCTGGCGGCCGCTGGCGCTACGCGGTTTTCTGTGGGAGACCGTGTCGGCGTGCCCTGGCTTGGCTGGACGTGCGGGCAATGTTCCTATTGCTTGGCGGGCAATGAGAATTTGTGCGAGCAGGCCCGCTTCACCGGGTACACGATCGATGGAGGGTACGCCGAATTTACCGTTGCAGATGAGCGCTTCTGTGTCCCCCTCCCCGATGGATACTCGGACGTCGAGGCCGCACCGCTGCTCTGCGCAGGTTTGATTGGATACCGTTCTCTGGTCCGGGCAGGAGAAGGAAAGCGTCTGGGGATATTCGGATTCGGAGGAGCGGCCCACATTGTCGCTCAAGTAGCCGTGTATCAAGGGCGCAGCGTATACGCATTCACGCGGCCTGGCGACCATCGGGCGCAGCAGTTTGCCAAGCGCCTCGGCGCCTCTTGGGCAGGAGGCTCGGACGAGCGTCCGCCGGAAGAGTTGGACGCCGCAATTATTTTTGCGCCCGTTGGCGCGCTGGTGCCCGTTGCTCTTGCCGTGGTTCGAAAAGGCGGCACGGTCGTGTGCGGCGGCATCCACATGAGCGACCTGCCGTCGTTTCCGTATGAATTGCTGTGGGGCGAGAGAACGATTTGCTCCGTGGCCAACTTGACTCGCAAGGACGCCATGGAGTTCATGAAGATTGGGCCCGAGGTTCCCGTGCGCACGACGACGCAACTGTTTGCGCTCGAACAGGCGAACGATGCGTTGGATCAGCTAAGAGGAAGAAACCTCGAAGGCGCCGCCGTTCTCGCGATCGAGGGAACGAGTTAGCCGTCCTAACGTGCCGCAGCCCTTTCGGATTCCCCGAGGGACTCACCCGGCTTGAGCGCGTGAATTTCGAGCCCGGCGATGTCCTGTGTAAGCTCGCGAAGCGCCTCAGGGGTTCCTGTCTGCAAAGGGAAGGTTCCATAGTGAATGGGGAGGATGTGGTTGACGCCGAGCAGGCGAATCGCGTAGGCCGCTTCGCGCGGATCCATTGTGAAGTGGCCACCGATAGGCAGGCAGACCAGGTCGGGTTTGTAGAGTTCGCCGATGATTTTCATGTCGCCAAAGACGGCTGTGTCACCTGCATGGTACAGCACAAAGCCGCCGGGAAGCCGTACGACCAGGCCCGCCGCTTCACCGGTATACAGTCTCTTGCCGTCATCATTGACGCTGCTCGAATGGACAGCGTGGACCATGGTGATATCGACCTCGCCGATATGCTGCGTGCCGCCTTTGCCCATCGGCAGGATGTTCACGACGCCTTTTGATCCAAACCACAGAGCGAGCTCAAAAATGGCCACAACCGATGCATTGTACGCGAGCGCCAGGGGAATCACGTCCCCCGTGTGATCGCAGTGTCCGTGCGTCGCCAGAATCAGGTCAATGCGCGGGAAGTTCTTCATCGACACCGGAAACGATGGATTTTCTTCTACCCAGGGGTCAATCAAGATGATTTTGCCGTTCGAGGTCGTGATTTGAATTGTAGAATGTCCGAGCCACGTGATTCTGTTGCCGGCGGTTCGAAGCATGGGAATCACCTCGTTTTTCGCGCTTCCCGGTGGTTGGCGTATTATTGTAGCTAGTACGGCGCGACGATTCAAATTTGGCTCCGGACCCGGCGTGAGGTTGCGCGATCCGGACGTGGTATAATTTCGCGGAGAGGAAAAGCGGCTTGTGCGGCCCCGCGTTTGGTGATATAAACCGATCTTTTCAATTTGGCTTGGAGACGCATTCTTTGCGATAATTTGAGCCTCAGACACCCTTGGAAGGAGAGTCGCGATGGCGTACGTAATTGCTGAGCCTTGTATCGGAACCAAGGACACCGCGTGCGTGGATGTTTGCCCGGTGGATTGCATCCACCCGCGAAAAGATGAGCCCACCTTTGAATCGGAGCCGCAACTTTACATTAGCCCGGTGGAGTGCATTGACTGCGGCGCCTGCGTTCCTGTTTGTCCCGTGACGGCAATCTTCGCGCTCGAAGACCTTCCGGAGAAGTGGGCCCACTTTACACCGATCAATGCGGACTGGTACACGAAGAAAGCCTGATCCCGGACGGCCGAAAACAGCGAAATTGTGTTGGAAGGTCCTCGTGCGGCGTCCCCATTTCCAGTGGGACGCCGCATTTTTATTGTGCTGGGCGGAGACGCAGCTTTGATCCGGAATTTCCGACAATCCCATCTTCTTGGTTTCTTTTGCCACCCCGTTGTGAGAATCTGCATCGAACCCGGGTAATTTGATTCTCGGCCCCCGCCGTAAACATTCGTCCCGTCGAAGGGAGTTGCATCTTGTCCTCCACGCGATCACACAAGCATGAGGAAATAGGGCGGGCGTTGGGCGTCAAGCCGGGATCGGAATTTCATGCCGAACCCGAAGGCGCCATTGCAGTGGCGACGATTGCAGGGACCGCTACGGCCGTTCCGCCATATCTGCTGACGCGCGACATCGTGAAACAGCGCATTGGCGACGTGTTTTCGCTGGATGGCAAACGGCTCGAAGCAATCCATACCGTCATCGACAACTCGCAGATTGACCAGCGCCACAGCGTATTCCCCGTGGAATACATCATCGAGCCGCGTCCTCTGGCGCAGATCAACAACGAATACCGTGAGAAGTCCTTCGAATTAGGATTACAAGTGGCGGCAGATTCGCTGGCCAAAGCCGAAATGGCACCCTCGGACGTGGATCTGCTGATGACGGTATCGTGCACGGGCGTAATGATTCCATCGCTCGATGCCTACCTGGCCACGGAGATGGGATTTCGCACGGATGTCCGCCGGCTTCCCATTACGGAGCTCGGGTGCGCGGCGGGCGCTGCCGGACTCGCGCATGCCAGGGAGTATCTCCGCGCATTCCCGGACCGCACGGCGTTGTTGGTGGCTGTTGAGCTGCCCACGCTGACCTTTCAGCGCAAGGATTTCTCCCAGGCGAACTTGATTTCAGCGGTTCTATTTGGTGATGGCGCGGCAGGCGTGGTAGTCACTGGCCGGGAAGCTGCCGGACCTCGCATTCTCGCCTCAGAATGCTATCTGTTTCCCGATTCGCTTGACGCTATGGGATTTGACCTGCGCGATTCCTGATTTCATATCGTGCTTTCTAAGGATGTCCCGCAGTTGATTCGCGAGAGAATCAGGGAACTTGTCGAGAGTTTTCTTGCCTCTCAGGGGTTGCGGCGGAAGGATATTTCCGCGTTTATTCTCCATCCGGGCGGGCAGAAGCTGCTCTCCTTCATGGAAGCGGAGCTGGATCTCACGCACACCGACACGGAATTTTCCTGGGATGTACTGCGCCGCTTTGGCAATCTCTCGAGCGCCAGTGTGCTGTTCATCCTGCAGGAGTGGTTGTCCAAGCGCGAGATGCCGCCGGGGAGCTACGGCCTGCTCATGGCTTTCGGGCCGGGATTCACGGCTGAGATGATTTTGCTGCAGTGGCCATGACGACCGCGTATCTTGGCTTGCTGGCCTTGGTGGGCCTCGCGCGGCTTGTGGAATTGCGGATTTCACGCCGCAACCAACGGAATCTTGAAAAACTGGGTGTTCGTAAGATTGCCGAGCCGCATTTTCGGTGGATGGTGTTCACGCACGCCGGTATTTTGGCGTGCGCGGCGGCCGAGGTGATGGTGCTCCACCGGCCGCTGATTCCATATCTGGCAATTGCGATGGCAGCGTTATTCGTTTTCGCGACTGCGCTGCGGTGGTGGGTGATCCGAACCTTGGCGGGACACTGGAACGTGGAAGTGATGGCGTCTTCGCGCGTAGGCGTGGTAACGTCCGGTCCATACCGGTGGGTCCGGCATCCCAATTACGTGGCTGTAGTGATCGAGTTGTTTGCGCTGCCCATGATACACACGGCCTGGATCACGGCGCTGGCAGGGACACTCGCGAACCTGGAGATTCTACGGCGAAGGCTGCGTGTGGAAGACAGCGTTCTGATGGCCGATCTTGCCTATCGCGCGGCCATGGGGTCGAAGCCGCGATTCCTGCCGAAGCTTTTTTGACCAAAACTTGTTACATAGTCTCGCCGGCCTGATTTTCCCCTGGAGACCAAGCAAAACCCCCCGCGTCTAAAGACGCGGGCTACGACAACGCACCATCGCATGTCCGAATGCTGTAGCCCGGGTCTTGAGACCCCGGGTCTTTCTCCGGCGTTTGAAAATTGCTCCCCAACCTTACGGGGTGCAACTTGGCTCATTCGGGGCTCTGGCCTTCGGCGCAGCATTCAATGCGGGGGATTTTCTCCTTTGCCGGATCTTCTCCGCCCTCCAGCGCCGCAAGCCACCGGCGGACCGCTACGCGCAAAGGCTCGAGTTCCAGCCCTCTGTGAGCGTGTGGAAATCGCTCGATCTTTGCGAGCCCAGCCTGAAGTAGATTCTGAGTGCCCTGGCGGTTCGCTCTCGAATAGTGGTGGAATGCCGCTGCGACCTGTATCAAGCCTTGCAGGAACATCTTTTCCGGATCGAGGGTTTCGAGCCAGACTTCCTCCCAATGTTCATGGGCGTCGTAGAAATGCCCGGAATTGAATGCTTCAAGCCCTTTCCGAAAAAGCCGGTCTTTGTCGTGAGAATTCATGAACCCTCTCTGCTCGCCGGCGCGCGAACGGTAGGGAGCACGGCATCATAGCAAATTCGGGATTGGTCCAGAGATGCCAGCGGCCGGGGACATTGTAATGGTGACGATAGCGGATTTGGATTTCGCTCAGGGGCGCCACCCGCGCTATCATACCTGGCTGCCTGAACGCGAGGTCCGCCCTTGCCGAAATTCAACTTGGTTCTCCTCATCCACGCGCACCAGCCCGTCGGCAATTTTGATGAAGTCATGCAACACACCTACGCGCGCTCATATTTACCATTTGTGACCTGCCTGGCCCGGCATCCGCTCGTGCGCATGGGGCTTCACTATTCCGGCTCCCTGCTCGAATGGCTTGCCGAACGCCATCCCGAATACCTCGATCAGATCGGGGCGCTTGCCGCTCGCGGCCAGGTGGAAGTGGTGGGCGGCGGATTCTACGAGCCAATTTTGATCACAATTCCGCCGGAGGATCAAATCGAACAGATCCGCCGGTTGAGCGATTTCATTGCGGAGCATTTTGGGAAGCGCCCTGGCGGCGCCTGGCTGGCCGAGCGCGTGTGGGAGCCGCAATTGCCGGCCGCGCTGGCTGAAGCAGGCGTGGAATACACGCTTGTGGACGACAGCCATTTTCTTACGGCGGGCCGCGAATTGGCGGAACTGTATGGCTACTACGTTTGCGAAGAGCGCGGCCGCACTGTGAAAGTGATCCCCGGGCTGCAGCAACTGCGCTACTTGCTGCCGTTTGGGAGCGTGGACGATTCCATCGCCTTCCTGCGCGGGGCGGCTGCCGAGCATCCCGGCGCAATGGCCTCGATGGGCGATGATATGGAAAAATTCGGCGGCTGGCCGCACACCTGGGAGCATTGCTTCCGTGACGGGTGGCTCGAGAATTTCTTCACGGCGCTGGAGGCCAATCAGGAATGGCTGGAGATCATTCCCCCCGGCGAAGCCCTGGCTGGGCGCGCGCCACTCGGCCGCGTGGATCTGCCTACCGCCTCTTACACGGAGATGATGGAATGGGTCCTCCCCACCGAGGTGCGCAAGAAGTTTCACAGCCTGCAGGAAGAGTTCGCCGGGCGTCCGGACCTGCGGCGGTTTCTGCGCGGCGGTTTCTGGCGCGGCTTCTTCAGCAAGTACGCGGAAGCAAATCTGCTGCATAAAAAGATGCTGCGGGTCTCCTCGAAGCTGCTGAACGAAGACCACAAAGGCGCGAGAAGAAATGTGAAGCGAGCTGCGGACCGCCCCAAAGCGAGGACACACTTGCTCCGCGCGCAATGCAACGACGCTTACTGGCACGGGGTTTTCGGCGGGCTCTATGCGCCACATTTGCGGACGGCGTTGTGGCGCGAGCTCGTGCAGGCAGAAACATTCGCCGACATGATGCGAAATGGCGCGAAACGGTATCAGTCGATCGATCGGCTCGATTTCGACGCCGACGGAATGGAAGAAATCGAGATTACGTCGCCTAAGTTCGCGGCGTTGATCAAGCCGTCAGGCGGCGGAACGCTTGCGGCGCTCGACTTTCGCCCAAGCGCGGTAACACTGATCAATTCCCTTCAGAGGCGTGTCGAGGCCTACCACGACCGCTTGCGGAATGTGACACAGGCTACGGGACACGTCGCTTCCATTCATGATCAGACGCTTGCCAAAGAGGAAGGACTCGAACATCGATTGCGATATGACCGGTGGCCGCGTCACACATTTCGGCTTTTGCTATTCTCTACCGGGAAATCTCACGCGGACTATGAAACGCTTCAACTTGTAGAGAGTGCGACATTCGCGGGAGGCGACTACCAAATCGAGGAGACGACACCGCACGACATAAAGCTTTCGCTGGAAGCCCCACTTTGTCATGGGATTCCCGGAGGTAGTCCGGGGGACAAGCTGCGCGTGGTAAAAGCCTTCCAGTTCGGTTGGCGCAAAAAAGGCTCTGATGTTGCTTGCCGTCTCGAGCTTGAGCGATCCGCCTCGGAATCCCGTGTGGATGAAAACGCGGCGCCGTTGCATTTCATGGTGGGTCTCGAGGTCGTGTTAAACCTGCTCGCGCCGGATGTTCCCGACCGCTATTTCGAGTTCTCTGGAAACCGGCACGAACTTGCCTGGAGTGGAATCGTGGAAGGTTCGCGTCTACGCGTTGTGGACGAGTGGCAAAACGTCGCGGTGACGATCAACGCCCCCGGGGCAAGCCACCTGTGGGTGGCACCGATCGAGACGGTATCGGAATCTGAAGAAGGCTTCGAACGTGTCTATCAAGGATCGCAGATCCTGGCGGTATGGCCCGCGCAATTGCTTCCTGCTGCCAAATGGAGCGCGGAAACAGTCCTCCACGTAACGCCAGCCCGCCGGGAAAGCTTGAAACACGGGAACTGAGAACTATTCCGCGATCAACAAATTTTCCGCAAATGGCCACTCGGAATCGAGCCATTGCGCGTCGCAACGGTAGCCTGTGCGTCGCGCCATGGCTGGAATTTCATCTGCTCGATACTTGTGCGAGCTTTCCGTCCAGATCGTTTCATCCTTCGTGAAGGAGACAGTGCATCTCGAGCCGGCAATCGTGACGGACTGGCCACGCAGGGAGCGCAAGTGCATTTCGATCCGCCGTTCGGGAGAGTTGTAGCGCGCTTCGTGACGAAACCCGGCAAGGTCAAAATCCGCATCGAGCTCGCGATTGATGCGGGTGAGCAGGTTGAGATTGAATGCAGCCGTCACACCGATCGAATCGTCGTAGGCCGCGACCAATTGAGGCACCGGCTTCTCGAGGTCCGTCCCCAGTAGCATCGCGTCGCCGGGATACAAGATCCGGCGCACTTCGGCCAGGAAGCGTTCTCCCGCGTCGCGATCGAAATTTCCAATCGTGCTGCCGAGAAACAGGACGAGCAGATGCTCGTTTTCGCGGCGTCCCGAGGCGGCTGCCAGCAAGCCATCGAGGTAAAGCCGTTCGAATCCGACGATGCTGACATACTCGATCTGCCCAAGCTCGCTCTGGCACCGGGCCAGCGCCGTCGGCGAAATTTCGATCGGGCAGTACGTTGTGCGCTGCCGCCGCGCAAGAGCTTCCAGAATCCACCGCGTTTTTCTCCCAGTGCCGCTTCCGAGTTCGGCGACAAGGACATGCGATTTTAGACGCCCGACAATATCGACGGCGTGGCGGCCCAGAAGGCGCTCATCCGCCCGCGTCAGACCATATTCGGGGAGGACGCTGATGACTTCGAACAACGCGGAACCCACTTCGTCGTACAGATACTTCGAGGGCAGTTCCTTTTGCCCTGGACGGAGAAGTCCCGCGCGAACATCGCCTGCAAAATTAGACTGCGAATACTGAGCTACAACTGCGGTGGCCATGATTTCTCCTCAATTCGGCGGGCTCCAAGTCGCCGGCGCGCCAAACCCCTTTGGCGACGGCGCGTAGAGCCCGCACCCGTAAAGGTTGTTCGAACGTCAGCGTTCAACGCAACGGAAGGTCGCGTAAACGTATGGATAATGCGGCTGGAACCAATTGCGAAACGACCGCCGCAGCATGCATGAGGCCGTGCGCGGCGAACCGCCTTTCATCACGAAGTGTTTCCCGTCGAAAAAGTTCGCGGAGTAACCGGGATAGAAGGAAAACGGTTCGAACCCTGGAAACGGCGCGAAGAATGTGCGCGTCCATTCCCACCCGTTTCCGGCCAGGTCGGCAACGCCGAATTCGCTCGACCCGCCGGGAAATGATCCGACAGGTGTGGGATCCCAGCGCTGCAAATCAAAATTACCCTGGCGCGGTGAGGGCGGCTCCGCACCCCAGGGATACGCCCGCTCGGAGCCATCGCGCGTGCCGTAAGCTGCGCGGTGCCACTCGGCTTCGCTTGGCAATTCCTTTCCGGCCCACTGAGCATAGGCAGAGGCCTCGTCGTGGCTCACGTACGCGGGCCAATCGAGTGGCAACGGAATTTCCTCGAACATCGTCCGGCAAGCCCACGAATCGCCTCGACGCACCCAAAAGATTGGATGGGCGCGGCCCTCGGACGAGATGCAGTCCCAACCTGCATCGCTCCACAGCGAGCGGTCGCGGTAGCCCCCGTCAAGTACGAACCGCAGGTACTCCTGATTCGTCACGTTATATGCGTCGATCGCGAAGGCAGGGACTTCCACGCGCTGTTCCTCGAATTCGTTGTCCCAGCCAAAAGTTCCGTTCTCCGAGCGCCGCATGCCCAGCGTCGCAATTCCGGCGGGAATTTCGACCTTGCGCGGAACACATGAAGGAGTCGGCGGCGGGGGTAGAGCCGGACGGCTGAATTTGCGCTCGACCGGCAACTGGTGCAGCATGTAACACAGCGTTTCGGCGTGCATCAAGCGGTGCTCGATGGCGACATCGAGGAGGCGGTCATGTTCGAGACGCACAAGGCCAGGGTCATCCGCGGCGGCGTTGCGCAGACCATCATCCAGCGTCCTACGCAATTGCGCGGCGTAGTGCCGTACTTTTTCTAACGACGGCCAATCTTTCGGCTGGTCATCCGGCAGACCTCCCTCCACGGGATCGATGCCGAAGGCGAAGAGTCGATCGAAATCGGCGTCGAAAGAGGCAAGTCCGAGCGGCTCAAGGAGAAGGTTCCAGTCGAACGCCTCCAGATGGCCCAGATAAAAAATAATACGGTGGCGCTCGGGAATGGGGCGGTCGTAGAGCGCCTCGGACCTGACGATTTCAAACAGTTCGTCAGTGTGGGCACGAGCCGCGCGAATATGTGCTTGGAGTTGGTCGAGATAAGACTGCGTAACTGCCGTCGGGTTCATGGGGATCTCCACATGTACGAGTCAAGGAGTTTGCGGATTAGCGGCCTGTTTCCTCCCGTGAAAATGCAGCTGACCGGGCGCGACCTTGGTTTAGATGCCCCAGGGGGACGAGTCAATACATGTTTTCCTTGATCCAGCGCAAATCAATGTAAACCACACTGAGAGGACAAGATATGGCCCCAGCGAGTGCCGGAAACCACGATGGCAGTGCATTGGAATGTCGGGGCGTGACCTACCGGCTGCCATCGGGAACTCCATTGGTGTCCGGTTTGAATCTGAGGGTGGCACAAGGCGAGACGCTTGTTTTGCTCGGACGTAGCGGTTCGGGCAAGACTACCACGCTCAAGTTAGTCAATCGCCTGCTAGAGCCAAGCGAAGGCGAAATTTTTATCTCCGGGCGCACTGCTTCGTCCTGGGACCCCATTCAGTTGCGGCGCGGAATTGGTTACGTCATTCAGGATGCGGGGCTGTTCCCGCACTGGAACGTGGAGAAAAACGTTGCGCTCGTGCCACAGCTTGACCGCTGGCCGGAAGATCGGATTCGTGCGCGGGTGAAAGAGATGCTGGAGTTGGTCGGCCTTCCCGCAGCTGAGTTCGCCTCGCGGCGCCCGTCCGAACTCTCGGGCGGCCAAAGGCAGCGCGTGGGGGTGGCGCGCGCGCTAGCGGCGGACCCTCCGATCCTGCTAATGGACGAACCGTTTGGCGCGCTCGATCCGGTGACACGCGCTGAACTGCAACGAGAATTTCGCGCGCTCGCGTCGCGCCTCGGGAAATCGATTGTGTTCGTCACGCACGACGTGCGGGAAGCGCTTTTCTTGGGCACGCGGATCGCGCTTCTCGCAGCGGGCCGCCTGGTGGGGGAGTATGCGCCTGCGGAATTCCTGCACTCGACAGAGCCGGAAGCGCGCGCATTCGCGGCGTCTTTTCACTTGGGGCGTGACGATGAGGAGGTGCGATGAACTGGTACGATTTTCTGCTGCGAAACCGCGGCGAGGTGATTGAAAGGACGGCCGAGCACATCGGGCTGGTGGCTACGTCCATGGCGATCGCGCTGATCATCGGTTTGCCCCTCGGCGTAGCGCTGGTTCGGCGCCGCGCGGTGCAGCGTTGGGTGTTTGGAGTCGCCAACGTCGTGCAGACGATCCCGAGCCTGGCGCTGTTCGGCTTCCTGATTCCGGTGCCGTGGATCGGCGGCGTCGGCGCAAGCACGGCTATCGTCGCACTAGCGCTGTATGCCCTGCTGCCGATCCTCCGCAACAC
>WNGG01006097.1_pt1 | contig 13400 bp, 11 predicted proteins | sample 5400661 | NCBI WGS metagenome assembly WNGG01 (sample SAMN13153372, study PRJNA577476) | soil metagenome | isolation source: 100 cm soil or saprolite under Garry oak tree replicate 1 | place: USA:California | collected 2016-06-15
TCGCTTCTCGAACCTGCCTGCGTTCGCGATCCGGCCGACGCACACGCTTGGTTTCTCCTCGGCGCCTGCCGCCACTCGCTGGGAACGTTGGACGGCGCGCTGGCAGCATTCGACCGCGTCATCGCACTCGATCCCGCGAACGTTCAAGCCGCGCAGGCGGCGGTCGCGGTGCTGTGCGACGCGAAGCGACCCGCCGAAGCTCTTTCGCGATGCCGGGAGCTGCTGTCGCGGTACCCGGACGACCCGCAGCTTCACTTCAACACCGGGGCGGTGTGCGAGGCGCTCGGCGATCTGGCCGCGGCGCTCGAACACTACGACCGCGCGCTCGCGCTCGATCCCAGCTTCGCCCGCGCGCTTCAGAATCGCGGCATCGTCCTGACCCGGCTCGGACGAGTCGAGGAAGCGGTCGAAAACAACCGGAAATTCGCGTCGCTCTGTCCGCGCAGCGTCGACGCGCTCTACAACCTCGCCGAATCCTGCCTCGCCGCACGCCGCTACGACGAGGCCGCATCCGCGGCGCGCCAGGCGCTCGCCATCGACGCCGGGCACTCGCTGTCGCGGCTCGACCTCGGCCTCGCGCTCGCGGCAGGCGGACGCCTGGACGAGGCGCGAGAGGAATTGCGACAAACCCTTTCGCGCAATGACCCCGCGGTGCGACGGCGGATCGAGCAATGGGCCGCCGAATCCGGCGTGGTCGACCCGATCGAGGCGGACCTCATGTTCCGGCCCGAGGATATTTTCCTCACCATGAGTTACGAGCGCCTGGAGCGCTGCGATTGGTCGGGGCTCGGCGCATTCGCGGACCGCTGCACCGACATGATCCGCGCAGCGGTGCCGGATTGCCTGCAATCATCGGGCCTCGCGTTCAAGCTCCTGCACTTGCCTCTGCCCGCGTCTCTCCAGAAGGTCTACGCGGACCGCGTGGCGGCGGGCATCGCGCGCCTCGCGTCTCCGCTCGCGAAGCCGGCTCCCCGCACGCGCGCGCAACGGCAGCGACTCCGGATCGGCTACCTCTCGGCTGATTTCGGCCGCCATCCCGTCGGCTATCTGACCCGCTCGATCTACGCGTCGCATGACCGGAGGCGCTTCGAGATTTTCGGCTATGCGCTCGCCGGGGATGACGGCAGCGAAAATTTCCGGGCGATCGCCGCGGGATGCGACGAGATGATCGATGCCCGGCTGCCGTCGCTCGAGCAACTCGCCGCTCGCGTCGCCGCCGATTCGATCGACGTTCTAGTGGACCTGAATGGCTATACCCGCGGCGGACGGACGCATGTCCTCGCGTTGCGGCCGGCGCCGGTTCAAGTGCTGTCCGTAGGCTACCCGGCCACGCTGGGCGGTACTCTCGCCGACTATTTCATTGCGGATAGCACCGCGGTGCCCGCGTCGGCGGAAACCTTCTTTGCGGAAAAGATTGTTCGACTCCCTCACTCCTACCTGCCCGCTTCGCACCGGAGCTTTCCGATCGCGCCGATGCCTGCCCGCAGCGAAGAGGGCTTGCCCAACGGCAAATTCATTTTTTGCGCGTTTCATCGGCACGAGAAAATCGATCCAGCAGCATTCCGATCGTGGATGCGCATCCTTCGCGCCGTGCCGGACAGCGTGCTGTGGCTGCAGCAGGGCCCGGGAGAGAAGAATCTGCGGCTGCACGCCCGCGATGCCGGAATCGATCCGGCGCGGCTCGTTTTCGCCCGGCATCGGGAACATGCCGAACATCTGGCGCGGCAGTGCCTGGCCGACCTGTTCCTGGATACCCGCTGCTGGAACGCGCACACGACCGGCGCCGACGCCCTGTGGTGCGGAGCTCCCCTCGTGACTTTCCCGGGAGAACACCTCGTTTCGCGGCTGGGCGCGAGCCTCTTGCACGGGCTCGGGCTCGTTGAGCTGATCGCGAAAGACGCGGCGGAATACGAAACCCTTGCGATCGATCTCGCCAGCGACCCGGACAGACTTCGCGAATTGAAAGAGCGCCTGCGAGTAAATCGCGATACGTATCCGCTGTTCGACGTCCCGCGTTATGTCCGGAATCTCGAGCGGGCCTACCTCGAGATGTGGCGCGTCCACGAGTCGGGAGAGCCGCCGCACTCGTTCGGCATCGAAGAGCCCTAAGGGTTTGCGATGTCCTGGAAATTCCGCTAGCCTGCCGGCCATGAACGACGGCGAGAAGGTTTCCCTCCCCCAGGGCAAGGAACCCGTCCTCCGAGTCGTGCCGATGCCGGCCGACGCCAACCAGCACGGCGATATCTTCGGCGGCTGGATCATGTCGCAGGTGGATACGGCGGGCAGCGTGCTCGCCGCCCGCCGTGCGCTCGGCCGCGTGGCCACGATCGCGGTGAACTCGTTCCAGTTCAAGCAGCCGGTGTTCATCGGCGACGTGCTCTCCTTCTACGGGGAAATCGTGCGCGTGGGCAACACCTCGATCACCGTCTACGTCGAGGTGTACGCGCAGCGCAATCCCTCCGAAATCGAGACCGTCAAGGTGACCGAGGCGACGCTCACCTACGTTGCCACCGGGGCAGACCGCAAGCCGCGCCCGGTGCCGCCGCTCGCGAAATAGGCCAGGAAAAGCATTCGAAGCAAGGTGTCATTCTGAGGGCGTAGCCCGAAGAATCTGCTTTGCTTGTACCCGCAAAGCAGATCCTTCGCTTCGCTCAGGATGACATGTCCTCAGCGCTTCGGCGGCGCCGCGTGTTTCGACAGCTCGAGCTTCGCGATGGCGTTGCGGTGCACTTCGTCCGGGCCGTCGGCGAAGCGCAGCGTGCGCGAGTGCGCGTACATGTAGGCGAGCGGAAAATCCTCGGACACGCCGCCGCCGCCGTGCGCCTGGATGGCCCAGTCGAGCACCTGGCAGGCGACGTTGGGCGCGAGCACCTTGATCATGGCGATCTCGGCGCGCGCCGCCTTGTTTCCCACCGTGTCCATCATGTGGGCGGCCTTCAGCACCAGCAGCCGGGCCGAGTCGATCTTGATGCGGGCCTCCGCGATGCGTTCCTGCGTCACCGTCCGCTCGGCGATCGGCTTGCCGAAGGTGGCGCGTTCGAGGCTGCGCCTGCACATGAATTCGAGGGCGCGCTCGGCGACGCCGACCAGGCGCATGCAGTGGTGGATGCGTCCCGGGCCCAGCCTGCCCTGCGCGATCTCGAACCCGCGGCCTTCGCCGAGCAGCATGTTCGCGGCCGGCACGCGCACGTCCTCGAGCAGGATGTCCATGTGCCCGTGCGGCGCGTCGTCGTAGCCGAACAGGCTCAAGGAGCGCAGGATTTTGACTCCGGCCGCATCGCGCGGAACCAGGATCATCGACTGCTGCGCGTATTTCGCCGCGCCGGGGTCGGTCTTGCCCATCAGGATGAAGAGCTTGCAGCGCGGATCGCCCGCCCCCGACGACCACCACTTGCGGCCGTTGACGAGGTAGCCGTTGCCGTCGCGCTCGATGCGGCACCGGATGTTGGCGGCGTCCGAGGAAGCCACGTCCGGCTCGGTCATCAGGAACGCCGAGCGGATCTCCCCGCGCAGGAGCGGATCGAGCCATTGCTTTTTCTGCGCCTCGGTGCCGTAGCGCTCCAGCGTCTCCATGTTGCCGGTGTCCGGCGCCGAGCAGTTGAACACTTCCGGCGCCCAGTGCACCCGCCCCATGATCTCGCACAGCGGCGCGTACTCGAGGTTGGAAAGGCCTTCGGGCGCGCGCGGCGACCGCGGCAGGAACAGGTTCCACAGGCCCTCGGCGCGCGCCCCGGGCTTCAGCTCCTCGATCAGCCGGCTCGGCACCCAGGGATCGCCTTTCGCGCGGTTCGCCTCGATCTCCTCGTGATAACGGCGCTCGTTCGGGTAGATGTGCGCGTCCATGAAGCGCGCGAGCTTCCCCTGGAGCGATTTCACCTTGTCCGAATATGCAAAATCCATCGGGCCCTCACGCCTTCCTCATCGCCCTCTGCGCGTACTGCCAGCCCAGCTCCGCGAGCGGCCGGGCGCGCCGGCCCGCGTCCGGCGCCTGCGCGCTCGCCGCCGTGCCCTCCAGCGCGCGCTTCATCACGCCCTGCAGGATCGCGGCGATGCGAAACAGGTTGTAGGCGAGATAAAAGCTCCAGTGCTCGATTCCTGCGCGCCCCGTGCGGGCGCAGTATGCCGCAATGTACCGCCCCTCGCCGGGAATGCCGAGCGCGGCGAGGTCCAGCCCCGCGATGCCGCGGAACTGCCCCGGAGGGATGTGCCAGCTCATGCAGTGATAGGAAAAATCCGCGAGCGGATGGCCGAGCGTGGAAAGCTCCCAGTCGAGGATCGCGAGTATCCTCGGCTCGGCCGGATGGAAAATCAGGTTGTCCATGCGATAGTCGCCGTGCACCAGCGCCGTCTCGTCGCCGGGCGGAATGTTCTCGGGCAGCCAGGCGATCAAGCGATCCATGGCCTCCACCTTCTCGGTTTCCGAAGCCCGGTACTGCTTGCTCCAGCGTCCGATCTGGCGCGCAAAATAGTTGCCCGGCCTGCCGTAATCGAAAAGGCCCAGGCCGCCGTAATCGAGCTCGTGCAAGGCCGAGATCACCCGGTTCATCTCGTCGTACACGGCGGCGCGCCCGGGCGGCGTCATTCCCGGGAGCGACGGGTCCCACAATACCCGCCCCTCGACGTGCTCCATCACGAAGAACGCGCGGCCGATGACGTTCTCGTCTTCGCACAGGCAGTAGGTCTTCGGCACGGGGATTCCGGCCTGCCCGAGCGCCGTCATCACGCGGTACTCGCGCTCCACCGCGTGCGCCGAGGGCAGCAGCTTCGCCGCCGGGCCGGGCTTCGCCCGCAAAACGCAGCGCTTTCCTCCCGCGGCGAGGCGATAGGTCGGATTGGATTGCCCGCCCCTGAACTGCTCGACGGTCAGCGGGCCGGCGAACCCTTCGATACGGCCCCGGAGATAGCGCTCGAGCGCCGCGATGTCGAAGCGGTGGCGCTCCTGAACCGGCATGGTGCCGACGAACTGCTCGTTCACGGGCGGGCCCACCGCGGATCTTTCCCTGCGCCGGAGCGTTTTTAGGGAACCGAATATCCGGGTTCAGTAAACAGGCTTTGCCCTGAAGTACTGGAAGCGGTCGATCGAGTGCAGCTTCAGCTCGCGCAGATCGACGCCCTGCAGCACCTTGAGCGGAACGTCGATGCCGGCCGCGCCCAGCCCCCACAGCTTGCGGTAGAGCTCCTCGTGGCTCTTCACGGATTCGCCGCCGACACCCACCACGATGTCGCCGCTCCTGACGCCGGCCCTGTCGGCCGGCCCCTCAGGCGAAACCCGCGTCACGAAAAGCCGCCCCTGCACCTCCTCGGTGGCCAGGCCCAGCCACGGTCGCGGCGCCTCCTTCGTGCGCCCCTTTTCGATGAGGTCTGCGAGGATGGGCTTGAGGAGATCGATGGGAACGAACATGTTCCCCGGGACCTCCGACCCCGGCTCGAGCGTATCGCGCACCAGCAGCGAGCCGATGCCGACCAGCTTTCCCTCGTGGCTCACCAGCGCCGCGCCCGCCCATTGGAAAGTGGGCGGGGCGGTGAAGATCGCCGACTCGAGCAGGTATTCCCAGCTGCCGGTGAATTTGCGCTTCGCGACGACGTAGGCGAGGCTCGCCGCCTCGCGCCCGCCCGCCGGCAGGATCATCACCCGCTCGCGCACGGCAAGCTCGGCGGCTTGTCCCATCGGCATCGGCTTCACTCCCCCGGGCACGCTCGCCTTGAGCAGGCCGAAGCCGCTCGCATGATCGTACCCGGCCAGCGTCGCCGGAAATGTTCGGTCGTCCTGGGTGGTGACCTCGATCGAATCGGCTTCGATGACGATGTAGCCGATGGTGACGATGTAGCCGCGCTCGTCGATCACCACGCCCGTGCCTTCCCGGTTCTCGCCCAGCGTCGAGTTGCTGCGCGCCCCGGGAATGGCCTTCATCTTCACGCGCACCACCGCCGCGAGCATGTCCTGGGCTTCTTTGTCGACCTGCGCCTCGGTCTGCTGGGATTTCTCGGGGCGCGATTTCTCCTTGGACCCCTGGGCGTGAGCGTTGACAACGGCAAGCGCGAAGCAGGAGGCCGTCAACACCGCAAGAATTCGTATCAAGATCACGGTCATTTCCCGTCATGACCGACACGCTTCGCATGCCGGTTTATCAATTGTTATACTAACCGCATCCGATTTCCAGTGTCAGGCGCGTGAATCAGCGGAATTATTTCCTGTGCTCAACTTCGACCTCATCGCGGAACAACGCATCAGGGAAGCCGCCGCCCGCGGCGATCTCGACAATCTCCCCGGCGCGGGCCGCCCGCTCGTGCTCGACGACGACCTGCTGGTTCCGGACGAGGCCCGCATCGCCTGCCGTATCCTGAAGAACGCCGGACTCGTGCCGCTCGAGCTCATCGAGCGCAAGGAAATTGCAAGCCTGGAGGCCGCGCTGCCGAAGCTCGAGGCGGCGGCGCGGGTGCGCGCGCTCGCGAAGCTCGCGCTGCTGCGCACGCGCCTTGGCGAGCGCCGCGCCACGGGCCTTGCCGCCAGGCGCGAATACGCACGCAAGATCGTCGAAAAGCCGGCGGGAAGCTGACCTCGGCCTGACCTGAATCATGAGACCAGAACGCCTTGCACGGCTTGCCTGTCTCGCACTCGTGGCTGGAATCGGCGCAAGCGCTCAGGCGCAGGGGAGCTTCCCCAGCAAGCCGATCCACATCATCGTCGGCTTCGCCGCGGGCGGCGGCAACGACATCATCGTGCGCGTGCTCGCGCCCAAGATGTCGGAGGGCCTCGGCCAGCCCATAATCATCGAGAATAAACCCGGCGCGCAGAACATCATCGCCTGCGAATACGTCGCCAAGTCCGCCCCGGACGGGTACACGCTGCTGATGGGGCCGAGCGGCGCGATGACGATGAACCCGGCAATCTACTCGAAGCTGCCGTATTCACCACTCAAGGATTTCATCCCGATCTCGATGATCGGCGATTTCCCGCTCCTTCTCGTGGTGAGCGCCTCGCTGCCGGTCAACTCCGTGAAGAACCTGATCGAATACGCCCGGGCAAACCCGGCGACTGTCAACTATTCGGCGAGCGCGGCGCCGTTCCAGCTCGCCGCCGAATTGTTCAACCAGAAGACCGGGACGAAATTCGCCTACATTCCCTACAAGAGCAGCGGCGACTCGGTGAGTGCGGTGATGTCAGGGCAGGTAACGATCACCATAACGGACCCACCTCCGGCGATCGGGCCGATCAAAGGCGGCAAGGTGCGGGCGCTTGCCGTGACCTCGGTCAAGAGAGACCCCGCCTGGCCCGACGTGCCGACGCTCGCCGAAGCGGGCGGCCCGGACATCGAGATCCGCCTTTTCACCGGCTTCCACGCGCCGGCCGGCACGCCGCACTCGATCGTGACCCGCCTTCAGCAGGAAGTGGCGCGCGTGGTGAAGCTTCCCGAGATCAGGGAACGCCTGGACCAGATGTCCATCGTTCCTTCGGGCAACACGACCGACGAATTCCGCCGGATCATCGCGCGCGACATCGACAAGTGGACGGCCGTGGCGAAGGCCGCCAATATCAAGGCCGACTAGCGGCGCGGCGCCTTTCTCCGGCGCGGGGGACGGCGCGCTCGCGCGCACGGCGCTTTGCCCCGCGCGCCCAGAGCTGCTTCGTCGCGAGCCGCGCGCCCTCGGCGAGCGCCTCGAGCTTTGCCCAGGCGATCCTCCCCTCGGCGACGCGCGGGCCCAGGCCGCAGTCGGTGCCCCCCATCACGTTCTCGCGCCCGACCAGCTTCGCGTACCTCGCCAGGCGCTGCGCGACCAGCTCAGGATGCTCGATGAAGTCGCTGAAGTGGCCGACGACCCCGGGAATGAGCACCGCGTCCCCGGGCAGCTTCACCGTCTCGAACACGCGCCATTCGTGCTCGTGGCAGGGGTTCGAGGCCTCGATCGAGTAGCTCGAGGCGCGCACGCGAAAGATGATGTCGATGATGTGCTTCAGGGGGATGTCGTGCTGGTGCGGGCCGTGGAAGCTGCCCCAGCAGACGTGCAGCCGGATTTTTTCGGCCGGAATGCCGCGCAGGGCGTGGTTGAGGGCATCGACCCGCATCGTCGCGTACTTGCGGTAATCGGCGACGCTCATCTCCGGATACATCTGCCAGCCGTCCGGCAGGTCGGGGTCGTCGATCTGGAGGAGAAAACCCGCGTCCACGATCCCCCGGTATTCCTCGCGCATCGCTTCCGCGATGGCGTAGACGAACGCTTCCTCGCCCGGGTAGTGCTCGTTTCTCAGCCAGTGCTCGATCGTGCCCGGCGTGTTGGCCGGGAGGAAAGTCTCCTCGACCTTCGCGCCCCGGAGCGCGGCTTTGAAGTTCTCGAGGTCTTGCTTCAGCGCCGCGTGGCCGACGTACGCGAGCGGCGCGACGCAATAGACCTGGGTTTTGCTCGGCCCGGACCAGACGAAGGAGCCGAAGCCGCGCCCGCCGCCGGCGAAGTACTCGGGAAATTTCTTCATGTCGCGGCTGGCGATCGACAGGGGCTGCGGTCCCTTGCCCGGCTCGTAGGGGCGCGTCTCGAAGCCGGAAAGGCGCTCGCGCACGTAGTTCGTGAAACTCGTCTTGCCGAGCTCGCCGTCGTTGACGCTGTCGATGCCGCAGGCGATCTGCCGTTGCACCACCTCGGCGACCTCGCTTTTGAGCCGCGCCGCGAGCGCGTCGCGGTCGTAAGGCTTGCCCTCGGACCGGGCGAAGACCATCTGGCGCAGCTCGGCCGAGCGCGGCAGCGCGCCGGCGTGCGTGGTCAGGATCCGGTCGGTGCTCCGTATCATCGTTGCTCCGCGGCCGACCGGACCTGCGCGCTACTCCGCCCGGATGTCGTTCTTCCTGATGACCGCGCCCCAGCGCGAATAATCGCGCCGCATGAGCGCGTCCAGCTCGTCCGGCGTGGAGGAAGTCGCGTCCAGGCCCTGCTTGTCGAAGCCGGCCTTGATCTCCGGCAGCGAGAGGATCGAGCGCAGCTCGGAGTCGAGCTTGGAGACGACCGGCGCGGGCGTGCCTTTCGGCGCCATGAACGCGTACCACATGTCCACGTCGGCGCCCTTGACGCCGAGCTCCTGCAGCGTGGGGATATCGGGCGCGCTCGCGTGGCGCTTCGCGCTGCCGACCGCGAGCGCCTTCAACCTGCCGGCCTTGACGTACGGCATCGCGACGTGGATCGGCACGAAGCCGACGCTGATCTCTCCCGAGAGCAGGTCGGTGAGCGCCCCGGCGCTGCCTTTGTACGGAACGTGCAGAAGCCGGGTGCCGGTCAGGTCCTTGAACAGCTCCATCGACATGTGATGCGGCGTGCCTACGCCGGGCGAGGAGTAGGTGAGCTTGCCGGGCTCGGCCTTCGCGCGCGCGATCAGGTCCGCGACGGAACGGATGTTCGTCTTCGGATTCGCCGTGAGCAGCAGCGTCCCCCAGGCGGCGAGCGAGATCGGCGCGAAATCCGAAAGCGGATCGAAGGGCACCGAGGGGTAGAGGTTCGCGGCGATCAGCAAGGTGTTCGCCGTCACCATCACGGTGTAGCCGTCGGGCGCCGAACGGGCGACGGCTTCGGCGCCGATGTTTCCGCTCGCGCCGGGCTTGTTCTCGACGATGACCGGCTGCCCCAGGCGCTCGGAGAGCTTCGGCCCGACCGTGCGCGCGATGATGTCCATGCCCGTGCCCGGCGTATACGGAACGACCAGCCTGATCGGCTGGGAAGGATAATTCTGGGCGACGGCGCCCGTGCCCCACAGCGCGGGGCAAAGCGTCAGCCCGATTCTGAAAATGGTGCGCAGCATGAACGATTCCTCCTCGGGGGCCCGAACCAGGCAAGCTTTTCGGTCCATGCGCGAGGCATCGCCGCGCGCGCCGATCATCCGATATTCTAGCCTGACCGCGGCCCGGCCCGGCCGGAAAATGCGTCCCGCCACTTCCCACCCTCGAAGCGGGATGAGAAAATGGGTTGACATCGCGCCGGGCTTCGCCTCAAATCCTCCCCCACCATCCCATGGCACAACGAACCGCTCCGCCCTTCCGCGCCGACCAGGTCGGCAGCCTCCTGCGCCCGCGGGAATTGCACGATGCGCGCTTGAAGGCGAAGCGCGGCGAGCTGGGCGCCGAGGCGCTGCGCGCCGTGCAGGACAAGTGCATCCGCGAAGCCGTGGCCAGGCAGGAATCGGTGGGGATGCAGGCGGTGACCGACGGCGAGTTCCGCCGCGACTGGTGGCATATCGACTTTCTCTCCGGCTTCGACGGCGTGGAGCTCGCCGCCGGCGACGCCTACGGCGACGCGAAGTTCAAGGGCACCGACGAGCAGCCGCCTTTCATGATGGTGAAGGGCAGGATCCGGCGCGCGAGGCCGAGCATGCTCGATCACTTCAAGTTCCTGAAGTCGGTCGCGAAGCGCACGCCCAAGTTCACCATGCCTTCGCCGGCGATGCTGCACGCGCGCGGGGACCGCGCGTCGCTCGCGAAAACCTACCCGGACCTCGACGAATTCTGGGAAGACCTCACTCAGGCGTATCGGGAGGAAATCGCCGATCTGTACCAGGCCGGCTGCCGCTACCTGCAGATCGACGACACGACGATCGCCATGATGGGCGACCCGAAGGTGCAGGAGCAGTTCAAGAAGCTCGGCGACGACCCCAGGAAGGACAACGCGATGTACGCCGAGGCGGTCAACGCCGCGATCCGCGACGTGCCGGAGGACATGACGGTCGCGATCCACACCTGCCGCGGCAATTTCAAGAGCACTTGGCTCGCGAGCGGCGGCTACGATTTCGTCGCCGAGACCGTATTCAAGCGTCTCGACGTGGACGCGTTCTTCCTCGAGTACGACACCGACCGCGCGGGCGGCTTCGAGCCGCTGCGCCACGTTCCGAAGGGCAAGACCGTCGTGCTCGGCCTGGTCAGCTCCAAGGTGCCCGATCTCGAGAAAAAGGATGACCTGAAGCGCCGCATCGAAGCGGCGGCCCGGTACGTGCCGCTGGAAAACCTGTGCCTCTCCCCGCAGTGCGGCTTCTCCAGCACCCACCACGGCAACAAGCTCACCGCGGAGGACCAGTGGCGCAAGCTCGGATTGGTCATCGACGTCGCGAAAAGCGTCTGGGGTTGACTTTTACGATGTCATCCATGCGCGCGGTCGAGATCACCCGGCCGGGCGGGCCCGAGGTGCTGAAAATCGGCACGCGCCCGGTTCCCGAGCCGAAGCGCGGCGAAGTCTTGATCCGCGTCGCGGCCGCCGGCGTCAACCGCCCCGACACGATGCAGCGCGCCGGCAACTATCCGGTGCCGCCGGGCGCCTCCGACATCCCGGGTCTGGAGCTCGCCGGCGGCATCGCCGCGCTCGGCGAAGGCGTGAAGGAATGGCGCGTCGGCGACACGGTGACCGCGCTCGTGCAGGGCGGCGGCTACGCCGAATACTGCACGGCGCCGGCTCCGCAATGCCTGCCGATTCCGAAGGGCATGACGCCGCTCGAAGCCGCGTCTTTGCCCGAGACCTTCTTCACCGTGTGGAGCAACGTCTTCGACCGCGCCGGGCTGAAGCCCGGCGAGTCCTTCCTCGTGCAGGGAGGATCCTCCGGCATCGGCGTCGCCGCGATCCAGATGGTGAAGGCTTTCGGCCACGCCGTGTTTGCAACGGCAGGCAGCGCCGAGAAGTGCGCGGCCTGCGCGAAGCTCGGCGCCGACCGCGCCATAAACTACAAGACCGAGGACTTCGCTGCGGCGGTGAAGGAAGCGACCGGCGGCAAGGGGGTCGATGTGGTCCTCGACATGGTCGGGGGCGACTACATCGACCGCGAGCTGAAATGCCTCGCCGACGACGGCCGCATCGTCATCATCGCTTTCCTCGGCGGCAGCAAGGCGACCCTCTATCTCAGCGACATCCTGCGCCGCCGCCTGACAGTCACCGGTTCCGCGCTGCGCCCGCGCTCGGTCGAGTTCAAGGGCGCGATCGCGAGGAACCTGCGCGAGAAAGTCTGGCCGCTCATCGAGCGGGGCAAAATCAAGGCGGTGATCCACAAGACCTTCCCGCTCGCCGAAGCCGCGAAGGCGCACGAGCTGATGGAGTCGAGCGCGCACATCGGCAAGATCGTATTGACCGTCTAGCCCGTGTTCCGGAAAGACCTCCTCGAGGGCAAGCGCATCCTCGTGACCGGCGGCGGCACCGGCCTCGGCCGCGAGATGGCCGCGAAATATCTCGAGCTCAGCGCCGAGCTCACCCTCTGCGGCCGCAGAAAATCCGTGCTCGAGAAAACCGCCGCCGAGCTGATGGCACAGCACGGCGGCTCGGTCAAATGCCACGCCGTCGATATCCGCGACGCGGCGGCGGTCGACGCGATGGTGCAGGCGATCTGGGAGGACGGCGGGCCGCTCACCGGCCTCGTCAACAACGCGGCGGGAAACTTCATCTCGCGCACCGAGGACCTCTCGCCGCGCGGGTTCGACGCCATCGCGAACACCGTGCTGCACGGCACTTTCTACGTCACGCACGCGGTGGGCAAGCGCTGGATCGCGGGCAAGCACGCGGGATCCGTGATCTCGGTCGTCGTCACCTGGGTGTGGACGGGCTCGCCATTCGTCGTGCCTTCGGCGATGTCGAAAGCGGGCGTGCAGGTCATGACGCAGTCGCTCGCCGTCGAGTGGGGCCGCTACGGCATACGCCTGAACGCGATCGCGCCGGGAATCTTTCCCACCGAAGGCGCGGGCCGGCGCCTCGCCCCCGGGCGCGAGCTGCGCGAGGACGCCGCCGCCATCAACCCGATGGAGCGCACGGGGAAAATGCACGAGCTGCAGAACCTCGCGGTGTTTCTCATGGCCGACGGCTGCGAGTGGCTCACCGGCCAGACCATCGCGCTCGACGGCGGCGGGTGGCTCGCGAACGGCGCATCGTTCACCGAGCTTTTCGCCTGGGGCGACGCCGAGTGGGAAAAGGCGCGCGAAGCGATCAAGGCGCAGAACGAGAAGGACAAGCGCGAGCGCTCGCCGTAGCGCGTCAGCCCAGGCCGGGCGAGCTTCGCGCCTCGGCCCGGCAAGCACTTCCCCGCACGCGGTACGCCACCCGCGGCTGCTCCAGGCGGTCGAGCGGAGGTTCGGCGCCGCGTTCCACGGCTCGCGCTTCAGCATCCGCCGGCCCGGAGCTCTCGACGCGGTGCGTTTCGTTCCCCCAAGCCGAAAGCCCGTCCAACGGGCTCACCACTCCTCGCCCGCCCTTGTTCAGCACGTGCGTGTAGATCATCGTCGTCGAGACGTCCGAATGCCCGAGCAGCTCCTGCACGGTGCGGATGTCGTAGCCATTGTGCAGCAGATGGGTGGCAAAGGAATGGCGCAGCGTGTGGCAGGACACGCGCTTGTCGATACCGGCGGCCCGCGCCGCTTCCTTCACCGCGCGCTGCAATACAGAATCATCGAGGTGAT
>WNGG01006099.1_pt1 | contig 13399 bp, 12 predicted proteins | sample 5400661 | NCBI WGS metagenome assembly WNGG01 (sample SAMN13153372, study PRJNA577476) | soil metagenome | isolation source: 100 cm soil or saprolite under Garry oak tree replicate 1 | place: USA:California | collected 2016-06-15
ATTCGCGCCACGAATTATCCGGAAGCTCAGGATTTCGCATCGCACAACGTCCTGCAACCACCTTCAGAGAAAGAAATGCTTGAAGTATTTGCCAAGGCGGAATTGCAAACATAGGGAGGCCACCTACCTGCTTGCTCCTACCGGAGCCATGACTGAGCTTGATCCTGTTAGGCCGCACGATGCATGTAAAACATCTTAGCCTTTGCTTACTCTTTACCGCAACGATTCAGAGCTTGTGCTGGGCAGATGTCACGAAGCTTCCGGCGGAAGTTCGAAAGGCGTTGCTAGATGCTTCGCCCTTCCACGAGGTTCGTGCCACGACCAGTCTGCCATTCGCAATCCTCGCGCTTTGTGACGGCGGGGACGGCAAGCTCGCAGAACCCGGCCAGAACTGGCAGGCGACTGATGTCATCACGGATCCGACTCTCCCAGGCAAACGCCTCATTTGGGACGAGTATTACGTCGTCCATTACGAACGCGGGGGAATCGCTCACACCTTTCACATTCTGGTTGCGAAACTCGGGAAGAATGACGCGAAACCGACGATGGTTTGGCGGGCCGTTGGAGGTTGGCTTAAAGATTACGCAGCATTTGTCGACACATTGCGAAGCGGGAAGTTGGACGACCGTTTAGATTATCCGCATTGAGCGGCGCCGTGAGCTTGTCGCTGGAGCTGAGAACAATTCCACGACTATCCCTCTTTATTGATCTGATTAATTCTGTAAATTCTGTCTCACCTTGCCATGCGACTCGACGGAATTGATCACGTAGCGCTCGCCGTGCGCGACATCGAACGATCGGCGAACTGGTATATCGAAGTCCTCGGGTTCGAGCGCCTTCACGAGGGGATGTGGAACGGCGTTCCGACTTTCATCGGCAAGGGAAATACTGGAATTGCACTGTTCCCGATGAGCTCGCATGCAGGGCCGGCATCATCAGTTCGCAGCGGCATCCGGATGCTTCATCTGGCCTTTCGCGCTAATCGCGATGGTTTTCGTGCTGCCCAAGAGGAACTGAAACGTCGGGGAATCAAATTCGAATTCCAGGATCACGAAATTTCGCACTCCATCTACTTTCGCGATCCCGACAGCCACCATCTCGAGATCACGACTTACGAGCTGGAGGGCCCTAACGCACTTTGACTAGACCTCACAAATCGTGTGCCTAACTTTTTTGCGAAGAACAATCAGAATTAGACTGCAGGCGTCCGCCCATTTCTTGTTAGATGTAGTGAGCACACTGTTGACATATTGGGTAATATTCCTCTTCTGTTCTTTTGCTGTGAGCGTCTTGGCGCTAACTTTTGTACAAACTCAGTTGATCCGCCGAGAGGGCTGGCGGGTATTTCGTACTCGCGGATTGTTTGACTTGTACTGGCGTGAATTGCCGTTGCTTCAATGCCTTTTGATTAAGCCTGGCTTGATTGCATTCCTCCTCTTGGCCTCGCACGGAGCGCGCTCGGCGTCTAACCAGTCGATGCAACCGACGGCTCCCGGAAGTGATCTCTTATGCCACTCGTCCGCAGCAGTTTTTGTATTTCTTCCCGCTGCCGCACGGACAGGGTTCGTTGCGGCCAACTTTTGGCATTGAACGCCGAATCGGAAGATCGATCGTTACTTCGCCTGCGCCATCGCCGTCCCCAGCAGTGGCGGCCATCGCCCCAACCGGCTGAAGCTGGCGACCGCGGGCAGGGGCGTTCGCCGTTGGCGCGGTCGGGGCATGTTCGCGAAGCAAAAATTGCGGCAACGTCGCCAGAAAATTCTCGAACGCCTGCAGATTCGAGGTGCTGCGGAACAGATTGTTCAGCACTTCGTTTTTAATGTTCGCCATTAAGTCCACGAACATGTCGTAGGCTTCGGTCTTGTATTCGATGAGCGGATCCTTTTGCGCATAGCCGCGGAGATAAACGCCCTCGCGCAATGCGTCCATCGCGTAGAGATGCTCCTGCCAGAGCCGGTCGATCGCATTTAGGATGATGTAACGCTCAAGGCTTTTGACCGCGGTCGGTTCCTCATGACTCGATTTGCGCTCGTAGGCATCCTTGATGTTTCCAATCAGGAACTGCGCGTTTTCTTCGACGGTGCGCGTTTCGAATTGCGCTTTCTCCTTGTTGAGGCCAAGCGGGAAGGTGGTATTCACCCAATGGATGAGACCCGTGTAGTTCGGTTCATCCACCTCGAGATACTCCTTCACTTTCGCCGGTACGGCCTCGTCAATCACTTCGTAGATAAGCTTGCGCGGTTCCTCGGAATCGATCGTTTCGTTGCGATAAGTGTAAACAACCTCGCGCTGGTTGTTCATCACATCGTCGAAATCGAGCGTCCGTTTTCGGATTAGATAATTGCGTTGCTCCACCCGTTTCTGGGCCGTCTCGACCGACCTGTTCAGCCATCGATGCTCGAGTTCCTGGCCTTCCTCGAGTCCAAACCGCTCCATGATTTTCGTCATCCGGTCGGCCGCGCCGAAATTGCGCATCAAGTCGTCCTCGAAACTGACATAAAAGCGAGAACTGCCCGGATCGCCCTGGCGCGCGCAACGCCCGCGCAATTGTCGATCGATACGGCGTGCTTCGTGGCGCTCAGTGCCAATGACCATCAATCCACCTAGTTCCGGAACGCGCTCACCAAGTTTAATGTCGGTGCCGCGGCCGGCCATGTTCGTTGAAATCGTGACCGTGCCCGGTTGACCAGCGCGCGCCACGATCTCCGCTTCCTGCATGTGAAATTTCGCATTCAAAACATTGTGCGGAACCTTCTCGCGCTTAAGCATGCGGCTTAGCAATTCCGAGGCTTCCACACTCACCGTGCCAACGAGCACCGGCTGCTGCTTGTTGTGGCAATCCCTGATTTCATTGATCACGGCGCTGTATTTTTCGCGGCGCGTTTTGTAGATGCGGTCGTTGTAATCTCTGCGCGCAACGGGTCGATTCGTCGGAATGACGTTGACGTCGAGTTTGTAAATGTCGTGGAACTCCGCCGCTTCGGTTTCAGCTGTGCCGGTCATGCCGGCGAGTTTTTGGTAGAGCCGGAAATAATTTTGAATCGTGATCGTCGCCAGAGTTTGTGTCTCGCGATCGATCTGCACGCCTTCCTTCGCTTCGACTGCCTGATGTAGCCCGTCGCTCCAACGGCGTCCGGGCATTTTGCGACCGGTGAATTCATCAACAATCACGACCTTGTTCTCTTCGATCACGTATTGGACGTCTTTCTCGAAGAGACAGTAGGCGCGCAGCAACTGTGAGATGTTGTGAATCCGCTCGGCTTGCGCGTCGCAATGTTGCTGTCGCTCCGTCTTGGCGCGCTCTTTCTCCTCGTCGGATATGTCGGGATTGAGGTCGATTTCCGTGAATTCGTTAATTAGATCCGGCAACACAAAAGCATTCGGATCGTCCGGATTAAGAAAACTGCGGCCCTGCTCGGAGAGATCGGCTTCGTTCGATTTTTCGTCGATAGTGAAGAAAAGTTCTTCCTTAAGCGCGAACAATTCCTCTTTGCGCGTGTCCTGGTAAAACGAAAGCTCCGCTTTATTAACCGCCCGTCGTTTCTCCGGATCTTCCATCATCCGTAGCAATTGTTTATTGCGCGGCTGGCCCAATTTCACTTTGAACATGAGAAGGCCGCCTTCCTCGACATTTCCTTGCTCAAACTTCTCGATTGCTTCGCTCGCGAGCCGATTGCAAAGCATGTTCTGCTTTCGCACCAACTGCTCGATAAGCGGTTTCCATTTGTCATACTGATGGGTGGAAATTGTCGCCGGTCCGCTGATGATGAGCGGCGTGCGCGCTTCATCAATCAGAATGGAATCGACTTCATCGACAATCGCGTAGTGGTAACCGCGCTGGACTTGTTGCTCGCGCGTGGTGGCCATGCCGTTGTCGCGGAGATAATCGAAGCCGAACTCACTATTTGTCCCGTAGGTAATGTCCATCGCGTACTGTTCGCGGCGGACATCGGGCTCTTGATCGTGCTGAATGCAGCCAACTGTAAGCCCGAGAAAATCGTAGAGCCGACCCATCCACTCCGCGTCACGTCTGGCGAGATAGTCGTTGACCGTGACCAGATGCGCGCCGCGACCGGTGAGCGCGTTCAGATAAAGGGGCAACGTCGCCACAAGTGTCTTGCCTTCGCCCGTCGCCATTTCAGCGATCCGGCCGCGGTGCAAGACGACGCCGCCGAGTAGTTGCACGTCGAAGTGCACCATGTACCAAACCATCGGCTGATCGCAGACCATGAAACTGTCCTTGCGGTCGTTTAACCGGCGGGCCGCATTTTTTACCACCGCAAACGCTTCCGGCAAAATCTCATCCAGCCGCTTCCACTGATCTTCGATTTCCGGAATCTTGGCGAGCTCCTCCTTCCAAGCCGCCGTCTTTGCCCGCAAGGCGTCGTCGGACAAGCTCTTGAACTGCTCATCGAACTCATTGATGCGGCGCACCGTCGGCATCAGGCGCTTGAGCTCGCGCTGATTCTTCGACCCCAGTATCTTCTTTAAAATCCAGCCAACCATTTCGTCGTTAATATCGACGAGATTCCGTCATTTGTCATTCCTCGCGCAGCCGCTAAGATCGCTCGTGCCCAAAATCAACGTCACGATTGCGGTGATTTGCATCGGCCTAAAAGGCGCCTTCGGGCAGGCCGACGAAACCAGCCGCAACTGGAACAAGCCGGTGGCACCCTTCCGGATCGTTGGGAATCTGTATTATGTCGGCGCCACGGAAGTCACATCTTTCCTGATCACGACACCGCAGGGCCACATCCTCCTCGACGGCGGATTCGTCGAAACTGCGCCACAAATCGAGCGCAACATCGCACAACTCGGATTTAAGCTGCAAGATGTGAAGATCCTGTTAAACAGCCACGCTCATTTCGATCACGCCGGCGGTTTGGCCGAACTGAAACAAAAAAGTGGCGCAAAATTGATTGCGAGCGCGTTCGATGCGGAATTGCTCTGGCGCGGCGGTCACGGCGATTTTCGATTTGGCGATACCCTGACGTTTCCACCGGTGGTGGCCGACCGAATCATCGGGGACGGCGAATCCACTCAGCTCGCCGATCAAGAACTCACCGCTTATCTCACGCCGGGTCACACAAAAGGGAACACAACTTGGACGACAAAAATTAATGACGGAACAAAAACATACGAAGTCGTCTTCGCCGGAAGCCCCACCGCACTCGATTATCAGCTGGTGGGAAAGGAAAGCTACCCGGGAATTGCCGCCGATTTTGAAAAGACCTTCGCGGTGTTGAAGAAATTGCCGTGCGACATTTTCCTTTCCGATCACGGCTCGTTCTTTTCTTTCGAGCAAAAACGCGAGCGGTTGGCGCGCGGTGACAAGCCGAATCCGTTTATCGATCCGGCCGGTTACAAACGTTTTGTGTGCGATTACGAAAAAGAGTTTCACCAGAAACTCAGCGTTCAGAAAAAAGCGGCTGGATCCACCGGACCGGCCTCAGAATAATTGCGTTGGCGGAACTGGCTGTCTAAGGTCGCGGCATGAAGAAAATAATCTCCACGCCGGACGCGCCGGCCGCGGTCGGCCCTTACTCCCAAGCGGTGCGCATAGGATCGACAATTTACTGCGCCGGGCAAATTCCGCTCGATCCAAAAAGCGGCCAGATCGTGTCGACGGACATTTCCGAACAAACCCGGCGGGTGCTCCACAACATCGCCGCCGTCCTGAAGGCGGAGGGCCTGACTTTCGATAACATTGTTAAGACAACGATTTTTTTGACCGACCTGGCTGATTTCCAAACGGTGAACGAAATTTACGCGAGCTTTTTCAAGCAGGCACCACCGGCGCGTTCGACCGTGCAGGTCCCGGCTTTGCCCAAAGGCGCCCGGATCGAAATCGAGGCGATTGCCGTCGCCGGCGACGGTAGTTCATCCGGAGATGTCGCGGCAGACACATCGGGCTAAGGTCGCTATGTTGATCACCCAACCGTGTCGGGCGGAAATTCTGCATCCGGGTAGCGCACGCGTCTCGCGTGCCGGCGATGGCGTCTCGCCATTGCGAACTTCGCCGAAAGATTGTTTCGGCGGGACGCCGAAACCAGCACGCGAGACGCGTGCGCTACCCAATCCATGACCCACGAAGACCTGCTCGGGTTATTTCGTCAAACTGGCGCCTTGCTGGATGGCCATTTTATTTTGCGTTCCGGCCTGCACAGCCGGCAATATTTTCAATGCGCGTTGCTTCTTCAGCATCCAAAGATTGCCGAGCAAGTGTGCAACCAACTCGCGGAGAAGTTGCGCATATTTGATTGTGACGTGGTGATCTCCCCTGCCCTCGGTGGAATCATTGTCGGCCAGGAAGTTGCGCGTTCGTTAGGCAAACGCCATATCTTTGTCGAAAAAGAAAATGGCAAACTGGTTTTGCGCCGCGGCTTCAAGATCGACAATGACGAAAAATTCGCTGTCGTTGAGGATGTCGTAACCCGCGGTGGTCGCGTCCAGGAAACCATCGATATCGTTCAGGCTAACGGCGGCAACGTCAGCGCCGTCGGTGTAATTGTCGACCGTAGCGGCAGATCGAGACCGGATTTTGGTTGCCCGTTTGTCAGCCTGGTCGAAATGAATGTTGAGACATTTGAAGCGGACAAGTTGCCCGCCGATCTGGCGAAAATTCCCGCCGCAAAACCGGGAAGCAAATGATTCGTAGGGCGTTTCTGTGAAACGCCGATCTCTGGCGTCTGACACAGATTCCCTACAATTTCGTTGCGCCCGGCACGAACGCCACCACAGCAACCTTGACGCTCGAATCGGCGTCCATAATCTCAAACCCAACGCGCCATTCGTCACGGCGCACAAATCCAGCGTGAGTATTTTAGCGGCCTTTTATCACTCCTCGGTCGGCAAAAAAATGATCGTCGCGATCACAGGCATCATTCTCATCCTTTTTGTCATCGGACATTTGCTTGGTAATCTGCAAATTTTTCTCGGACCAGATTGGATCAATGGTTACTCGCAACATCTGCGCGATCTCGGCCCGCTGTTGTGGATGATTCGCACTTTCCTGCTTTTGACTGTTGTCGTTCACATCTACGTAACGATCCAGCTGGCGATCCAGAATCGGCGGGCCCGGCCCGAGCCGTACATCGACAAGGAACACGTCAAAGCCACCTTCGCATCGCGCCACATGGTCATGAGCGGGCTGATTGTGCTCGCGTTTATCATTTATCATCTGGCGCATTTCACCGTTCGCGTGACTGATCCACGGTTTGGCTTGCTTAAGGCGGATCCCCTAAACCGCTACGACGTTTACTCGATGATGGTTTACGGCTTCCAAAATTATCTTGTGTCCGGTTTCTATGTGCTCGGATTGTTTTTGCTGACGCTTCACTTGAGCCACGGATCATCCAGCTTTTTTCAATCGCTCGGACTGAATGACAAGAAACTCGCGCCGCGTCTCGCAGTCGGCGGTCGAATTTTTGCCTGGCTTCTTTTCGTCGGCTACACGTCGATCCCGGTCGCCGTCCTGCTGGGACTGGTCAAACCGGCACAACAGTTATGATCGGGACGCTGGACGCAAAAATTCCATCCGGACCGCTCGACCAAAAATGGCGCAGCCATCGTGATCACTCGCGATTGGTCAGTCCAAACAATCGGCGAAAATTCGAGATCATCGTTGTTGGGAGCGGTCTCGCTGGCGGATCGGCTGCGGCGACCCTGGGTGAATTGGGTTATCGAGTGAAATGCTTTTGCTTTCAAGATTCGCCGCGGCGCGCGCACTCGATTGCAGCGCAAGGCGGAATCAATGCCGCGAAAAATTACCAGAATGATGGCGACAGTGTTTACCGATTATTTCACGACACGATCAAGGGCGGAGATTTTCGTTCACGGGAAGCGAATGTTTATCGGTTGGCTGAAGTCAGCAATCTGATCATCGATCAGTGCGTCGAACAAGGAGTGCCGTTCGCACGCGAGTATGGCGGTTTACTTGCCAACCGCTCGTTCGGCGGAGCACAAGTTTCACGGACCTTTTACGCGCGCGGGCAGACCGGTCAGCAGCTTTTGCTCGGCTGTTATCAAGCGCTTTGCCGCCAAATCGCCGCGGGCACCGTGCAGATGTTTCCGCAAACGGAGATGCTCGACTTGGTGCTTGTCAACGGAAACGCCAAAGGAATCATCACCCGCAGCTTGCGTTCGGGAAAAATCGGCAAGCACGCGGCCGACGCGGTTGTCCTCGCCACCGGCGGTTATGGAAATGTTTTTTATCTTTCAACCAATGCGCGCGGCTGCAATGTCACCGCCACCTATCGCGCTTATAAAAAAGGCGCACTGTTCGCAAATCCTTGCTTCACCCAAATCCATCCCACGTGCATCCCGGTCAGTGGCGAGCATCAATCGAAGTTGACTCTCATGTCGGAGTCGCTGCGCAACGATGGACGTGTCTGGGTTCCGAAGCGCAAAGAAGACTCCGGCAAGCCGCCGGACGAAATCCCCGAAACGGACCGCGATTATTATCTCGAACGAAAATATCCCAGCTACGGCAACCTTGCCCCCCGCGACATTTCATCGCGCAGCGCAAAGGAGGTTTGCGATGAAGGACGCGGCGTTGGCCCCGGCGGGCGCGGTGTTTATCTCGATTTTGCTGACGCGATCAAGCGCCTCGGTGAAGACACAATTCGTGAACGCTACGGCAATTTGTTCGAGGTTTACGAAAAGATCACCGGCGAAAACGCTTACAAAGTGCCGATGCGGATTTACCCGGCGGTCCACTATACGATGGGTGGGCTCTGGGTGGATTACAATTTGATGAGCAACGTGCCCGGCTTGTTTGTGATCGGCGAAGCGAATTTCTCCGATCATGGCGCCAATCGGCTCGGCGCCAGTGCGCTTATGCAAGGGCTCGCCGATGGCTACTTTATTTTGCCCTACACATTACCGAATTATCTCGCCGGCCAGATGGGCAAACGGCCGCCCGCCGATTCGCCGGAATTTCAGCAAGCAGAGAGCGAGGTCGGCGCGCGCATCAAGAAACTACTCGACGTCGATGGAAAGCTTTCGCTCGACTCCATTCATCGCGAGCTTGGGCTTCTTCTCTGGGATAAATGTGGCATGGCTCGCAATGCCAAAGGTTTGCACGAAGCGCTGCAAAGAATTCCCGAACTGCGAGAAAAGTTCTGGCGCGAAGTGTGCGTGCCCGGTGACGGAGAAGATTTCAATCAATCGCTCGAACGGGCCGGACGGGTGGCTGATTTCCTTGAGTTTGCCGAGCTGATGTGCGCCGATGCCCTCGCCCGTGACGAATCATCCGGCGCACATTTTCGCGAAGAACATCAGACCCCTGACGGTGAAGCGTTACGCGACGACGAAAACCACGCCGCGGTGTTTGCATGGGAATTCCAAGGTGATGAACAAATCGCGCCGCCGAAGCTGCATCGTGAACCGCTTCATTTCGAAACCGTGCACTTAACCCAGCGCAGCTATAAATGAGAAATTTCATAGGTAGGGCGCGACCGCCGGGCGCGGCGACTAAGTTTCGCGGACGGCTCGGCGATCCTTCCCTACCATTTGTACAACTATGAATTTCCGCTTGAGAGTCTGGCGTCAGCCGAACGCGAAAGCGCGTGGCAAACTCGTCGATTACGAAGCGCGCGACATTTCGCCGAACACATCGTTTCTCGAAATGCTCGACATCGTAAACGAGAAGTTACTCGCGCGGGGCGAGGAGCCAATCGCATTCGATTCCGACTGCCGCGAGGGCATTTGCGGCGCCTGCTCGCTCACGATCAACGGAGAAGCACACGGACCCGACCATCCCGGCGCAGTCTGTGAGCTTTACATGAGAAAATTTCGCGACGGCGCGACGATCATTGTCGAACCATTTCGGGTGAGATCGTTCCCGATCGTTAAAGATTTGGTGACTGATCGAAGCGCGCTGGACCGGATTGTGCAAGCTGGGGGATTCATATCGGCTCGCGCCGGCTCCGCGCCGGAAGCGAACTCGATCCCGATTCCCAAGCACGATGCCGATCTTGCGATGGAAGCCGCGGCCTGCATCGGATGCGGAGCGTGCGCAGCGGCCTGTCCAAATGGATCGGCCATGCTCTTCACCGCAGCGAAAGTCTCACATTTATCGTTGTTGCCCCAGGGACACGCCGAACGCGTCGCGCGCGTTCTGAAAATGGTGCGCGTGATGGATGCGGAAGGATTTGGGAATTGCACGAACACTTACGAATGCGAAGCGGTCTGCCCTGCTGAGATCAGCGCCAGTTTCATCGCGAAACTCAATCGCGAATATGCGCGGGCTAGCCTTCGCCGCGGTGCAGGCGAGTAGGTGGCGTCGGGCCGCGATAAACCGGTCAGGGTAGCGCACGCATCTCGCATGCTGGCGAGCGCGTCCTCGCGATCGCGAACTTTCATTGTGACTTCTTACGTTCCGGCACTAGCGAAGTCCAAGGAAAGCGTGTTTCGGAGAAACTTCGAAACCAGCACGCGAGACGCGTGCGCTACCCGGAACCGGATCGCGTCTCGCACGCACAGGTCCACAGTTCCGCATCCAACTCCGCTTTGGCCCGCTCGGCGACAAGATCGATATCCACGTGTGGGCGCATCACGGCAAAAACCGTCGAGCCAGAACCGGACATCAACGCGGTGCCCACCTCCGGCTGGTTTAATAACCACATTTTGAGATGCGCGAGAAAGACAAATTTCTCAAGAACAGGACGCTCAAGGTCATTAATAAAAGTTTGACTCGCGAATTCCTTGGGCGCGTAAGAGATCCCCGGAATTTCTACCGAGTCCTGCCAACGGGAGTACGCCCATCCTGTTGGCACAACAAAATCCGGCTTTAAGAGCAGAATCGATAACACTTGCGGCAATCGCATCGGCGCGACTAACTCCCCTCTCCCACGACAGATTGCTACCGATTCAAAGATGAAGAATGGAACGTCTGAACCGATTGGCTCCGCAAGCTTCGCCAGCGCTTCCCGCGGCAATTTTGTTTCGAACAATTCGTTGAGCGCAAGCAGCGTCGAAGCTGCGTCGCTGCTTCCCCCGCCCAGACCCGCGCCATGCGGAATTCGCTTCTTTAACTCGATTGAGACCGCAGATTTCAACTTCGTTGCGGCAAAAAAAACGTTCGCCGCGCGAACGACGAGATTGTCGTCGCTCGTCGGAACTGATGGATCATCACAGTGAAATTCGATCCCCTTTCCGCTGTCGCTCTTGTCGATCTTAATTTGATCGCAAAGCGAAATCGGAGCGATGAGCGTCTCGATTTCATGAAAGCCGTCGCTGCGTCGATTCAAAATTCGTAGCGAGAGATTGATTTTCGCTGGCGCCAGGACTTCCATTACTTGCAATTTGTCCAGCAAAACCGAAGAAGAACAGGATGAATTCAGCCGTGGCAACGGAACATAGACTTGTAGCCTGTGCGCCCAGCGGGTTTGTAACCCGCTGAATCAGAGCCAGCGGGTAAAAGCCACGCTGGACACACAGGCCGCAGGCAGGCCTATGTTCCAATTGACATGACAAATGCTGAGAAAATCATCGTCGCGCTTGATGTGGCGACAAAAAAGGAAGCGCTCGCTCTTGTTGAGCAACTGCGGGAACGGATTTCCTTTTTTAAAATCGGCCTTCAACTCTACACTGCGGAAGGTCCAGGAATTGTGCGTGTGGTCTTGGCGACGGGCGCGAAAGTTTTTCTAGATCTGAAGTTGCATGATATCCCGAATACGGTTGAACGGGCCGTGGGATCCGCCGGTCAACTAGGCGTGCACATGCTGACGATTCATCTTTGCGGCGGCGAAGAGATGATTCGGGCGGCGGTCGTGGCGCGTAAGACTAACTTATTGATCCTGGGCGTTACGGCATTGACCAGCGCAGACGAGCAAACACTTCGGCAAGTTGGAATCTCGGACGAAATTCATGACCATGTTTTGCGCCTCGCGAAGCTAGGTGTCGAAGCGAGAATTGACGGACTGGTGGCCAGTGCACACGAAGTGAAAATGCTCCGCGCAGAATTTGGCACAAAGACAAAACTGGTCGTTCCGGGAATTCGTCCATCGTGGTCCGAAGCGGGCGATCAAAAACGCGTGATGACGCCACGTGAAGCCCTCGATTCAGGCGCAGACTTTCTCGTGATTGGTCGGCCGATTCTCGCGCACTCCAGTCCACGCGAAGCTGTTGGCAAAATTCTGGATGAAATCGGACGTTGACAAGGTTCACGTGCCGATCTTCACAGAGCTGGACGTCTATTACAATTTCACGTTCCGGTCTGCCGCCACGAACATGGCGATCGATGAAACTCTGCTCGAAGTAGTAACGATTCCGTCAATTCGTTTTTATCGATGGAATTCCCCTGCTCTGTCGTTTGGATATTTTGGAAAATTTGCCGATATCGCTGATTATGCGACTGAGCGCGATTTAGTTCGGCGCTGGACCGGCGGCGGAATTGTTTTTCACGGAGACGACCTTACGTATTCGATTGTGATTCCCGCGAGCGACCCGATCTTCGGCGATTCATCGATGTCGATCTACGAGAAGATTCATCGTGCCTTGTGTAATGCACTAATTGCGACTGGACAGCGCGCACTTGTAGCCGGGATCGTTGACCCCGCTGCCGCGGTTACCGACGCCAGCTACAACGGACAGTGTTTTGGCAATCCGGTGCGCGCCGACGTGATGGTGAATGGGCGCAAAGTCGCAGGCGCGGCACACCGACGCACGCGCGCCGGCTTGCTGCATCAGGGCAGTATACAACTCGCTACACGACGAGTCCGTCCGACCGGCGGACGCGTCGATCTTGGGAATGATCTGGCGGAACGGTTCGCGGGCGAATTGGCGGAAGTCTGCGACGAAAGATCGTTGACTACGCGAATCGAGGAACGTGCCAGTGAAATTGCACAACAGAAATACGACACGCAAAACTGGTTGCAGCGACGCTGACATTTTTCTTGTAGCCACGCGCCTGTGGCGCGTCGAGCAACGGTGGCAGGGCCGCGGCTATGATCCATTCGCAAGTTAGAAACTTGCGTCCCTAGTAAGGTGTTGCTTTGACAATCCACAAGCCGCCCCTCTATTCTGCGCTTGTGGAAGTCTTTGCACGCTCGGGCCTGATTCGGACTGGCAAAATGGCAACCGCTTCTCCGCTTGGACCGCTAGCTCGGGTGGCGCAGCTCGTGCAGCCGCATCTCGACGAAGTGGAAAGACGAATCGCGCAACAAGCGGCCGCTTTCGATCCCGACATCGAAGGCTACGTGACCTATGCCGTGGGCGGCCGCGGTAAACGTCTGCGCCCGCTTGTAGCGCTACTCGCGGGCGGGGCGACTGGCGAAATCAACTCGGGACACGTCGATCTTGCCATCATCGTCGAATTAATTCATCTCGCTACGCTCGTGCACGACGATATCATGGATGAAGCGGAACGACGCCGCGCACAGCCTACCATCAACGC
>WNGG01007792.1_pt1 | contig 13395 bp, 8 predicted proteins | sample 5400661 | NCBI WGS metagenome assembly WNGG01 (sample SAMN13153372, study PRJNA577476) | soil metagenome | isolation source: 100 cm soil or saprolite under Garry oak tree replicate 1 | place: USA:California | collected 2016-06-15
TAGATCGGCGTGATATCCACTTCTGCAGGCATCGCTTCCAGCCTAAGGTCGCCGTCCAGGTTTTCCTCGATGTATTCGATGACGCGGCGCATCCTCCAGCCCGACAGCGCCTGCATCGTCGGCATACGGCCCGGCCGCGATTGTGCGGAATGCGTTCGTGCCAGATGCACAGCCATCATTTGGGCCAGTGTATCGATATAAAGGCCATCCTCCGCAGTGCCGTCGCGCAGGGCTGTCGTGATCGCGATCGCCAGTTGCTCGAGCATGGGATCGAGAATTGCAAACCGCGGCACAAGCTCGGCATGTTCCGTGTCGCAGTTGTAGATCTCACTAACCGCCGCCTGGTAAATCGACCCGCGCAGATACACCTGCAGGATCTCGGGATGTCCGTGATGCTCCCATCGCGTCGTCGCTTCGCCCGGAGTTAAGCAGATTCGGCGAGGACCAATGAGCTGCCGGTTCCCCGGACCGCCCTCGATTTTCCGCGAAACTTCCGTCGGCCGCGTGAGGTGGTAGATCAGCATGGGATGCCCGATGGCGGGCTCGGTCGCAGTGAATGGACCTTCTTCGATGATTGCCGCATGCAAGGAACGCCAGCCGGCATCCTGGCTATTCGCAATCAGCCGGTTTCCCGCGCGTAACACGCGGCCGTGCGTCTCATCGACGGTGAAGACGGAATTGGGTGAAATCAGGAGCATTATCTCGTCTTGCGAGCACCATACACCGCAGCGGCTGTTATGACAAGACTGGCTTTCCTGTCATCCTGTCACTCCGAGGCATGCAGGAAATCAGTTTCAGTGTGAATGCGCTCCGTCAAATGAGATGATCGGCCGATATGAACATTCCACCGGTGGATGGACTCGTCCTCAGTGATGGCAAGGTTCTCGTCCGGCCCTATCAACGGGACGACATCGAGCGGCTCTATGAAGCTGCCATCGAATCCGTCGAAACCGTCTATCCTTGGCTACTGTGGTGTCATCCGAAGTACAGCATGGCCGAGAGCGAACAGTGGGTGAAATCACGCCCAGGCGAATGGGCAGCGGGGAACAGTTTCGAGTTTGTGATGGTTGATCCCAAAAACTCTCGCTTCGTGGGAGCTTGCGGCTTAAACCAATTCCGGATGGAACACAAAATCGCCAATCTCGGTTATTGGGTGCGCCGCACCGCGATGGGGCAGGGTTACGCTCCGGCGGCGACGCGACTGCTAGCCCGATTTGGTTTTGAGCAACTCGGCCTCAACCGTATTGAAATCGTCGCGGCTGTCGGGAACATTCCAAGCCAACGGGCCGCAGAAAAGGCCGGCGCGATTCACGAAGGCGTTTTGCGCGCCCGGCTGTCGATCCACGACAAAGTTCATGATGCGGTGATTTATGCCTTTATTCCGGCTGATTTCGGAATCGCCGCTTGAAATGGCGCGACGGACAATGAGAAGTGAGTATATATCCAAATCGCATCGTGCCCTGTCTAAGTCGCCAAGCGTTTACCGATGATCCCGCGTCAGCATTGATCATTCCGGTCGGATGACTGCTTTATACCGGCCACTTTGTCTTTAAAAGATCAACTTCAAACTGAACTGCAGTTGCCGCATGTCGATCCCGTTGCGCGTCGTGGTGATCTGGCCGAACGCGCCCGTGCCCGCGATGGGAACACCGGCGGAGTCGAACCGATTGGCGTCGAACCGATTGGCGTTTAAAAGCACGCCCGGGTCGCCCCAAACCGGGTGATTGGCGGCGTTGAAAGCCTCGAACCGAAATTGCAGGTACCTGCGCTCGGTGAAGTTGAAATTCTTCAGCGTCGAGAAATCCCAACTGACGATTCCGGGGCCGGTGAGCACATTGCGGCCGACGTTGCCGAACGTGCCCAGGGGTTGCAGGGCGAAGGCCTGGATGTTGAACCACGCATCCGGCGTGGGGTTGGCGAGCTTGGGGCTGATGCCGGTGGCGTTAGGACGGTCGTTGCCGACGGCGGTGTTGGACCGGTCCAAACCGTCCTGGATGTTCTCCGGGAACCCTGTCGAAACGGTCACAATCGAACTGAGTCCCCAGCCGCCAATGATGCTGCTGGCGATGCCTCGGTTGAGATACTTGCGGCCTTTGCCCACGGGCAGATCGTAGAGCGCTGAGGTGACGAACCGTTGCCGCGCATCGAAAATCGAGAGGCTGCGCTCGCAACGGAGGCAGCGGCTGTCTTGCGGGTGCACGCCGTCGGTACCGATGACGCGGAGCCCGCTGCCGTCGTCGATCGACTTGGAGAGCGTGTAGCCCGCGAGCAGCGTGAGTCCGCCCGATAACCTGCGCGTGAGCTTGGCCGTGAAGGAATTGTAGTTGGAGTCAATGACGTTGCCGACTTCCTGGATGATGCCGAGCTCGGGATAGGGCGCACGCCTGTCCACAGGGGTGGTGCCCGGGACAGGCTGGTTCAGGTAGTACAGGCGCTCGAGCTGGTGGCCCTGCGTGCCGAGGTAGCCGATCTCGGCGACGGTGTCGCGGGTCAACTGGTGCTGGATGTTCAACTCGTAAAGTTCGATGTAAGGCGTGCGGCGCCGGTACATGTTGGCGAAGATTTGAGGCGTGGAAACACAAACGAACGGCGGGCTCGGCACGTTGCACGGGTTGGTGCCGCTCGATAGAAACGGATGCCCGAAGGTGAGTTCGTTACGGGTGGCGATGTCGCGTTTGCGGCCGGCGATGGTGCGTCCCATGTCGAAGCGCGGGTTGCCTTGATCCTGCACGTAGAAAATTCCCGCGCCGGCGCGCACGGTCCACTTCGCGCTGGGGCTCCAGGCGATCCCCAGGCGAGGTGCGAAATTCTTGTAGTCGCTGGCGACCAGCCGGTCGCCCAGGCGGCCGTCGCGCGCCACCAGAACCGAGGGGTCGAACAACACCAGCGAGTTGTCGTAGAAGCCGCCGGAGCCGATGCGGATCAAGGTTGGATGGCGGTCGAGCGGCACGTTGGCGGTGGTATCGATGTAGGGCACGTAGGCGTTAATAAGGCTGTCGCCCCGGTCGGCCCACGAGGGTGTGAATTCGTAGCGCAACCCCATTTCGACGGTGAGGTTGGGCCGCACCTTCCAGCTATCGTTGGCGTAGTAGGCCTGGCTGGTGGCCCGGAACTGGGTCACGGCCAGACCCGCCGAGTTCTCGTCCCGCTGGGTGTAGCCCAGCATGTAGTCGGCGAAGGCGTAGCCCGTGGCCTGGCCCTGAAGGATGAAGGAACCGCGGACGAACTGGTTACCCGCCTGATTGAAACGGTCGCGGCGAATTTCGCCTCCCAACTTGATCGAGTGGGCGCCACGCGTCCAGGAGACGCCGTCGATCCATTGAAAGGTATGGTCGTTGGTCACATACGGACCGTCGGTCTGGTCTCCGAAAGTGCTGAAGCCGGAAATATTTATCAAGGGGATGCCCCAGGCGGCGGGCGGCGGATCACTCAAGAGGGGAAGCCCCAACTCCTTCACAACGTCGCGCTTGTAGGCCAGTTCGCGCCCGTTGCTATTGAAGAAGCCGTTGTAGCCGAAGCGGAATTCATTGACCACGTTCGGCGAAAAGATCCGGATGTTCGAGATCATCGCCTGTTTCACGTTGACCAGCAGGTTGGTGCCATTCAGCTTCAGGAGCGGCTGAACCACGCGCTCGTCCTGCCAGCTATACCGGCCGAACCAGTTGGACCTGGCGCTCTCCACGAAGTCGAGGCGCTGGCTGAACTGGTCCTTATCGGTGATGTTGCGGTTGAGCGCCAGGTAGTTATTCACCAGGCCCGCGCCGGCGACGTTGGGCAGCGGAAAGAATTCGAGCAGGCCCAGCGCAATCAGGTCCAGGCGTGTTTTGGGGATGATGTTGCCGGGGAAAGGCTGGTTGTTATTGAGCGGATCTCTGATGAGCGTGCCCGGCAGGAGCTGCGAGAAGTCGCCCGTCCGCATGGCGGCCGGGGCGGTGCTATAGACGATCTGGGCCTGGTTGCGCAGCCGGAAGCCCTCGTAGTTGGACATGAAGAAGAGACGGTTCTTGCCGTCGAACAGCTTGGGGATTTGGACCGGGCCGCCAAGGGTGAAGCCGTACTGATTCCATTTGAACGGGGTCTTCTCCGGCACTTCGCTCGTGAAGGCGTAGGGGCGGGCGTCGAGACTGCTGTTGCGAAGGAACTCGAACAGAGCGCCGTGGTATTCATTGGTTCCGCCCTTGGTGGAGACGTTCACCTGCGCGGCTTCGTGCCCGAACTCGGCCGAGTAAACGCCGGTCTGCACTTTGAATTCCTGCAAGGCGTCGATGGAGGGCAGGAACAGGTAGGTATTGAAATTGACGTCGGAGTTGGCCACGCCGTCAAGGGTGAAGTAATTGAACTCGCGGCGCATTCCGGCGACCGAGAACTGTTGCTGGGTACGGTCGCCCCCCTGGCGCGAGCCGGCCCCGCCGAAGCTGTTGGCGAAGTTGGCGTTGACGTTGGGGCCGAGCGCGATCAGCGAAATGAAATTGCGGCCGTTCAGCGGCAGATCGACAATGCGCCGGTTTTCAATCACCGTACCCACCGTGGCGTTTTCAGTGTTGAGCAGCGGAGCGCCGCTGATGACCTCCACGGTTTCCGTCAGCGATCCGACTTTGAGCTGGAAGTCTATACGGGCCACCTGCTGCACTTGCAGCTCGACGCCGCCGCGGATCTCGCCCTGGAAGCCCTGCATCTCCGCCTTGACGCTGTAAACGCCCGGCAGGAGCGAGGGGAACGTGTAATTGCCGGCGTTATTCGTCGTCGCCGTGCGGGTGAGATTGGTCGCCGGATTCGAGACGGTTACCGCGGCGCCCACCACCAGGGCGCCGGACGGGTCGGTCACGACGCCGGTGATCTCTCCAAACGTCTGGCCGAAGCACGGTAGAGCGGCGAAAATAACGAACGCGAGAAGTTTCGTGCGCATGGAAGCAGACCTCCTCCCGGACCCTGGGATCGGAATTCATCATACAGCAGAGAAGGACGGAGTAGGAGGTGTAGGCCGGACCGCGCTCTCCGGGGCCCGGCCGAATTAGCGAAAACGCAAGGACTATCGCCGCGAGGCGGGGGCTGAAGGAAGCGTTAAGCAAAAGTGCGAGTCGATGGACAAGAACCACGATACAAGGCGCGTGGGGCGAGCGGCCGACTAACTGCGAAGTCCATATCCATCAAACACGCGGAGCGTGGCACAGGTCGGCAACACTGACCGTAACACGATAAGAGAGTGTTAAAATCTCTGCTGCCGTCGGAAAGCCGCGCAAGACCTGCGCGGCATCCGGGCAGAAACTGGAGGGATTGTGAAAGATATTCCTGCGTCGATTGTCTTCGTGGTTGTTGGCCTCCTGGTAGTTTCAGTTCCGCTGTTTGCACATCACGGCAATGCGGCGTTCGATCCGGCAAGCGTTACTGTCAAGGGAACCGTGACGGATTGGACCTGGGGTAATCCTCATTGCTTTGTGAAGTTCGACGCCAAAGACGACCAGGGCGCCATCGTACATTGGGTCGCCGAGACCAGTAACCCGTCCGACATGGTCGACCGTGGATGGACAAAGCAGTCTTTGAAGCCGGGATATGAAGTCACCGTGACCATGCAAATAGTAAAGAGTGGCAAACCCATCGGCCGTGTTCAGCGGATCGTGCTCGCCGACGGCAAGGTCTTAAGTACCACGCTGCCACCGGCGCCGAAAACGAACCAGTGATCTAACGATTCAACTCTCCACGTTGAAGCGAGAGAGTGAGAAAGGACGTAGTGATGTTAAAGCGCTTCGTAGCCTCGGCGATCACCGTGGCGACCCTGTTGACGGTTCCCTCTCCCGGGCGTGCTCAAACCGCCCAGCCGGCCCCCGCTCCACGCCATGACATTTCCGGGATTTGGGATCCGGCCAACGGGCGGGGCGATGGAATTATGGGAACTGGCGCCAAGGCAATGCCGGAAGACGGCAAGCCGGAACATCAGTTGCCCTACACTCCTTTGGGGTTGGCAACGTTAGCCCTCCATAAGCCTGGAAATGGAGCCCGAATGGTTCACCCTTCGGAGATAAATGATCCGGAGGTCGTTTCCTGTGATCCCCAGGGGCTGCCCCGCGAGAACCTTTATGAACTGCGAACGACGCAGATTCTTCAGACTCCCTTGTCGGTGGTAATCCTGTACGAATTTGACAAAATCTGGCGCGTCATCTGGGCGGACGGGCGGGAACTCGAAAAAGAGCATCCGGAACCAAGGTGGTTCGGTTACTCCGTGGGTAAGTGGGAGGATGATTACACGTTTGTCGTGCAGACGAACGGTACCGATGAGAGAACCTGGCTCGATAAAGCCGGGCGTCCACATAGCGAAGATTTGGTCATGACGGAGCGATTCCACCGCGTCAGTCAGGACAGGCTGGAGTGGACCGTGATTATTGACGACCCCAAAATGTATACGAAGACCTGGGTTGCCCTCGACAAGTTTCCCATGAAGTTACTGCCGCCGACGACCGATGTCCGAGAGATGCTGTGCTCAAACACAGAGTTCAAGGCATATCACAAGGCAATGGAGTTTCTCGATCCCGACGCCAAATAACATGCGCCGCTTAACGCTCTTTCTCGCAGGAGTCGCAATCGTCGGGAATCTGGCGATTGCCCAGGACAACAGGAACGATCTCCGAGTGATGGTCGTGGGTCTCGCCGCCAGGAACTATCAGGAGTCGATGGACTTCTATACGAAGGTGATGGGCTTCAAGGCAGGGTTCTCGTTCAGCCCGGATGGCAAACGAATGAATACCTATATCCAGCTCAGTCGTGACTCGTTCATCGAAATGTCCGAGACCGCCGCGAATGCTGCTCCGGGGTTCACGCAGGAGTCGTTCCTGGAAATGCAGTCGGCGACTGAAGCTATGCCTGCGGGGATCACGCACGTTCACATTCAGGTTCCGGACGTAGCCGCCGCCGTTGCGCGGCTTCGGCAGCTCGGTTTACCCGCGCCGGCGCGTGGCGCGACGACTCCAAAGACGGCGACCGACCCAGGCGTCACTCAGCCATCCAACGTGAAGTCCGCAAATGTCTACGATCCCCAGGGTCTGCGACTCGAGCTGAATGAACTCATTCCCGAGTCGCAGACGAAGAAGGCGATGGATGCCTGGAAGTAGAACAATTCTCAGCGCCGCAGCCATTGCGGCGGCGTGCTTGCTGAATGTTGCGACCGCGCGCGGCCAGGCTGAGAGACCGCCGATGGCGGAAGAGGTATTCAAGAACGTTCAGATCCTCAAAGGAATTCCGGTGAAGGAATTCATGGGGACGATGGGTTTTTTTTCCGCCGCCACGGGCATGAATTGTACGCAGTGTCATATTGAGGAAAGCGGCGGCAACTGGGCTCGGTATGCCGATGACACCGATCTGAAGCGGACTGCGCGCAGAATGATCGCGATGGTGAACAGCATCAACCAGTCCTGGTTTCGCGGACAACGCGTCGTCACCTGTTATTCCTGCCATCGTGGCGGCGCGAAGCCCATGGTAATTCCAGATCTGGCTGAGCAGTACTCCGAGCCGGTGTTGAGAGTTCCCGACGAAATTCAGCGGGACTTTCAAGGCGTACCTTCTGCCACTCAAATTCTTGACAAGTATGTCCAGGCGGTCGGTGGCATGCAGCGGCTCTCCAGCCTCACCAGCTTTGTCGCCAAGGGAGATTTTGAGGGATACGACGATTTCAACAAATACCCGGTCGAAATCTATGCCAAAGCTCCGGGCCTGCGAACGACGATTGCTCATGGCGTCTACGGTGACAGCACCGCAACGTATGATGGCCGCAATGGTTGGGTCGCGGCGCCAGAGTCCGTCACACCTGTTCCCGTACTCCCGCTGACGGGAGGCGATCTGGAGGGTGCCAGGGTGGAGGCGGAGCTGGCTTTTCCAGGGCGACTCAAGCAGATCCTCACCGAATGGCGCGTCGGCTCACCGTTCACGATCGCCGATCGCGAAGTCTATGTCGTTCAGGGAAAACTGGCGCCGGGCGGTCTGCCCGTAAAGTTATTCTTCGACCAGGAGAGCGGTCTGCTGGTGCGCCTGGTGCATTATGCGGACACGGCGGTGGGCCGGATTCCCACGCAGGTCGACTATGCGGATTACCGCGATGTCGCTGGAATCAAGATGCCCTTTAAGCTGACCACGACCTGGACGGACGGTCGGTCGATCATTGAGCTTCGCTCCGTTGAGTTGAACGCCTCCATCGACGCGGCGAAGTTCGCCAAACCGGCGCCACCAGGTCCGCCGTTGAAATAGACGTAAAACCTCGAACCAGCTATTTCCTTTTGGGACCAGGGATACCAGAGCCATCATTTCCGAAGGTCCCGCTCCTGAACAAGCGGCATCACATTCCGGACGACCATCGCGTGTCGGCAATTCCCGTACTGGGCGGTCTTCACCACGAATATAAATTGGAGAAGATCGCAGCTTGAAGAATCCTGTATGTATTTGCGGACGACAACCCACAGTCACGATCCGAAAATCCTACAATGCCACATGCAAGAAACCTGAACCAATTTTCCGTGTTAGAAGCTGAACCTAATCGATAGTTGGACTTCCCGAGAAGGATAAGCCGCAATGGGTTGACCAAAGACCGGCGATGTAAGCGTGCCGACATAATTCCGATAATTGGTCTTGTTCAATATGTCGAAGACATCGGAGCGGAACTCCACTTCACGTGTCGTGTCCGTCTTGTTCTCGGCTTTTTTCAGAACGAGTTTCTTGGACAGGCGCAAGTCGATGTCGGCCATCCGCGGCCCGATTCCAACGTTTCGTCCAACATTCCCAACGCCGGGGAGAATTAACCAGTGGACGTTGTTCGCGTTGACAGGAACCAGGGTGCCACCAAAGAGCGCCTGTGGACCGCTGTAAAGTACACCCTTGGTCCCACTGATAAAACTTCCGTCCACCCCAAAGGAGTTAAAGGGCGCATAGACGTTTCCCATGCTTGGTCGATCATTGGCTACTGTGTCGTTATTCGTGTCAAAGCCTGATGTAATGTTGTAAGGTATGCCAGAACGGAAAGTGGAAATCAGCGCCAGGTTAAAGTGATAAGGCAGCTTTAGGACGCCGGCAATGTTCAAACGATGCCGCTGGTCGAAGTCGGATCGTCCGCGCTCGCCCTGGCGGTTAAAGTTGTCGGCCGGAAGAAAGGACATTCCTGAAGTGTTATCAATAGAGTGGGACAACGTGTACCGCGTGATTAGTTGCAGTCGGCGCAGCGTCGTCCTGAAACCCAGAGTAACGTTATGGCTCTCAGAGCTGCCTGATGTCTCAAATTGGCCTATGTTGACGAAATTTGGCTCTGGCCGTAAGCCGGTTGCGACCGGGGCATTGATGTCCCGCGTGCCATAAAGCCTCCGCCCGAGCAGCATGGTGTAGTCGGCCGTGATAAACACTTCCTGTCCCAGCTTCCGTTCGGCTCCCAGACTCGCCTGGATGGCGTAGGGACTACGGATGTGGGGATCCATCCGCAACACGCTATCTGGAACTGTGTTGGGAATATTTCCGGGCGAAGGGAAGCCCGGTTGACTCAGCACTGCGCTGCGCTCGTGGGTCCCATTGAGCAGCAGAAACTGCTCTTCCATAGTGACAGGCTGGCGCTGGTAAAAGATGCCGGCCCCGGCGCGCACGACCAGCCGGCCATCTGCGGTCGATGCGGCGAGGGCGACGCGTGGCGCCAGACTCTTGTGGTAACTGAGGTTCGACTGAAGTTCGTGGCGCAGCCCAACCAGCAAACGGAGATGGGGTAAGAGGCGCATCTCATCCTGCAAGTAGTATGAAATCTCATGCTGCCTGAACGTCACGCGAGGATCGCCCAAGTTCATCGTGTACAGAAACGGCTTCGCATTGACAAAACTCGTGAGATCGGAAAACTGGTATGTCCCGCCGAAGTTGGACCCGTCCGTGTAATCAAGGAATCTCGATTTCAACACTCCGCCGAAAAGGAATGAGTGCAGGCCACGAAAGTAGGTGGCAGACTCCTGGAATTCAACGTCTTTCTCAACGTCCTTTCGGGAGATCTGCGCGCCTCCGCTATTGAATGCGCCATTCACGATGACAGCGGGCGCATTGCTCACACTGCTATACGTTTTGTTCCGCAACCCAGCGTAAAGAACAAATTGGTTCAGGAAATTTGGCGTCGGAGTTGCGGTCTCGGCAATCCGGAGTTCCTGGATCCGTTTTTCGGACGCCCATCCCCGCTCGGGGAGATTAAATCCTCCAACTCCTTGATTCTTCCAGTTATCCCAGCCCCAATTGTATCGCACGGACAGAATGTTGAGTGGAGTAACTCGAGTGTCCGTCCGGCCAAATAGATGCACTGTACGCCGCGGGATGAGAACCGTGGCCGATTCGGGGCCGCTCTTCGTCAAGGCTTCGACGTACGCATTATCGTTGTCCCGGAGAAAGTCGCCACCGACAAAGAAAGTTGACGTGTCGCCGACCAGTGGCCCGTCGACGGCCCCCTCAAGCCACTGGCGTCGCCGGGGAGAACTAGACGAGTCGAAGTGATTGCGGGCATCCATGGCCGCATCCCGGATGTTATAACCCAAGCGCCTATGGTAACGACGGGTTGAGCCGGCACGAGTGGTGATTTCGATGCGTCCCTTCCCGGGCCGTCCAAACTTCGTCGAATATGGGCTCGTATCTACCATGATGCTCTTGACACTTCCTCTCGGCACATCCATCGTATCGCCCTCTACTCCGTCGACGTAAATCTTGGGGTCGCGCTGGGAGTCATTCGCTGCGGGATCCACAAAGAGATTGGTCACCGCCAGCGGGTCATCATTTTTCGTCGGCAGGTCCTTCAATAGGTCATGATCGAGCACGATCGAGGTGGCGTTTTGATCGGCATCAAGGGGATCTGACTCACGCCGAGCGGAGACCGTAATCTCCTCGCTTGCGTCGGCCAGCTTGAGCTGTATCCGCTGCGCGACGGTGGCGCTTGCCCCAACCGAAAGCTCCGATTCCACGCTCGCAAAGCCTTGGAACTTTACCTGCAAAAGATACTTGCCGGGCCCAACTCCCGTGAACTCGAAGTGGCCAATCTCGTCGGTGACCGCGTTTAGTGTTTCCCCGGCTTCGGAAAAGAGTTTTACGGCTGCCTTGGCGACCTTGGCGCCGGTTTCATCCTCGACCGTCCCTTGCACCAGCGCCTGCTGCTGTTGCGCCAGAAGAGCTGGCATGAACCCGGAAGACGAATCGATCAGAAACAATGTCCAGAGAAGGGTTGTTTTCATGGACTAACTCCCTTTCTTTCTGCTAGCGACTGTTGGCGGCCCCGAACTATAACTGCGGGCCTTATGGAGGCGACGGCGGAAAGCTTCATACTTCGTAGTCCTTTTCTTCCTTCACAATCACCGGGCTGGATGAAACGAGGGCCCTTTCCCGTTCCGTTGAGCTCTGCAAGTGATAGAGGCGCGCGTACCTGCCTCGGCGCGCCAGGAGCTCCAGGTGAGTGCCTTGTTCGACGATTTGACCGCGGTGGAGGACCACGATGCGGTCCGCGAGGCGCACCGTGGTCAAACGGTGTGCGATGATCAAAGTCGTGCGTCCTGCCACGGCCCGCTCCAAAGCGTCCATGACGATTTGTTCTGCGACCGCATCCAGACCGGTAGTCGGCTCATCCAGAATGAGAATCGGAGCGTCTCGTAAAATCGCCCGTGCAATGGCGATGCGCTGTTTCTGTCCGCCGGAGAGCGTAGTGCCACGCTCTGCTACTAACGTCTCGTAGCCCTCCGGAAGCCCTTGAATAAACTCGTCGGCGTTGGCTGTGACCGCCGCCGCAGCGATCTGCTCGTCACTCGCTCCGGGACGCCCAAAGGCAATGTTTTCCCTGATGGTTCCGCTGAACAGAAGCGAGTCCTGTAATACTAGGCTGATCTGCTCGCGCAGGGAGCGCAGCGAGTAGTTCCGAATGTCATTACCATCGATGCGGACCTCGCCGGCGCCGGCGTCATAAAAGCGCGGGAGTAGGCCCACCAAGGTGCTCTTGCCAGCGCCGGTTGCTCCGACGATGGCTACCTTCTCCCCCTGTGCGATCTTCAAATTGATATGCGACAGCACGGCTCGTCCCGTCTCGTACTCGAAGGATACGTCCCTGAATTCGATCTCGCCTTTCAGCTGCGAGGCTTCCCGGGCCCCCTCCCGGTCCGTCACATCGCTGCGTATGCTCATCACCTCGGCGATCCGCTCCGCCCCTACACTGGCCTTGGTGAATAGATAGGAGGAACGCGCTAGACCTTTCATTGGGCTATAGAGGTTCGTGATGTAGGCAAAGAAGAGAACGACGTCGCCGGTAGTGAGCACGCCTGAGAGTACGCGCGTGGCGCCGTACCACATAACAATGGCTGTTCCGATGCTGGCGAAGACGTCGACCAGCGGCACCACCCGGGCCTGATACCGTACGATCTCCAGGTTCGCCTGATGGTGACTCGCGCTTCGCACCTGGAAGCGTTCGTCCTGTTGCTCTTCTTGCGCCAGCCCTTGGACGATCCGGATGGACTCGAGCGTCTCCTGCGCCAACGAAGCCAACTGGCCGGTGCTGGCGCGGGCCCGCCGGGAGGCAAACTTGATACGCCGCTTGAACCGCAGAACCGTCCAGAACAGCAGCGGTGCTACCGTGAGAGATACCAGCGCGAATGCCCAATCGAGCCAAAACATCAGCGTCAGCATTCCAACGAGTAAACATGCATTGGTGCCAAGAACGGTGATGCCGTTGGCGATCATCTCCTGGATTGCCTGCGTATCCGAGGTCAGCCGCGTAATCAGGTCACCCGTCCGTTGGCGATCATGGAACCGAAGCGAAAGTCGTTGCAAGTGCGCAAACAGATCACGGCGAATTGCAAATACAAAGTCGTGTGCCAGATCACCCATTGAGCGCGTGAAGTAGTAAGTCAGTAAGCCCGTAGTCACCGCAATAAGTAACATCGCGGCGCATGCGCCGTAGAGGACCTCCAGCCTGTTGAACGGGGCTGTATCCAGCCAGGCGCCAAGAAACGGTACGCGACTCGGCCTATGCGAAAGGACGCGATCAATTACGACTTTCAGCGGCCACGGTCGGAATACATTGATGCTGGCATCCAGCACCATCGCCGTTACTGCCACAACCAGTTTCCATCGGAAAGGACGGAGTAGCGGCACAAAGTGCCGCATCCACGCTGCGCTGGTCTCGTTGTTTTGCATTAATGGGATGTTCGCTTTCCACAAGGCTGACTAAGCGCAGCGTGGCCGTTTGGGCCAGGCTTCTCAGGCCTGTATGCCTGGCGCTTCGTCGCAAGATCGAGATCGTTCAACATGCCTTGTACACGCCTGATCAGCCGCTCCGTATACGTCGCCCATTCGGGGTCGAAGAGTTGTACACGGCGCGCGGTGATCTTAACCAACTCGATGGCTTCGTAGAGCCGGGCGGCGGCCCAA
>WNGG01026228.1_pt1 | contig 13395 bp, 11 predicted proteins | sample 5400661 | NCBI WGS metagenome assembly WNGG01 (sample SAMN13153372, study PRJNA577476) | soil metagenome | isolation source: 100 cm soil or saprolite under Garry oak tree replicate 1 | place: USA:California | collected 2016-06-15
TTCGGCGGTCGATCAAACCGCGAAAACGTTTACCGTCGGCGGCAAACAGGCGTCGCGTACCTTCAAAATCACAGACGGCACCGTTATAACCAAGGCTGGCGCTCCTGCCACCATGGCTGACCTCGTCGCAGACGAACGAGTCCGCGGCGCGTATATAAAACTACCTGACGGCACGTTTGAAGTGAAAACAGTGACGATTGGACCGAAAACCGAAGGTGAAAAGAAGGGGAAGAAGTCGAAGAAGGGCGCTACTGCAGAGGAAGCTGCTCCCACGCCTTAAACTCGGTTGACAACGAGGAAGCAGAGGAAATACAGGCGCTTGGGAAAGCGTTCGCGGTGATTTCACGCTTCGCCAGCGGCTTTCAAAGCGGCGCGAAGATCTGAAACGAAGCGTTTGTATTCTCTTTGGCGCGATTCCTCGTCGGGCTGCCGAAGCAGAGAGGAGGGGTGCACCGTGGCAAGAACGCGCGGCGCAAGCTTGGACGACAACACTTTGCCGCGCTCGCGCGTAACGCGGAACGACGGCCCGAAGATCGCTTGAGCCGCGGTCGCCCCGAGGCAGACCATCAATTTCGGTTTCACCAAACGCAGCTCCGCCTCGAGCCATGGGCGGCATGCTGCGATCTCGCGCGAGTTCGGTTTCTTATGAATCCGGCGTTTCCCGCGCGGTTCCCACTTAAAATGCTTTACCGCATTCGTGACGTAAACGTGGCTTCGATCAATTCCGGCTTCTTCCAGCGCGCGATCCATGATCTTGCCAGCCGGTCCGACGAACGGTTTGCCGGCCACATCTCCGTAATCGCCGGGTTGTTCCCCAACTAGCATCATCGGTGCGTTCTTCGGACCTTCGCCAAACACGGTTTGGGTGGCGCGTTTATAAAGGTGACACGCGGTGCATTTGCGCGCCGCGGCGAGCACTTCAGCCAAGCTCGACGTGTCTGGTGGCCTTGCGGGACGGGCATATTCGTCGTTCTGCGTTGGCATATTCGATTATGAATCGAAACTCGCTGGGTCTTCGTCTTCATTAACTAAATGCCGCGTCTCGAAACACCGCGCCTGGTTCTACGGCCGTTCCGCGAAGAAGATGTCGATCCTTTGGCGAAGCTGATGGCGAACGCGGATTTCATGCGGTTTTCGCTTGGTGTTTTTTCCCGGGAGCAGACCATTGCCTTTCTGGACAAAATCATCGACTGGCAGCGCGATGGGCTTCCATCTCAATTTGCGGTCATTCATCGCAAGTGTAATCAATTGATTGGCTATTGCGGTTTCTTTCATCAACTGGTCGATGAAACAGAAGAAATTGAAATTGGATATCGGCTCGATCCTGATTATTGGGGCGGGGGACTCGCGACTGAAGCCGCACAAGCCGTGCGGGACCATGCGTTTCGAGATCTAAAATTGCGGCGCGTGATTTCGCTTATTCATCCCGATAATGTGCCTTCGCGCCGCGTCGCGGAGAAAATTGGAATGAAGATCGAGAAGGAAACAGTTTTTCGTGGATTTTCCACCCTTGTTTTTGCGATTACTTGGGAGCCACGAATGCTTTCGGAGGTGGAGGATGGCGCTGGATGAACTCGCGCGCGAGGGCGCGATAGGCGGTTGCAGCCGCGCCATTGGGAGCGTATTCCAGGATCGATTTGCCGAAGCTCGGCGCTTCGCTCAAACGAACGCTGCGCGGAATGACAGTTTCATAAACACGCTCCCTGAAATGCTGGCGCACCTCCGCCACCACTTGCTCACTAAGATTTGTCCGACCGTCGAACATCGTCATAACAATGCCGCCGAGCTCGAGTCGCGCGTTGGCGCCCGAATCGCGCACCTGTTCAACCAGCCGAACAATCTTTACCAGACCTTCAAGCGCGAAATACTCGCATTGTATCGGGGTCAAAAGTTCATCAGCCGCAGCCAGCGCATTGCTCATCAGAATTCCAAGCGAAGGCGGGCAATCCAATAGAACGAAATCGAAGGTCTCATCGGTATGCAACGGCTTGAGTGTCTCCGCCAAACGTGTGAGGTGGTCCGGCATTCGGGCGATCTCGACCTCGGCTCCGGCAAGATCAATATCGGCGGGCACGATAAAAAGGGCGTCACGCCGCGTGGGGAGGATTTTTTCAGTAATCGATGCGCCGCCGAGCAATGGCTCATAGAGACTGGTTTGCTCTGCTCCTTGCAGGCCGAACGAGCTGGTCGCGTTCGCTTGCGGTACTCGGGAGCGCGCTGCCTACCCGCCTGTGTGCGGGCGCCTCGCGTGCTAACGCCAGTCCGGCTCGGACCGATGGCGCCCTCGCCATCGTGAACTTTTCTTAAGTAACGACGGGCGCAAAACTTCTTTCGGCGGTGCGCCGAAAGCAGCACGCGAGGGCGCCCGCACACAGGCGGGCAAGCTGTGCGCTCCCGTTCGTAATCAGCAATCGCTACAATTCTCATGCTTGCGGAGCAGTCGCTTGCCAATGATGTTGCCCATCGCACCGGACGGAAACTAAAATTTTCGTGAAAGTGTTGAAGCGTTGAAACGTTAATGCGTTCCAGCCATGAAAGCCGCTCCAGTATCGATTGAACCTGCATCGATTCCGAAAGATTTCGGGGTTGAAGAACCAGTTGTGCTGCGCAGCGAGTTCGACGCGATTGCCGCCGATGCATCCGTGCGCGTAGTAGTGCTGGGTGCCGAAGGCAAAGCATTTTGCGCCGGGCACGACTTGAAGGAAATGCGGGCGACGCCATCGCTCGATTACTACCAGCGGCTTTTCGCGCAATGCTCGAAAACGATGCTTTCCGTGCAACATCTGTCAGTGCCGGTGATTGCGCGCGTCCACGGCATCGCCACCGCGGCGGGTTGTCAGCTCGTGGCCATGTGCGATCTCGCCGTCGCGTCGAGCACGGCGAAATTCGCCGTCAGCGGCGTGAACCTTGGTCTCTTCTGCTCGGCGCCGGGGGTGGCGCTCTCGCGTAATGTTTTGCGTAAGGCAGCGTTCGAGATGCTCGTCACCGGTGAATTTATCAGTGCCGAAGAGGCGAAGGAACGCGGTCTGATCAACCGGGTTGCAGAGCCGGAACATCTCGACGCCGAGGTCGAGCGGCTCGTCGTCAGCATCGTTTCCAAGCCGCGCATCGCTGTTGCAATTGGGAAAGAACTTTTTTATCGCCAGGCCGAACTAAGTATCGCCGCCGCGTACGAAGCTGCTAAAGAAACGATGGCCTGCAACATGATGGACGAGGTCGCCCTCGAGGGCGTGCAGGCATTCATCGAAAAACGCCCGCCGCGGTGGAGCCAGGGCGAGCCGCGCTGACTGCCGCGGTTCAACGCTTGAAACGAATCCATGAGAACCAAGCAAGCTTGCGAGAAGGCAACACTCTGGGTAGCGCATGCGTCTCGCGTGCTGGTTTCGGCGTCGCGCCGAAACAATCTTTTTTCTAAATGTCGCCCGCAGCCAGGAACCAGAAGTCAAAGGGAAAGTCCGCGACCGCAAGGACGCGGCCGCCAGCACGCGGGACGCGTGCGCTACCCTGACCTTCCGCTGTAATTTCTCCGTGACCTTTACGCTTCAAGAACTAGCTGCGATGTCGGGCGGCGAGTTGAGCGGCGATCCGGCGCTCAAAATCACGGGCGCTGCGTCGCTCGCGGAAGCGACTCCCGGAGAGATCAGTTTTTTTTCCAATCGAAAATACGTCGGACTCCTCCGCAAAACGCGCGCCTCTGCCATTTTCGTTCCGCCTGATTTTGCCGAGCCCATCTCCGCCGCTCAGATTCGCGTCTCAAATCCAGCCAAAGCCTTCGAGAAAGTCGTGCTTAGACTAGCGCCGAAACCGATCACCTTTGCACCTGGAATTCATCCGAGCGCAGTTGTTGATCCGGATGCTCAGATTGGAGCGCGTGTGTCGATCCAGCCGTATGCTGTCATCGAAGCCGGGGCCAGGATCGGTGATGACACGATGATCGGAGCCGGAGCGTACATCGGTCACGAAGTGGGGATTGGAACGGCATGCCTTATTTATCCGCGAGTAACAATTCGCGAGTGGACCCGCATTGGCTCGCGCGTGATCGTTCATAGCGGCGCGGTCATTGGCGCCGACGGTTTTGGGTTTGAAGTAATAGATGGCCGGCAGGAAAAAATTCAGCAGCTAGGGATTGTTCAGATCGACGATGATGTCGAGATTGGTGCAAATACCACGATTGACCGCGCCCGGTTTGGCCGGACGTGGATTCAACAAGGTGTGAAGATCGACAATCTTGTGCAGATCGCGCACAACGTTGTCATTGGGAAGAATTCAGTAATCGTGGCGCAGACCGGCATCTCAGGCAGCACCCGCGTGGGGGAACGCGTGACCATGGCCGGGCAGGTAGGCATTGTCGGCCATGTTGAAATCGCCGACGGCACCGTCATTGCGGCGCAGAGCGGAGTCTCCAAGAGCATTCCGGGCGGCGTGTGGTTCGGCTATCCTGCGGGTCCGATCGATGAGGTGAAACAACAAATCGCCTGGATCCGATCGCTGGGAAAACTCTTCGCGCGCGTCAAAGAGATCGAAAAGAAACTCGGATTGTAAGCATAGGTCAATCGTCCTATTCACGCGCGCGTTCCAAGAGCTCGCGCAGGCTGTCGGGAGAGATCCGTTGTGCCCCAGAAGCGTGCACTGTCTCCGCTTCCATGGAATCGGACGTGGCCACCATCAAATCGAATTGTTTCGCGTATTTGCTCGCGAGCCGCTCAATGATGGCATCGGCTGATTGTCCGCTGCGCGAATAGAAAATCTGAACGTCCGCGGGCTCAGAAGTCGCCTCCACCTTTTTGCCTTTGCCATCGAAAACGACGACGACGTGCACTCCGGTCCAATCCTGATAATCGCGCAACTGCTTGACCAACGCTTCGCGCGCGAGGGACGACCGGCGCGCGTGAAGTTTGCGCAACTCCGGCCAGGCAAAAATAACACTGTGCCCATCGACAATTAGATAACGCGCCGGCGATTTTGCCCGCGGCTTGGTCGGTTCCCTGCGTGTCGAACGAAGTGACATCTTCTTGCGCTCCAGGTAGGCTTTTCGTCGCCTGCGTTTGGCTCGCGTCCGGAGTTGTTGACCCATGGAGGGTCTATCGGTTGAAACGCCGGGAAACGCAATCTGAATTCCAGCTTTAATCTGACCGAATCCTCCCATGAAACCGAATTGGAATCTACATCTGCGTACAGAAACGGCGCTTTGGAAAGACGCCGCTCCTTGGTGCCCGATGAAACGCAAATTGGAATTTGCATTTGGGCCTGCTTCGCTGTTACAAGAGGGCCTTCCATGGTCCATTCGAGTTCTGCGACTTCGGCGGTCACCCAAAAAAACGTGATTGGCCTTTCAATCCTGTTTCTGGCGCTGGCCGCCATTTTCGGGGCTCTTAACAGCCATAAAGTGAAAGTGCTCCGCACAAACGTGGCGAATGCCGAGGCGGCGAGGCTTGCACTTGCGAATCGGCGGGTAACTCAGCAACAAGGTCTCAAACCAAGAGAAATGACTGGAACCGGGGAAGGAGACAAGGTTGCGGAAGCGGAAAGCAAGGCGGCAAAGGCTGAAGCGGACCTCGCGCAATTGCAGAAAGAAAAAGCCGATCTGCAAACCCGATTGGACGCAAATCAGAGCGAGACCGCTTCGTTGCGAAAACGGGTGGAAGAAGCGGAGAAAGCGGCCAAGCCGTCGGAAACTCCCGCTGCTGCTGCCGCTGGCTCCGTCGCAGAGCTACAGGCGCAACTTGATGACGCTCGTCGTCAACTCGACAGCGCGGAAAAAGAAAAAGTTTTCTTGTCTGAAAAACTTCAGAGCGCCCAAGAGCGCTCCGCTCCGCCTCAGGAAGAGAGAAAACGCCGGGAAACAGGGACCCGCAGAACAGGTGTGCGCGGCACCGTCCTTGCAGTCAATCAGGCGTATAATTTTGTTGTGTTAAATCTTGGCGCTCGGCAGGGGGTCGAACCGAATTCGGAAATGCTTGTTTTGCGGGAAGGCACCCTGATCGGAAAAATTCGTATTTCTTCAGTTGAACCCGCGACCGCTATCGGCGATATCATCACCGGCAGTTTGGCGCGTGGCGTCCAAGTGCAACCTGGAGATATGGTGATTTATGCTGGCACAAGTTCATAAGATTTGGAAAAAGATCGCATCCGCACTGTTATGTGCGCTAGCGCTGACCATCGCCTCATGCGCGAGCACGAACCAACCACCTCGTCTGGTCGATGATCCAGACGATCACGGTGATTCGGCGATTCCTTGGAATAAACAGGAGAAGTGGGAGACGGCCGGTGGTCAGCTCACGGAGTTCACCGACCGGCGATAGCTATAACAGAACAGAGACGGTAACGTGCTGTAGGGTGCGCTCTCCTCACCGCATGGGGGAGCGGAGGGCTGCTTGTGCGCTGGATTGTCCGCCGAGGACAGCGGACGCCGCTACAGCAAAATCAGATCCAAAAACTGGCTGGAATCACAGCGTTCTTTGGCACCACCACGATGCCGTCGCGGATGAAGTAATTGTCCCCGTCAAAATTCGGAGGCTTACCTTCCGGCGTAATTACGACCCCGTCGGCAATCCGTGCGTTCTTGTCAATGATTGCACGGTCGATCACGCAATTGCGCCCGATGCCGATCGGCGGTTGCGCTGATTCGGCGTGTCGATTGTGTTCAAAGTAATCAGCTCCCATTACGATGCTGTTACGTATGGTCGCGCCGCTCTGAATAATGCTACGTATCCCGACAACGCAGCGTTCCAGGTGCGCATCGGAAATGATGCATCCATCTGAAATGATCGCCTGCCGTAGAGTAGCCCCGTTGATTTTGCTGCCGGGCAGGAACCGCGGATGCGTGTAGATCGGCGACTCCGGCTCGAAAAAACTGTACTCGGGGACGATGTCGGTCAGATCAAGATTCGCCTCATAAAAGGCCCGGATGGTTCCGATATCCTCCCAGTAACCTTTAAAAATAAATGCGCTTACGTGCCGGTCTTTGATCGACTGTGGAATGATATGTTTGCCGAAATCGACCAGATCATTCTCCAAACATTCGATCAGCACCCTGCGATTGAAGACGTAGATTCCCATCGACGCCTGAAATAATTCCTCGTCTTCGTTTGAATCGATGGCGCCGAGCAGCTCCCTCTCCATTTTCATTTCGTGCAGCACGGCCTCTTCAGTCGGCTTCTCGACGAAACGCGTAATCCGCCGCTCGACGCCGCTTTGCATGATGCCGAACTCGGGAACCTGATCTCGATTGACCGGTTTGGTGGCCAGCGTGATATCCGCGCCCGAACGAATGTGCTGATGCAGTAGCGCGCGGAAATCCATCCGGTAAAGCTGGTCGCCGCTGAGGATCAGGTAATAATCAAATGGATGCTCCAGGAAATAGCGCAGGTTTTGCCGCACTGCGTCGGCGGTCCCTTGATACCATTGCGAGCCGGCGGGCGTTTGTTGAGCGGCGAGAATGTCCACAAAGCTGCGCGAGAAATTGTCAAATTTGTAGCTCGCCTGAATATGTCGATGTAACGTCCTTCGTCAATGGGAACAAACGCGTGCCGGCGCCGCCACCCATGATGATTGCAAGCGTTCGCTGGGTTGTGCCCGGCGGGAGCGCAGCTGCAACCGCAGTCCGGGTTGGGCTCTTTAAAAGCGAATCGCGCCCTGGCTGATCTTGCATGGCTACCAATCAATAATCTAGCCTCAGCGCTTTGCGGCAACTTTTTTGAATCGCCAGAGACGAGTCTCTCACTTGCAGACCTTTCGCGGAGCCGACCCCGGGTTAGAATGACGCCAATTAATGAGCGAATTAACGCAACTCAACGAAATCAAAGTTGCTTTTTCGCATCGATTCCCGTGATTGGCGTTGCACTCGCCTTTCCTCTTTCCCTAAGACGCTGAAATTTTCATCATGCAGGCTGAAGTCTTCACACTTTGTGATGCGGCCACAGTGACTGGCGGCAAACTGAACATCTTGGGATCGTTTGACACGATCGGCGCGCATACTTTTCCCTGCAATCATCCGCTATGTGCCGTTGCGTGTAAGTTACGATTTGATGTGGGCGAGGAGGGCCGCCACTGGATCGAGATGCACTTCTGCGATCCGGATATGCGGCCCGTTCTCAAGCCGATACGCCAGGATTTTGAGATTCGGATTCCCGGTAACCAATCGCAGTCGCATATTCACATCTGGCAGCATCTCGGTTTTCATCTTGAGCGTCCTGGCGATTACTATTTCGAGCTCAAGGTCGACGGCGAGACCAAAAGCCGCATCCCTCTGTACGTAGTTCAGGCGCAGTCGCGCTGAGCGTGTAAAGCGGCGGAACTACTGTCGCAGTACAAAACGTGACCGTGTTTGCAAACAGCAGATCACGCGCTTGCGTTGTGGAGTGCGGCGGTGCGCTGCCGCTTCTCGAATGGTCACCTGCTGCGAATCTTGCGGCTGAGAATAGCTGCAATTAGACTCCAACCATGTGTGGAATCGTTGGCTACGTGGGTCGTGCCGAAGCAGCGCCGATTTTACTCGATGGGCTGCGACGTCTTGAGTATCGAGGCTACGACTCCGCCGGCATTGCCGTTGTAGACCGCGGCCATCTCGAGACGCGAAAATGCGCCGGGCGCATCGCGGCGCTCGCCAACTTGATGACGAAGCAGCCCGTTACGGGGTCCTTCGGCGTCAGTCATACACGCTGGGCCACGCACGGAAAAGTGACTGATGAAAATGCGCACCCGCACTTCGACGCCAGCGGAAAACTCGCCCTCGTCCATAACGGAGTGATCGAAAATTATCAGGCGCTCAAGGAACAGTTGATTCAGGATGGCGATACCAATTTTCGCTCGGAAACTGACACCGAAGTGCTCGCCCATCTGATCGGGAAACTCTACGACGAATCGTGCGCGAGCACAGCGGACGCCCCCCAGAAAAAAGCGCGGCTTGTCACCGCCGTTCGCACGGCACTTCAACAAGTAATCGGCACATATGGCATCGCTCTCGTCCATGCGGATGTCCCGGATTTCATGATCGGCGCCCGGCGCGGAAGTCCGCTGGTTCTCGGGGTAGGCAAAAGCGAAAATTTTCTGGCCAGTGATGTGAGCGCGATTGTCGCTTACACGCGGGACGCTGTTTACTTAAACGACTTCGATGTGGTCGCACTGGAGCGAGACAAATTCGAGATTAGCTCGTTGGCCGGAGAGAGCGGCGACCATCGAGTCAGCAAAGTCGAATTCGCGGCCGAGGACATCAAGAAGGGCGATTTCCAGCATTACATGCTCAAGGAAATCTTTGAGCAACCCAACGCGGTGCGAGACGCGATGAGAGGCCGTCTCGGCTTGGAAGATTGCACCGCGAAGCTGGGCGGCTTAAACATGACGCCCGCGGAATTGCGCGACGTTGGGCGCATTGTTCTGACCGGTTGCGGCACCGCTCTGCATGCCGGCAGAGTGGGGGAATATTTAATCGAGCGGCTCGCAAATGTTCCCACCGAAGTCGAATTCGCGAGCGAGTTTCGTCACCGCAATACGCCGATGACGCCAGAGACACTCGTGTTCGCCATCAGCCAGAGCGGGGAAACTGCGGACACACTCGGCGCACTGCGTGAAAGCCGGCGCAAAGGTTTTCGCACCTTGGGAATTTGTAACAATGTCGCCAGCACGATCGCGCGCGAAAGCGACGGTGGCGTTTATATGCACACCGGACCGGAAATCGGCGTGGCAGCCACGAAATCTTTTACTTCGCAACTTGTCATTCTCACGCTCATTGGTCTGCTCTTCGGCCGGATGCGAAATCTTTCCACTTCTGAAGGAAGCCGGATCATTGAGGCGCTGGAAGCTTTGCCCGAGCAAATCGAGACGGTTTTAAAGCTGAGCGATGAGATCAAAACCATCGCAAAAAAATATACCGGTGTGAACGGGATGCTTTTCTTTGGCCGCCAATTCAATTTTCCGATCGCGCTCGAAGGCGCTCTCAAAATGAAGGAGATCACTTACCTTTTCGCCGAAGGCCATCCGAGTGCGGAGCTCAAGCACGGCATCATCGCGCTGGTGCGCCCGGATCTTCCCTCGGTCTTTATCGCGCCTGACGATGCGGTCTTTTCGAAGAACTTGAACAACATCGAGCAAGTCAAAGCTCGTAAGGGTCCCATCGTTGCGCTCACCAGCGGGAACGGCACGAAGCAGCTCAGGAACGTTGCCGACGAAATTATCTCCGTGCCAGAAGCGCTCGATTGCGTAATGCCGATCCTGGCGGTCGTCCCGCTTCAGCTTCTTGCCTACCATCTTGCGGTCGAGCTTGGCCGCGACATCGATAAACCGCGCAATCTCGCCAAGAGTGTGACGGTGGAATGATCTGAGTCTGGGGAGCGCACGCGCCTCGCGTGCCGTTTGCGGCGCCCTCGCCGCAAATCCCCAGCGCACGACGTCCCTTAATGGCTGGAGTGTTCCCGGCGATTGGCGAGGGCGCCAATCGCAGCACGCGAGGCGCGTGCGCTCCCCTGACCGGTTCGCCGGCGCTCGGAAACCAAGCGAATACCAAGGATTGCAGTAAATTGTTAGCTCAGGCATCATTGCACCCGTGCCACAGTGCGAAGATTATGTGCTTGGAATCCTGCAAGAGGGCGGACTGGTTACACGCCCTCAGATTGACAGTGCGCGCTCGCGTCTGAACGGTGCAGCCGGCGTCGTCGATGTCTTGATCAACGACGGAATCGTTTCCGACTCGGATGTCTCGCGCACGCTCGCCGCGCAAGCGCACATGGATTGGATCGATATTTCCTCCATTGTGATTCCGCCGCAGATCATCAATCAAATCCGCGCGGAAGAAGCGCGCCGGTTCAAAGTAATCCCGGTGGCATTCGGTGAGACCGGCCTTGTCGTGGCAGTGGGCAACCCGCTCGACATCGATACGATCGACAGTCTGAGTTTTTTACTTCAACGCGAGTTGGAACTGGTTTGTACGAGCCCGCAGAAAATTCGCGAGGCGCTGATCAAATATTACGGCACGGCGGATGAAGCGGCCGATGTCCTCCAGGAGAGAATTGGAGAAGATATCGATCTGGGCTTGGAAATCGGTGATGGCACCGATGCCGCGGGCGTGGATGAAGCCGAAGCGCCGATTATTCGCCTGGTGTCGATGTTACTGATCGAGGCGCATCGCGCGGGCGCGAGCGACATTCATTTGGAGCCGCTCGATAAAAAATTCCGCGTCCGGTTTCGCATTGACGGCGTGTTGCAGGAAATGCAGGCGCCTCCCAAGCGCTTGCAATCGGCCATTATCAGCCGGCTCAAGATCATGACTGGCTCGATGAGCATCGCAGAAAAACGTTTGCCGCAAGACGGCCGCATCCAGGTCAAAATCAAGAAAAAGCCGATCGACCTTCGCGTCTCGACGATCCCAACCAATCATGGCGAGAGCGTGGTCATGCGCGTGCTGGATAAGTCCAGCTTGAAGCTTGGTCTGCCGGAGCTTGGATTTTTCTCTGACGATCAGGAAATTTTCGAGCGCCTGATCAAGTTGCCGGACGGAATTCTGCTTGTCACAGGCCCGACTGGCTCCGGGAAGACGACCACGCTTTATGCCTGTCTTCATTACGTCAACAAACCAGACCGCAAGATCATCACCGTAGAAGAGCCGATCGAATATCAGATGACGGGCATCAACCAGGTACCGGTGAATCCAGAGATTGGCATGACCTTTCCCGCCGCGTTGCGTTCTATTCTGCGCCAGGCGCCGAACATCATTATGATTGGCGAGATTCGCGACCTCGAAACCGCGAGTATCGCCACGAATGCCAGCCTGACCGGACACCTCGTTTTCAGCACACTGCACACCAACGACGCTCCTTCTGCCGTCGCTCGTTTGATCGATATCGGTGTTCAGCCGTTTCTTGTTGCTTCCTCGGTGCGCGCGATGATGGCGCAAAGGCTGGTCCGGCGCCTGTGCAACAACTGCAAACAACCGGGGGAACTTACCGAGACGGAATTGCGCGCACTGCGGATCGAGCCCGGACAACTCCAGGAAACGCAGGTAATGAAGCCGGTGGGCTGCGAGCAATGCCGTCAAATCGGTTACAAGGGACGCATGGGCATATTTGAAATTTTTGAGATCGACGATGAGGTGCGCCATATGATCAACAAACGCAGCTCGACTTTGATGTTGCGGCAGCGAGCCCGGGAACTGGGCATGCGGACACTGCGTGAAGATGGCGTCCGCAAGGTCCTGGCCGGCCTGACCTCTGCCGAAGAAGTCATTTCCATTACGATAGGGGACGTGAGCTGATCTGATGAAATTTGCGAAACATGTTGCACGAATGGATCTGGGTAGCGCACGCGTCTCGCGTGTTGGTTTCGGCGTCGCGCCGAAACGAACTTTTCTTTGGATCTTGCCAGCACTGGGCGCAGAGAAGCCAGAAGGAAAAGTTCGCGATCGCGAGGACGCAATCGCCAGCAGGCGAGACGCGTGCGCTACCCGTTTCCCGCTTCGACGCTTCAACGTCTAAACGAATCCATGAATAACAAGCAGCTTGCCGAGTTTTTCGTTGAGCAGCATGTCTTGCAGCCGTCGCAAGTAGAAGACGTGCTGAGCGAAGCCGAGTTGAATGGAAAATCGATTGAACAAGCGATGGTCGATGGCGGCTTCGTTGATGAAACTGGCTTTTATCAAACAATTGCCAATGGGCTTGGCCTCGACTTTATCGATCTAACCGCGCGCGAAATCGCGCCGGAAACGTTGCGTTTTATCCCGAGTGGCCTGGCGCGGCTGCACGGCGCCCTTCCCGTTGAGATGAGCGGTAACGCATTGCGTGTCGCATTGGCGGATCCGCTCGATCACCGGGCCGCAGAGGATCTTCGCTTCGCGCTCGGCAAAGACATACAGGTGGTCGTTTCGCCGCCAGATCAAATCGAAGATCTGATCAAGCAGCATTACGGCACCGACACGACGAGCATGGAGGAAGTTCTCAAGCAGCTCGGCGAAGTTGGAGAGCTTCTGCAATTGCGCGAGGGAGACGGCGAGGCCGCGGTTCAAGCCGAGGCGAATGCAACCCCGATCATTCGTTTTGTCGATCTCATCCTCTACCAGGCGATCCAGGACCGCGCGAGCGACATTCACTTTGAGCCGTTCGAAAACGAATTCAAAATCCGCTATCGCGTCGATGGCGCGCTCTACGAAATGGCGCCCCCGCCCCGCCATCTCGCCCTGCCGGTGATCTCGCGGGTGAAAGTGATGGCAAATATGAATATCGCAGAGAGACGATTACCCCAGGACGGCCGCATCCAAAAAAATATTGCCGGGCGCAGCGTCGACCTTCGAGTTTCAACTTTGCCGACGCAATTTGGCGAGAGCCTCGTGCTGCGGGTGCTCGATCGCAGCGTTGTGAATCTCGACCTCGGAGCGCTGGGAATGCCCGATTACATCTACAATTATCTCCT
>WNGG01006103.1_pt1 | contig 13394 bp, 16 predicted proteins | sample 5400661 | NCBI WGS metagenome assembly WNGG01 (sample SAMN13153372, study PRJNA577476) | soil metagenome | isolation source: 100 cm soil or saprolite under Garry oak tree replicate 1 | place: USA:California | collected 2016-06-15
CCACGACGCGGCCATCCGGAGTGTGCCGCATCACCACCCGGCTCGCGTCGCACGCCAGGCGCTGAGACGTTTCCGCGGGAACCCAGCATGTGGCTATCTGGGGCGGCGTCCGTGGCCCGTGCTTGCTGATACAGCCTCTCGCGGGCCGCGGCGAGCGCCTGCACGAGCAGCGCGCCGACCTCCGGCGCCAGCCGCCCGCGCACGATCATCATGCCGTCCTCGTCCTGATACACGTGCAGCGCCCGGCTCCTGTGGCGCCGCGCGGTCTCGCGGGTCTCGGCCAGCCGGTCCACCCGTCGCCACCCACGAACGATCCGCTCGACGTGCGCGGCAGTGCCGGCCCTCCCGCTCGGACCTTCGCGTAGGAGAGCTCTCCACGTGAGAGCGCCTGGGCCAGCCGGGGCAGCGTGCCGAGGGCACGGGCCACGCGCACGCGCTCGCGCGCGGCGCCCGGGTCGAGCCCGACCCGCCACGTCAGCCAGGCGGCGCAGGTGAGAAAGCCGGTGTTCCAGCCGCCGCGCGCGTCGAACTCGCGGATGAGATCGAGGAGGTGGGCGGTGGCGGCGTCGAGGTGGGCGGAGAGCTCGGCGATCTCGTGGCCGAGCCGATCGAGCGTGCTGGACGTGTCGGGCGCCATCGCGAATCCTCCTTGTGCTGAGGCGACTCAGCACCCCAGTTTCGGAGGCACTCCGGAGCCGTCAGTAAGCACGATCGTGACGCGACGGCGATTTTTTCGGTGCGAGCGGCCGATGCGCCCTCGCCGCGCCATTGCGCAACGCTGGCGCGGCATTCTCCAGGCGCTGCCGACACGCGGCGAGCGCCCACAGCGAAGGCTGTCAAGCGGAATCTTGCCTCAGCGCACAGAGCGCCGCGCGTGCCCTTCGCGAGAGACCTAGTCCTCCTCCTCCAGCACGAACAGCTCCCCCTGCCGCCACACGCCCGAGAACGTTCGCCGGTGGATCGGGCACGCGCCCAAGCGATCGAGCGCGGCGAGATGATCCGCCGTCGCATACCCCTTGTGGCGCGCGAAGCCGTACTCGGGGAACTGCTTGTCGGCCTCCAGCATCAGCCGGTCGCGGGTGACCTTGGCCACGATCGACGCCGCGGCTACCGTCGCGCAGCGCGCGTCGCCGTCCACGAGGTTGCGCTGCGGGCAGGCGAGCGCGGGCAACGCGACGAAGTCCGTGATAACGAGATCGGGCGCCACGCCGAGCACGGCCAGGGCCTCGCGCATGGCCAGGATCGTCGCTTGCAGGATGTTGACGCGGTCGATGGTGAGGTGGTCGACGATGCCGACGCCGACGGCGACGGCCCGCTCGTGGATGAGCGTATAGAGCTCCTCGCGCCGCTCGGGGGTGAGGAGCTTGGAGTCCGCGAGGCGCTTCACGCGGCGCCCGGGATCGAGCACGACCGCCGCCGCCACCACGGGCCCCGCCAGCGGGCCCCGCCCGGCCTCGTCCACGCCGGCGACGAGCGCGACCCCGGCCCTCCAGGCCTGGGCCTCGTAGCGGTACGGCGCCGACGGGGGCGGCGTCACGCGGGGACTGGCGGCTTACTCGGTGGGCTCGGGGGCGGTGGCCGGAACGACGTTGACCCGCTTCTCGCGCAACCGCGCCGCTTTGCCGGCGAGCGAGCGGAGGTAATAAAGCTTGCTGCGCCGCACGCGGCCGTGCCGGACGACCTCCACGCGCTCGATGCGCGGCGAGTGCAGCGGGAAGGTACGCTCGACGCCGACGCCGTAGGAGATGCGGCGGACGGTGAACGAGGCGCGCGCGCCCTCTCCGCGCTTGCGGATGACGGTGCCGTCGAAGATCTGCGTGCGCTCCTTCTCGCCCTCGATGACCTTCACGTGCACGCGGACCTGGTCGCCGGGCTCGAAACCCTGGCGGTCCTTCTTGAGCTGCGACGCCTCAACGATGCGAATCGCGTCCATGACCTTCGTCCCTCTCTGTTCGCGCGGGCGCCGCCGGCGCCTCTCCGCGCTCGAACTGCTCGATCAACCGCCGCTCTTCGTCCGTCAGGCTCGCCGCCGCGAGGAGCTCGGGGCGTCGCCGCCACGTCAGCCACAGGGCCTGCTCGCGCCGCCAGCGCGCCACGCGCGCGTGGTCGCCGGACAGCAGCACCTCCGGCACCCGCGCGCCGCGAAACTCCTCGGGGCGCGTGTACTGCGGCGGCTCCAGCACTCCCGCCGCGAACGACTCCCGCTCGGCGGCGCCCTCGCCGCCCAGCACGCCCGGCAGCAGGCGCGCCACCGCGTCGGTCACCACCAGGGCCGGCAGCTCGCCGCCCGTCAGCACGTAGTCGCCGATCGAGAGCCGCTCGTCGGCGATCATCTCGCTCACCCGCTCGTCCACGCCCTCGTAGCGTCCCGCGACGAGGATCAGGTGCGCCTCGCGCGCCAGCTCGCCCGCAACCGCCTGGGTGAGCGTCCGGCCGCGCGGGTCCATCAGGATCACCCGCGACCGCTCCCCGCGGAGCGCCTCCACCGCGGCGGCGATCGGCTCCGGCTTCAGCACCATCCCGCCGCCGCCGCCGAACTGGTAGTCGTCGGTGACGCGATGCTTGCCCGTCGCGTAGTCTCGGAGATTCACCACGCGGATGTCAACGAGTCCGCGCGCCCGCGCGCGGCCGAGCATCGAGGTCGCCAGCGCCGGCTCGACCATCGCCGGGAACAGCGTCACGATGTCGATCCGCATATCAGAGCTCCAGGAGACCCTCGGGCGGCTGGATCACGACCCGCCGCGCCTTCAGATCCACGTCGCGCACGATCTCGGGCACCGCGGGCACCAGGTGCTCGCGCGTCCCGTCGCCGACGACCCACAGGTCCTGCGCCGGCGTCGGCTCTACGCGCAGCACGCGACCCACCTCACGCCCGTCCTCCGTCAGCACGCGGCAGCCCTCGAGCTGCCACGGGTAGAAGTGTCCCTCGGGCAGCGGCAGCGCCTCCGCCTCGGGGACCGCGAGCAGCCGTCCCGTCAGGGCCGCCGCCGCTTCCGGCGTCTCGCACCCCGCGATGGCCACCACGAGCGCCGGGCCCTGCCGCCGCGCGGTCGTCACCCGGCACGGCTCGCGGCGATCACGCGCCGTGTCCCACAGCACGCACTCGCGCAGGGTCTCGAACCGCTCGGGCCGATCGGTGAGGGGCGTGACCCGCACCTCGCCGGCGAGCCCGTACGGCCGGCCGATCTCGCCGATCGCGACGAGCCGGCCCTCTGCCACTCTTTTCATAGGCTCGCCTCGGACGGCGGGGCCCCAGCCCCGCGACGTTCTACGGCTCGCACTTCACTCCACGATCTCGAGGACGGCGCGCTTGCGCAGCTTGGTCGCGTTGGCGTTGAGGATCGTCCGCAGCGCCCGCGCCGTTCGTCCCTGCTTGCCGATGACCTTGCCCAGGTCGGTCTGGGCCACCCGCAGCTCGATCACCGTCACGCGCTCCCCCTGGACTTCCGTCACGTTCACCTGCTCCGGCTCGTCGACCAGCGCCTTTGCGAGATATTCCACCAGGTCTTTCAACGACCACTCCCACTGCAGCTGCTTCCCACAACTGCTTGTCGCCCGTTACGCCCCGGCCTTCGGGGCCAATGCGATCAGTTTCTTCACCGTGTTGGAGGGCTGGGCCCCCTTGGCGATCCACGCCTGCGCCTTCTCGCGATCGATCGTCACCTGTGGCGGGTTCGTGACCGGGTTGTAGTGCCCGATCACTTCGATGAAGCGCCCGTCGCGCGGCGACCGTGAGTCGGCCACGACCACGCGGTAGCGCGGCCGCTTGCTGGAACCTTCGCGTCTCAGTCGGATGGCGACTGCCACGTTCTCACCCCCTCGGCATCGGAAAGCCGCCCAGGCCCTTCAGCTTGCCCAGCCGGCCTTCCATCGATTTGAACTGCTTCATCATCTTCTTGAGCTGCGCGAACTGCTTGAGCAGCCGGTTCACGTCCTGCACGCTCGAGCCGCTGCCGCGCGCGATGCGTTGGCGGCGGGAGCCGTTGATGACCTCGGGGTTGCGCCGCTCGCCCGGCGTCATGGAGCAGATGATGGCCTCGAACCGGTCGAGGTCCGCCTGCTCGCCCGACAGCTCCTTGGGCGCGCCCTTGAGCATCTTGCCGAACGGCAGCATGCCCATGACCTGGTCGAGGGGGCCGAGCGCGCGCACCTGCTTGAGCTGCGCGCGGAAGTCCTCCAGCGTGAAGGTCTCCTCGCGCAGCTTGCGGACCATCTCCTCGGCCTGGGCCTGGTCCACGTTCTGCTGCGCCTTCTCGACGAGCGACACGATGTCGCCCATGCCCAGGATCCGCGAGGCGAGGCGATCCGGGTGGAACGGCTCGAGCGCGTCGGTCTTCTCGCCCATGCCGACGAAGGCGATCGGCCGGCCCGTCACGTGGCGCACGCTGAGGGCGGCGCCGCCGCGCGAGTCGCCGTCCATCTTGGTCAGGATCACCGCGTCGATGCCGACGGCCTGGTTGAAGCGGTCGGCGACGGTCACCGCGTCCTGGCCGGTCATGGCGTCGACGACGAGCAGCACGTGGTGCGGCTTGACCGCCGCCCGGATCTGCTTGAGCTCGTCCAGCATCGTCTCGTCGATGTGCAGGCGTCCGGCCGTGTCGAGGATCAGCGGCGTGAGGCCGCGCGCGGCGGCGCTCTCGAGCGCGGCGCGACAGATCTCGACCGGGGTCCGGCCGTCGTCGACGACCGGCACGTCCAGCTGCGCGCCGAGCGTCTTCAGCTGGTCCTGCGCGGCGGGCCGATACGTGTCGGCGGCGGCGAGGATCGGATGCTGGCCCTGTTTGGCGTAGAGACGCGCGAGCTTGGCCGCGGTCGTCGTCTTCCCGGAGCCCTGCAGCCCGATCAGCATGACGACCGTGGGCGGGTGGGCCGCGGGCGCGAGCCGATGCCCGCTGCCGCCGAGCAACTCGACGAGCTCGTCGTGCACGACCTTGACCACTTGCTGCGCCGGAGTCAGCGATTTGAGAACGTCCTGGCCGACCGCCCTCACTTTCACGCGGTCGATGAAGCCGCGGACGACCTTGAAGTTGACGTCGGCCTCCAGGAGCGCCACCCGGACCTCCCGGAGGGCTTCCTGGATGTTCTCTTCGCTCAGCCGGCCCTGACCGCCGAGACGATCGAAGATGGCCGTGAGTCTTGCGCTCAATGAGTCGAGCATGGAAAGTCCGAGTGTACGGAACTACGCGGAAAATTTCAACTCGGGCGGGGTCTTACGCGCGTCTTACGACGAGCGGCGGAGCGTCTGGACGCGCACGCGAACGGGCTCCCAGCGCAGCGGCACGAGCAGCAGAGGCCCGAACGGAAGCACGAGGACGGCGACGGCGAGCCAGAAGTCGAACGACCTCCAGCATCGCTTCCAGTGCCACGGTTCGAGGCCCATCGGCTTCAGCCATCGGCTCACGGGCGGTCCTCCTGACTCCTCGACAGTGCGAGCGCGATGCCAGATCCCGTGACGAATGAATTCAGCGACTTGGAGGAAGGCGGTGCACCCGGCTGGGCGGTCTCTTGGCAGATAAGGGTGAGCGGTTACTGACCGAGCTCGGCGGCGGCGCGAAGCTCGCGGATCGCCTTCGCGGGGTCCTGCGCCTCGAAGACGGCCGAGCCCGCCACGAGGACCGACGCGCCGTGCTCGGCGAGCGGACGCGCGTGCTCGAGCTTCACGCCGCCGTCGATGGAGACGTCCACGCCGCGCGCGCCGAGCATCGTGCGGATCTGTCGGATCTTCGGATAGACGGCGGGGATGAACTTCTGGCCGCCGAAGCCCGGATTCACCGACATCACGAGGACCAGGTCGAGATCGTCCTTCACCCACTCGAGCGTGGCCGGGGTGGTCGCCGGATTCAGCGCCGCGCCCGCCTTCACGGGGCGGCCGCGCTTGCCGGCGAGCTCGCGGATCGAGGTGAGCGTGCGGTGCAGGTGCGGGCACGCCTCGACGTGCACGGTCAGCATGTCGGCGCCGCGCTCCGCGAACTCGGCGAGGTACTTCTCGGGCTCGACGATCATCAGGTGCAGGTCGAGCGGCAGCCGCGTGCGCTTGCGGATGGCGTCCAGGATCGGGAAGCCCATGCTGATGTTCGGCACGAAGCGGCCGTCCATCACGTCGATGTGGATCTGGTCGGCGCCGGCCGCCTCCACGCGCGCGATCTCCTCGGCGAGGACGCCGAAGTCGGCGGACAGGATCGAGGGCGCGATCCTCACGGCCATCCTTATATCACGCGCGGCGCAGCCGGACGGCCGTGAACCCGTCGATTCCGTGGCGATCGGGCCGTGTGCGCAGATAGCCGTCGGCGTCCAGCGACAGCGGGAAGTCGGCCGGCGGGTCGAGGCGCCAGGCCGGCTGCGCGGTGAGGAGCGCGGTGACCACCGCCTCGTTCTCCTCGGGCTCGGGCGAGCACGTCGCGTACACCAGGCGCCCGCCGGACTTCACCAGGGTGGCCGCGGCGGTCAGGATCTCGCGCTGGCGCGCGGCGCTGGCGGCGATGTCCTCGGGCCGCCGCCGCCACTTCACCTCCGGATTGCGCCGCAGCACGCCGAGGCTCGTGCAGGGCGCGTCCACCAGCAGGGCGTCGGCGCGGGGCGCGTACGAGCTCGCCAGCTCCTGCGCGGTGCCCTCGATCGTCTGCACGATCGTCACGCCCAGGCGCGCGCTCGCCTCCGTCACGCGCCCCAGGCGCGCCGGCTGCGGGTCCAGCGCGACGATGCGCCCGCGCCCCTCCATCAGCTGGGCCAGGTGCGTGGTCTTGGTCCCCGGCGCCGCGCAGGCATCGATGATCGTCTCGCCCGCGCGCGGCTCGAGGAGGCGTGCCACGAGCATCGACGCCTCGTCCTGCACGACGCAGGCGCCGTCGGCGAAGGCGCGCCAGCCCGCGGGCGCGCCGGACGCACGCTCGGTGACGAGCCCCTCGGGCGCCCACGACGTGGGCCGCGTGGCCACGTCGTCCTCGGCGGCCAGCCGCGCCGCCAGCGCCTCGCGCGACAGGCGCAGCGTGTTGGCGCGCAGGGTGAGCGGCGGCCGCTCGTTCATCGCGCGCATGAGCGCCTCGGCCTCCGCCGCGCCGTAGCGCGTCACCCAGCGCGCGGCGAGCCACGTCGGAAACGAGCAGCGCGTGGCCAGCGCGTCCGTCGGATCGCGTGGCGGCGCCGGCTCCCGCTCGCGCGCGCCGCGCTTGGCGAAGGCGCGCAGCACGGCGTTCGTGTACTCGGCCGCACCCCGCGCGCCGCTGCGCGCGAGCGTGACGGCGTCGTTGACGGCGGCGAACGCGGGCACCCGCTCGAGGAACACGAGCTGGTAGGCGGTCATCCGCAGCAGCACCCGAACCCGTGCGTCGAGCGCGTCGAGCCGCCGGCGCGAGTGCGGCGCCAGGATCCAGTCGAGGTAGCGCTGCCAGCGGAGCGTGCCGTAGACCAGCTCCGTGGCCAGGCCGACGTCGCGCGGCGCCACGCGGTGGCGCGCGGCTCCGGCCTCCAGCGCCAGGTCCGCGAACGCCGCGTCGGTCTCCACACGCTCGAGGACGTGCGCGGCCAGCACGCGCGCGGGCGCCGCGGCGCCGCGCGGCTCGCGCCGGGCGGCGCTCACGGAGCGCCGAAGCGCGCGCCCTCGGCGAGGCGCGCGCCGCGCAGGTAATCGGCCCAGGACATCGCGCGGCGATTCTCCGGCTGGACCTCGACGGGCAGCAGGAGGCCGTCGCCGGTGGCGACGCCGAGCGCGCCGTCGTGCGCCGCCAGCGTGCCGGGCGCGTCGCGCGCGGCGCCGGCCAGCGCCCGCGCCCGCCAGATCGTGAGCGTGCCGCCGGGCGCCGTCGCCGTCGCGCCGGGCCAGGGATTGCATCCGCGCGCGAGGTTCACGATGTCGCGCGCGCGTTTCGTCCAGTCGATGGCGCCGTCGACCTTCTTGAGCCTCGGCGCCGGTGTCGCCGCGGCGTGATCTTGCGGCCGTGGCGTCAGCGTGTCGAGCCGATCCAGGGTCTCGAGGATCACCTCGGCGCCGAGGCGCGCGAGGCGGTCCGAGAGCTCGCCGGCCGTCTCGTCGGCGCCGATCGGCGTCGGCCGCATCAGGAGCACGTCGCCCGTGTCCATCCCCGCGTCCATCCTGAACGTGGTGATGCCGGTCTCCGTCTCGCCGCGCACGATGGCCCACTGGATCGGCGCGGCGCCGCGGTACTTCGGCAGCAGCGAGGCGTGGATGTTGATCGAGCCGCGCGCCGGCGCGTCGAGCACGGTCTGGGGCAGGATCTGGCCGAAGGCGACCACGACCGCGACGTCGGCGCCGTAGGCGGCGAGCCGCTCGGGCCACCCGGGATCGCGCAGGCGCGGCGGCTGCAGCACCGACAGCCCGGCGGCCAGCGCCGCCTCCTTGACGGGGGGCGGCGTCAGTCGTCGACCGCGATGCGCCGGACGGTCGGGCTGGGTGACGACGGCGACGATCTCGTGGCGGCGGCGCAGCGCCTCGAAGGCGGGGAGCGCGAACGCCGGCGTGCCGTAAAAGAGGAGCTTCAGCGGGCTACAGCGCGAACGCGCGGTGGCTGGCGGCGTCCTCGGCGAAACCGTCCTTCTTGATGCGCCGCTTGATCCGGTCGCGCGTGACCGGGTCGAGGCGGTCGATGAAGAGCACGCCGTCGAGGTGATCCATCTCGTGCTGGAAGACGCGCGCGCGCAGTCCGCGCGCGGTGAGCGCCACGGCCTTGCCGTCGGGATCCTGGGCTTCGAGCCGCACCCACTCCGCGCGCTTCACCGGCGCGAAGATGCCGGGGAGCGACAGGCAGCCTTCCTCGGCGGTGATCTCGCCGCCCTGCTCGGTGATGACGGGGTTGATCAGCGCGCGAGCCGCGCGCCCCTCCTCGTCGGCCACCACCACGAGGCGCAGCGGCACGCCGATCTGCGGCGCGGCGAGGCCCAGGCCCATCTCGTCGTACATCGTGTCGACCATGTCGGCGATGATCTTGCGGAGCTCGGGGGTGACGGCCGCGACGGGCGCGGCGCGCCGTCGCAGGGCCGGATCGCCGTATTTTCGGACGCTCAGGACGGCCATTCGACGGGATCCACCTCGATGTCTATGATACCGCGGCTCTTGGGCCGTGGCCGCCGGAACTCGCCGAGCGCCTCGGCCAGGCGCGTCCCGAGATCCGCGTGGCCCTTCACCACGATGCGCCGCGCGCGGTCGCGGCGCGCCGGCGCCGGCGGATAGGCGGTGAGCGCCGACGCCGACGCCAGCGCGGCGGCGACCTCGTCGCCGAGCCGGCGCGTCCCCGCCGCCGACGGCCCCGTCACGGTGACGATGGCCAGCCGGCGGAACGGCGGATAGCCGAGCTCGCCGCGGAACTTCATCTCCTGCCGGTAGAACGCCGCGAGGTCCTGGCGCGCGCTGGCCTCGAAGACGTAGTGCTCGGGCGTCTGCGACTGCACGACGAGGCCGCCGCCCGGCGCCACGCGCTCGGCGGCGGCCCAGAGCAGCGAGAACAGCCGCTCGCCGGCGCGGAAGTCGGGCAGGCGGAGGAGATGGTCGGGAGACACGAAGCCGGCGACGCCGAGCGACGCGGGGCCGAACAGCCGCAGCGCGCCGCGCGTGCCGATGACGATCTCGGCGGCCGCGGCCTCCGCGCGCTGGCGCTCGCCCTTCGCGCCGCGAGTGGCGTCGGGATCGTAGCGGGCGACGCGCGCCTTGGGGAAACGGCGCCGCACCGCGTGCTCGACCCGCTCGGCGTTCCACCCGAAGGGCGAGAGTCGGCGCCCGCGGCAGCCCGGGCACGTCTCCGGCATCGGCGTCTCGCGCCCGCAGACGCGGCAGGTCAGCGTTCGCGCGGCGCGCGCGTAGGCGAGCGCCACGTCGCACTCGGGACAGCGCACGATGACGCCGCACTCGTCGCACGCCAGCGCGGACGTCAGACGGCTCACCACCAGGAACGCGCGGCGGCCCGCCGCGAGCGTCTCGCGCACCGTGCGCGCCAGCGCCGGCGTGAGCGGCTCGACCTTCAGAATCCCGCGGGTGTCGGCCATCTGGACGAGCGGCCACGGCGCCGACTCGCCGGGCACGAGGCGCGCCTGGCCGCTGTCGGCGCGCCACCACGTCTCCACGCTCGGCGTCGCCGACGTCAGCACGACGTCCAGGCCGTCCCGTGCCGCGCGCTCGAGCACGACGTCGCGCGAGTGCAGGCGCGGCGGCCCCGGCGGCTTGTGCGCCGCCTCGTGCTCGTCGACGAGCGCGAGCGTGGCGCCGGCTGGCAGCGGCGCCAGCAGCGCGGAGCGCGTGCCCACCGCGAGCCGCGCGTCGCCCGCCGCCAGCGCGTCCCAGGCGCGCGCGCGCGCCTCGTCGTCCACGCCGGAGTCCAGGCGCGCCACCGGCCCGTGCTTGTCCAGGCGCTGCGCCCAGCGGCCGGCGGCCTCGATGTCGGGGACGATGACCAGCGCGGGCGCCCGCGCCGCCGCGACGCGCTCGAGCAGCCGCCGCTCGCGGCCTGTGCCAATCAACACGTCAGGTTTCGGGGACTGGCCGGGTTCTGTATCGGAGCGCGTGCCCGGCTTGAAGCGTGGGTGGCCTGCTCTAAGGGGTTCCCGGCTCCGTATCGCCTTGTCACTCGGTACGGCGTCGTCAGCCCGTACGGCGTCGTCACTCCGTACGGCGTCGTCACTCGGTACGGCGTCGTCACTCCGTACGGCTTGGTTACCCTGCGCGCCCGTGCTCCTTGGCGGCGGGAGCAGCGCGGCCAACGTGCCGCCGAGCGAGGACAGGGACTGTTCGGCGATCCAGGCCGCGAGCGTGAGTCCGGCGGCATCGAGCACCGGCGCCGGATCGACGACGCGCGCGAGCGGCTTCAGCCCGGCGGCGTCGCCGTCGCGAAGCGCGACGACGACGCCGATGCGCTCGGCGCGGCCGAGCGGAGCGGCGACGCGCTGGCCGACAGCGAGCGTCCAGTCGGACGGCACGCGATACGAAAACGGGTGGTCGAGCGGAACGTCGAACGCGACGTCGGCGAGCGTCACCGCGTCTTGCGCTTGTCGTACTCCCGGCGGGCGAGCTTGAGGTCTTCCCAGGCCATGCGCTTGTACTCGGGGCCGGGGTTGCGCAGGAGGAACGCGGGATGGAACGTCGGGATGAGGACGGCGTCGCCGAACGGATGGACGCGCCCGCGCAGCTTGCCGATCGCCTCCTTCGTGCGCAGCAGCGCCTGCGTCGCGACGCTGCCGAGCGAGAGGATCACCTTGGGCTGGATCACGCTCAGCTTGTCGGCGAGGAACGGCGCGCAGGCGGCCAGCTCGTCGGCCTCGGGATTGCGATTGCCGGGAGGTCGACACAACACCGCGTTGGTGATATAGGCGTCGGTCTCACGCGAGAGGTTCACCGACGCCAGCATCTTCGTCAGCAGCTGTCCCGCGCGGCCGACGAACGGCAGCCCCTGCGCGTCCTCGTCGGCGCCCGGCCCCTCGCCGATCACCACGAATTCCGCGGTCGGGTTGCCGGAGCCGAAGACGACGTTGGTGCGGCCCTCGCACAGCTTGCACTTGCGGCAGTTCTGGAGCGCCTGCTCCTGGCGGCGGAGGGTCTCGCCGGGCGTCATCAGGTACTCACCCTCGAGCGGCAGCGTGTCGACGCCGAGATCGCGATAGAAGCGCAGCGCCTGCCCCAGCGCGTCGAGGGCTCCGGCCAGCGCGTCGCGCGGCGCCTCGCTCAGCGCGACGCCTTGCCCGCCGTGCGGCCGGCGGCGCGCCGGAGGGTGAGGATCTCGCCGAGGATCGCGTCGGCGACCGCGCTCTTGGCCATGCGCGGCAGCGCGCGGTTGCCGCCCCAGCGGTCGATCAGCAGCACCTCGTTGTCGTCGGCGTCGAAGCCGATGCCGGCCTGGCTCACGTCGTTGGCCACGAGCAGGTCGATGCCCTTGGCCTCCAGCTTGGCGCGCGCGTTGGCGGCGACGTCGTTGGTCTCCGCCGCGAAGCCGACCACGAAGGCGCCCGAGCGGCTCGCGGCGACCTCGGCGAGGATGTCCGGGTTCGGCGTCAGCTCCAGCGTGAGGTCGCGCTTGCCCTTGATCTTGATCTCCGACGGACGGCGTACGCGATAGTCCGCGACGGCGGCCGCCTTGATGACGATGGTGGCGCCCGCGAGGTGGCGCAGCACCGCCTCGCGCATCTCCTCCGCCGTCTGCACGGGGACGAACGTCGCGGCCGCCGGCGGCGTGAGCGCGGTCGGCCCGGACACGAGCGTCACCTCGGCCCCGCGGCGGAGCGCGGCGGCGGCGAGGTTGTAGCCCATCTTGCCGGACGAGCGGTTGGAGATGTAGCGCACGGGATCGATCGGCTCGCGCGTGGGGCCGGCGGTGACGACGACCTTCTCGCCGGCGAGGTCCTGCGCCGGCGCGAGCATCGAGGCGAGCACGGCGATGATCGACTCCGGCTCGGGCAGCCGGCCGCGGCCGCTGAGCCCCGAGGCCAGCGCGCCGCTGTCGGGCTCCATCACGGTCACGCCGCGCGCGCGCAGGGCGGCCACGTTGGCGGCCACCGCCGGGTGCTCCCACATGCCGCCGTCCATCGCCGGCGCGATCACCACCGGACAGCGCGCGGCGAGCAGGAGGGTGGTGAGGAAGTCGTCGGCGACGCCGTGCGCGGCCTTGGCGATGAGGTTGGCCGTGGCCGGCGCCACCACGATGGCCGCCGCGCGCTCGGCCAGCGCGACGTGCTCGACGGCGTCGTCGCTCTGGGGATCGAACAGGTCGGTGAGCACGGGCCGGCCCGACAGCGTGCGGAAGGTGAGGGGCCCGACGAAGGCGCGCGCGTGCTCGGTCAGGCAGACCGTCACCGTCGCGCCGAGGCGCGCCAGCTCACGGAGCAGGAGCACCGCCTTGTAGGCGGCGATCGAGCCCGTGACGCCGAGGACCAGCTCGCGCCCGTCGAGCCTCACGACCCTCAGGCCTTTTGCGTCTCGTCCGCTTCCTTGATGCGGTACTCGACCTTCGCGGCGGCGATCTCTTCGAGGGCCGAGCTGGTCGGCTTCTTGTGCTTGCTCTCCACGCGCGGCGGCGCGCCGCGGTTGAGCTGCCGCGCCCGCTTGGCGGAGAGCACCACCAGCAGATAGCGGTTCGAGACCTTGTTCAGCGCAGACTCCAGCGAAGGGAAGGCCATCACTCGGACACCTCCAGGTCGGGGAGCGTGAGCGACAACCGCGTGGTCCGGCAGCGCTCCGCCTGGATGACGGCGAGCAGCTGGTCCATCGCTTCTTTCACGTCCCGGTTGACGATCAGGTAATCGTACGTCCGCCACAATGCGATCTCTTCGCGCGCGCGCGCGAGCCGCCGCGCGATGTTGCCCTCCGCGTCGGCGCCACGCTCGCGCAGCCGCTGCTCCAGCTCGGCCATCGAGGGGGCGACGATGAACACGAGCACCGCCTCCGGATAGCGCGTGCGCAG